>JAEEGI010027646.1_pt1 | contig 10841 bp, 8 predicted proteins | sample 8958751 | NCBI WGS metagenome assembly JAEEGI01 (sample SAMN16246545, study PRJNA631951) | gut metagenome | biome: gut microbiome; feature: rumen; material: KS-attached | host: Bos | place: Iran: Karaj | collected 2018-10 | reverse complement strand
CTCATAGCCCTCAAGATTTACAAGTTTAAGCGCATACTTGATCTTATCCTTGATATAAGCATCCGTCTTATTCTTGATCTTAAGACCAAAAGCAATGTTCTGGGCGATGTCCATATGTGTAAAAAGGGCATACTTCTGAAAGACAGTGTTGAGCTGTCTTTTATTAGGTGCAAGATTAGTTATATCCTGACCGTCAAAAATAACGCGACCCTGATCAGGACTTTCAAAACCGCCTATAATACGCAGTGTTGTAGTCTTACCACATCCTGAAGGTCCCAATATAGTAACAAATGAATTCTCATGAATACTGAGATTAAGATCATCCAGAATCATATTCCCATCATATGATTTAGATATATGTTCAAGTCTTATAAGTTCCTTGGCCAATTCTACTCCTCCGGCTATACAAATATTTAAAAACGAAGTCTTCTCAAAACAGCTGCATAACCCAAATGCCGCCTGTACAGACAGATAGAGAAAACTCTGCGTCTATCCCAAATTAAAGCATGTATATCTTAGCATAAATATACACCAGATTACATAATAACTCATATATTATAAATTTCAAGCAATTTATTTTTACTCAGCCCTGTGAGATTCTCACCACATGCTGAGGCTTTTGCTGATCCTTTGGCGGAAGGCTTCGCCAGTTGCCATATACCATAGTCAGCCATTCATCATAATATTTACTTGCAGGATACTGCTCTTTCCTTATAGTAAGCGTAAAATCTTCTTCAAACCATTTCTTTGGAAAAAGAAGTCCCCAGTAATGCGGATGAGGCTGCTCGTTAGATATAAAATAAAAAGAATCGTCTGACCAAGTACTTGCAGGTACTTTGTTACCGTATTTCTTTTTATAAGATTTTGCGTTGCCTGTCCGCCTTTTATCTGCTTCCATAGCAATCTTATGGTAATGCCCTGCTATCTTCTTATAAGGTATGCACTTACCAATCCCAGACAAGATATATGCTACTACCTTCATAGGGCCTTTAAACTTGTCATAATTGATATGCTTCCTATGTCCCATTGCAAGAGCATACAAGAGTTTGAGCCTTATAAGCTGCCACTTATGCCCCTTGCCCGCTTCATCAAGCACGAAGAAATCAAGCGTTGGATGAGAGAATCTCCCCTCATAGAAATCTTCATCACCATAAGATGTATGTTCATAGGTTACGGATGTATCTGCTATCTTACTGATAAAATCAAAAAACTGATCATAGCCGTCATCAGCGATAAACTTAAATCTTTTATCCGCCTCTTTGTCAAAAACAGCTTTGAGCTTCTCATACTCAGAACGTGGCATGATGATGTCTATGTCATCGTCCCAGGGGATAAAGTCCTGATGCCTTGCTGCGCCAAGAAGTGTCCCTCCGTGGAGATAATATTTGATATCATGAGCCTTGCAGATCCTGTTCACTTCATCAAGCATAGCTTTATTGGATTCATGGATTTTTTCTATATATTTTAAACTATTTTCCATTACTGAATTTCTTAACCTCATATTGCGAGCAAACTAGCGATACCTGCTTGCTCACGTCACCAATCCGGGTTTAAAACAAGAACACTTTCAAACTTATCTTTTTTCCTTCACAATATTGTCCTGACAGCTCTTATAGCATAGACCTATTGCAAAAACGTATCTGCATATATTTACGATCAGTATAGCTATGCAAAAGCCGGTAATCCCGTATATCCAGGCTGTCGGTATGCATAATGCCAAAAATACGATGCCGTAAGCTATATTGATAATAAGCTGATAATCAGCCTTGGCAAGTCTTAATAGTACTGTTGTGACTACGTTAGAAACAAAATATATGACCTGCGCTGCTCCTGCTATCAGGAAGTACCTGCTGACTGCCTCCAGCTCTTTTGTATACAATAGATATACTACTATATAGGACCCGGGGACACTTAAAAGCGAGAACAATATTATAATGCCCATAGTCATAATAAACAGCAGCCTGACATGTCTTTTAGAAAACTGTCCCTTGTATCTTGCAAGATAACCTATTATGACGCTGTTAAGAGGCGTAGTAATAAGCGTCATGGTCTTACCTACAAGCGATGCAATATAATATGTAGTCACTGCGCCGGCGCTTACAAGGTTCATAAGAAGGAGTCTATCGCCGTTGAAGATAATATTACTGATAAGATTAGTTATTATCAGCATCAGCATCGTATGAAGATTCTCTTTATAGTATATACTCTTATCAAAAAGCTTATCTGAAAGGACACTTCCCTTTATCTTCACATACAATAGACCTAAGATCTCGCCGGGTATAAGGGCAAGAGGCCATATCCCAGTCAACCTCATGACCATAAGGCCCAGAAGATAACCTATACTTACAAGCGCATAATATAGAAAATATCCCTTATAATTAAGATATAATCTAAACTCAACATCACTATAGAATCTAAGAACAGTCAGAAAACACAGCGTTCCAGCAAGAAGTGATGTGACAAGGTCCATACCTGCTTTGCCCAAAAAGGCAGCGCCAAAAGTCGCGATAGAGCCTGCAATTCCTAAGATGAAGACTATGGTAAGATAATCACTTCCCTTAGTATCTCTGTCAGCAGATTCTGCCATCCTTGCATAATTGACAGCGGATCCTACAGCAACTCCAAATATGTTAACAAAAGACATAACATATACAATACTTCCGTATATATCATTGCCATATATTTTATTCCAAAAAGGATATACTATGAACTGGAGCACCAGATTCATAAGAAGTAGTGCCGCAATACTAAGTATCGAATCCTTAAATATCCTCCTAACATCAAAAGAGCCTAAAGCCTTCATAAACTTGCATCCCATCATTTAAAGATTTCAACATCGCTTAAGGAGCGACCATAATCAGTATATCATGCCGGTGCATCTATGGTATAATTATTACATCAATTGTTTTTATACGTAATATCGATGCCATCCCAAGCTATAGTAATTATAAGACATATGCATCAACAATGATCATATTCTAATACGAGGTCCAGTATGCAGATAATCGAGCTCAAAAAGGGTCAGACTCTACACGCGCAAGGTTCTCCTGTCCAGACTATAGATATTATATCTAAAGGTGAGATCAATGTATTCAATGATGGAATAAGTATAGTCCTTAAAGGCGGTACTATCTGCGGTCTTCCAGAGACTCCGGGCGATAATTATATGTTTACTTATCAGGCGCAGACTGATGCCACCATCGCTTCATATCCTTTCACCCGTATAGAAGATCTTATAAGCGTGATCAAAGCTAATCCCAAGATCGCACCAATACTTGTGTCCAACGTATACAGATCTTATCAGATAGCTCTTGATGCCTGCCATAAACAGTTAGAAGAAGCGTCTGCCCTATACAAAGATCTAATGGTCAGCTATGAGCAGTATCCTTCTCTTTGCACCATAACAGGCACCCAGTTAAAAGCGTATCCGGAAGTTCTGAATCAGTCGCAGCTTCCTGATATAAAGCTTGCGCCTAACTGGCGGATATCCTATGTTAATGCCATCCTTGATAACGACGCTGCTCTTCGCAAAGCTTTCTATACTATAAATATAGATATAGACGTAGCTATGATACTGACCTGTGTACAGTACCTTAATTCACTGTGCCAATATTCTTTTGAAATACTCAGATATTCCAAGACTCTTCTAAAGGAAACTGCTGCATTCCGTTCTGCCTTTTCAACTATCAAGTCCAAAGCTGACCAGATCATGAACGGCGGTGAAGAAAGTCTTGATACAGTTCCTGAATTTAAAGATGTTCTTAATACTCTCCTTGCCTTTGGAAATGTAGATCCGGAGATTGGAGAAGCATTTGCAGACTCTGTACGCGCCTACGCTTCATCTACTGTAACAGATGCCTTCTCAGATGAATACAGGAAGGTTCGAAGGGACGTTGCAACTCATTTCTACAAGGTTTATAAAGCTGTATTTCTTGCAAGCCTGTCTGAATCGCTGGTTCCTGATGTTGTGCACATGTTTCTGATGTTCGGTTATTGTCACGAAGATCTGGTATCAGCCGAGCAGACAGCCACCTTATATCGCATCATGAAATCATATAGTCCTGATCCTGGCGGACATATCTTCACCATGCCAGAATGGCTGGAGATGATATACGAAGGCCAGGTCGTTCCATCAAGGAATGAATTCAATCTTGACTATCAGGGTTACCTTAATGAGCAGAAGTCTCAAGGTAATATCACTGAAGAAAAAATGAATGAACTTTTAGAAGATGCAGATGCCAAGCTTGACTTCGAGATTGGTAACCTTTTCATGCTTAGTAACCGTGTTACATTTGGAAGAGCATCTGCCTTCGTTCCGGTATTTGATGAAGCCAACATTACCAAGCCTCTTCCGGATGCCTTCCTTAGAAGCGACCTTTTGCAAAGCCAGGTCGATGCGCTCAAATCCGATGACTATACCATCTTCTACCGAAATGTAATGTACTCTAATCCCTCGATTGGCCTAAATACTTTCACTTATGCCAAAGAGGTCATGCCCTATTTCATTCTTTTGCCAAACTGCGGATCCAGGATCTCCCTATGGCAGGAAATCGAAGGCAGAAAAAGAGATACACCGGCCAGATACTGCATCTCAATCTTCCATTCTTCAGAGCTTAGTGACACTCTCCTTCAAGGTTTTGCCGATTACAGATGGGAGATGTGCAAGACCATACAAGGCATACACTGGAATGATGTAACCGATCCGTCACTCACCTCTGAGTACTGTGACTATCTCCAGTTCTACAAGAAGAACCGCATGCTTACAGAAGATCAAAAAGAGAAACTATACGAACAGCTCAAGAAATATTCGAATCACTATAATCAGGTTTTCATGTCCGATTATATAACTTATATGAAATTCGAAAGAACAGGTTCTCTTAGGCTTAACAAAATTGCAAGGCAGATACTTTTTGCCTATTGCCCTTTCTCCAAGGAATTAAGAGAAAAAATGACTTCAAGCCCGCAGTACGGGGACCTTGTCAAAACCTTCGATACCAAGAACGCAACTGCAATGCACACTCTTGAAAATGTTTTTACCAAGATTGAAAAAGGCGGATTCGAAGTACCTGATGAAGTCAAGGCACAGAAAGATTATCTTGAATTATAGGCATGATAGTGTTTCATTTTCAAACCCAAATTGGTGAAGCTTGCGACATTAGGTTAGATATGTGGTATACTTTTTGTAAAATTATTAATGTACTAATAAGCACTGATATGCATAAATAAGCAATGCTTATTAAAACAAAATCTTATATTCAATATACTTTTTCACACATCTATAAAGGAGGCTACTATGGCAGAAGAAAAGAAAAAAGGGGTTGTTGCGGAGTTTCAGGAATTCATAATGCGTGGTAATGTTATGGACCTTGCAGTCGGTGTTATCATCGGTGGCGCATTCCAGAGCATTATCAACTCACTTGTAAATGACATCATCATGCCGGTTATAAGTGCTATCACAGGCGGAATTGACTTCAATAACTACTTCATATCACTTGATGGCAATGATTATGCTACTCTTGAAGCAGCCAAGGAAGCCGGCGGCGCTACTCTTAACTACGGTACATTCATCACTGTTGTTATCAACTTCCTGCTGATGGCTATCGTTATCTTCCTCCTTGTTCGCAGCATGAACAAGCTTCATGACAAGATCGGCAAGAAGAAGGAAGAAGCTCCAAAGCCTGTAAAGATCTGCCCTTACTGCAAATCAGAGATTAACAAGGATGCTACCAAGTGCCCTCACTGCACTTCTGACGTAGCATAACCTCACTAACCCTAAATGGTCACGTGACTACGTCCCAGGGACCATTTTATTATCTCGCTAAAAAGCTCCAATCCCGCTAAAAGGATTGGAGCTTTTATTATCCGGTCATTCAAAAATCTGCATTAAGTATCTGCTCTGCAACATACAAGCAATCAATATCACTTGCAGTAAATGAATCTATACCAAACAGATCAATGAAAGTGTTGCTGATATAAGTAGCCAGCTCTTTCTTACCAATATCTGCGTTATCGGATATATATTTATAGACCTGTCTGATCTCATCTTCATATTCATCATCCGGTGCCATAGGAAATAAACCAATCGGATCCCAATCATTGATTATATCTCTTACACTTTCAAGACTATGTTCTGTTAATACAGTTTCTTCCATTCTCATAGCTAAAAAACTCCTGTCATTTACATTCCGCTCTTGCCATTCACAAAATACTTAGCACAGCGGTATACCAATTATATTATAAAAGCCGAAAAATACCTAGCAAAATCGAAGGTTCATAATACCCAAAATTATGGAAGATTTTTAGAGTATTTTAACAAAGGATGTACATTTGAATCAAAAAAGCTTCAAAAAACAAAAAGATGCTTACATGCTGTGGCAAAACATAAAAGTGCCTTAGCTGTAAGCATCTCTTATTATCTCTCATGATCTAATCATCAATGTGATGAAGAAGATGCTGCAGATGCAGATGATGCAGCGATAATAGCTATCATAGCAGCCTGCTGAGCAATGACCATTGACAGAGCTCCGTTTGTAACCAAAGCACTAGCACTCGCTTGGTCTTCTCCATAAACGCTGGCAACTATCATTGCACCGAGCATGAGCTTGGTATGATTGGACATATCAAGCATTCCAAATCCTTTCTGACCCTTAAAAGATTCATATACTTCGATAACTTCTCCAACAATATCTCCAATGTTATCGGAGAGACCAACAAGGATTCCCAGTGATGGAAGTTCATACTCTTTGCCATACTTGTAGCCGTTTTCTTTAAAGGCTTCAAAGATCTCTACTGCCTTCTTGCACTTGGCATCTACCTCGCCGTCATAAGTTGTAAGGACCTGAGCAAGGGAATATACAGCATTGTCATGGAATGAAAAGCTTCTTTTAAGGATCTGATAAGACTGCTCAAGTTCCTCAAGAATGCTCTCTGTGCTCTTATCTGTCATTGCCAGAAGAACTGCAAATCCTGTGTCATCATCAGATGTAAGGAAGGGATGCTTAGAATTCATTCCTTTTAAGATCTCATTGGTCTTTTCAACGATCCAATCAGCCTGACCAGCTTTGCCGGCATCGCAAATTGATGATGCAGCCAGAACTCTAAATGCTGAACTGAAAAATTTGCCCTTCTGAAACTTCTCATAAATATTTATCAGATTCTCTATATACAGTTCAGGATTCGGACTTAGAGCCATCTTGGCAGAAATGATAAGCTCATTATTGCCACGTACCTGAGAAAAAACGCCCTGTCTATCTCTAAGGAGTTTTCTGCAATCCTTAACCCTGTCAGGATCAGCAGTTCTGTCATTTTGCGCAAATGCAGCACCTGCTATAACTGTGATAAGGCCATTCTCCAAAAAGAAATCCTTATGTAAAAGATTTCTGTTTTCAACTAATAATTCGCTTCTTCTCTGAACTTTGTCATTCATTTTGAAACTCCTTTACTATAGTATTCATGCATTTACTTTATATACCTATTTTAAACTTTGTATCTCTATAAATATATCTGATTCGAGGCAAAATAGGTATCGTTATTCTATCCTTCGTAACAAAAAAGCCGTGGTTAAATAAAAACATCTAACCACGGCCCTAAATAAGCAGATGACGGGAATCGAACCCGCCTCCTCAGCTTGGGAAGCTGATATTCTACCGATGAACTACATCTGCAACGTATTTAATTCTAGCATTGAATCATTCAAGATGCAAGCAGATTTTCACAAGCAGACGTCTTATGTACCTGGCAGTTTTCAAAATACTTCCCCTTTGATGAGATTGTATCAAGAGCGATGTATCATGCATCCAGAGAACTTAGTTCTCAGCTTGGACCACAAAAAACAGGAAGCGCAGCATATCACTGCGCTTCCTGACTGGTTACATTATTATCTGAAGTTAGTTACAAGTGTTACGATCCTAAGAAGGAACAATGCAAATATGATCCACATGATAGGTGATACGTCTTTAGCTTTCTTCTCAAATACCTTTACGATAACCCATGTAAGGATACCGAACATGATACCGTTAGCGATGGAATATGTAAGAGGCATGATAAGAAGTGCCATGTATGCGCCTGCACTGTCAGCGATATCTCCGTCGAATTCAATCTTCTTGATAGAAGTTACCATGAGCATTCCAACATATACAAGAGCCGGAGCTGTTGCAAATGAAGGAATCGCAAGAAATACCGGTGATAAGAACATAGCAACCAGGAACATAACACCTGTTGTAAGTGCTGTAAGACCTGTACGACCGCCTGCCGCTACGCCGGCACTTGACTCTACGAAGCTTGTAACTGTAGATGTACCAAGGCATGCACCAAGTGTGGTACCAAGAGCATCTGACATGAATACCTTACCAACTCTTGGAAGCTTGCCATCCTTGTCAAGAAGTCCTGCCTTATCAGCAACACCTACTACTGTTCCAACTGTATCGAAGAGATCTACGAACAGGAAACTGAATGTAATAGCTATGAACTGAACAAGATTAGCAGCTACCCAAGGGAAGTTAAACTTAAAGGCAGTATTAGCAAGTCCCGAGAAGTTAACAAGACCATTTGAAAAATTCGGGAAAAGGCTCAGATTGTTCTCATCAACAACATACCAGCCTGTAGTCTGTGCGCACATTCCAAGGATCCATGTAACGATGATTCCGATAAGTACTGATCCTGGGATGTTAAGGCTTGTAAGTACTACGATGATAATAAATCCAACAAGTGACAGTACAACCTGAGGTGTAGAGAAGTCACCAAGATCTACAAGAGTAGCATCGCTGTTGATAACGATACCTGCGCCCTGAAGACCGATGAATGCTACAAAAAGACCGATACCTGCAGATATACCATTTTTAAGGTTCTGAGGTATACCGTTTATGATCTGCTCACGGAACTTAAATGCAGACAATACGATAAATACAAGACCCTCTACAAGTACTGCTGTTAGACATACCGTAAACGCATTCTCTCCCATGTCTGCAAGTTCGCCAAGGCATACTGTATATGCAAAATATGCATTAAGTCCAAGACCTGCAGAAAGTGCTATAGGATAGTTAGCGATGAACGCCATAAAAAATGTAGCAAACGCTGATGCAATCGCTGTTGCGATAAATACACCGTTTGGATCCATTACAGTTCCAAGAATGGATGGATTTACAGCCAGAATATAGGCCATAGCAAGAAATGTTGTGAGACCTGCCAGTATCTCTGTTTTGACAGTTGTCCCATGCTCTTTGAGCTTGAATATTTTTTCAAGCATGAATCTCTCCTCCCTTTTGTGTGAGATTTATTCCTTAACTGATCACAGGTCAAAAGATATACCAGCAAATTCTATTAAGGCCGAAATACTCGCCTTAGGAAGATGCCCGCATACCGGATTTTATTCCCATATAAGACCTATGTGAACGCCAAGGTTACTTAACCAATAATACTTTACCGCATGTTCAAACAAATTTCAATTTTATAATTTTTCATCATAAAAAATAAGAGGAATCACTATTATGCAATTCCTCTTACCTATCTACTAATTAAAAATAATTAGGCCATATCCGCAATAGCCTTTGCAAAGTTCTTAACAGTATCAAGATCGCTTTCATGAAGCGCCGATGTTATAGTAAGCACATCCTCAAGAATCGTACAATCCTTTAACAGCGCAAGCTTATCAGACATATGCTTGGCAGCAACAGGTGCCCAGGTTCCGTTCTGTCCAAGAGCGAACTTCCTGTTCTTAAGGCCAAGTGCCACAAGATCTTCTATGAAGCTCTCCATAGGAAGGTACAACCCGCCATTATATGTCGGAGCCATAAGGACTATCTTGCCGCAGCGCCATGCTTCGCCTACAAGGAACGACTTGTCAGTCTTACTAACATCGAAGACTCTGACCTTCTTGCCGCCTATCTCATGAACAAGTCCTGCAAGAGTCTCAGCAGCGCTTGCTGTATGTCCATACATAGAGCCATATACTATAAGTATATCTTCTGTCTCCGGTATGCACTGGCTCCACTTGTCATATTTGTCTATGAACCATCCAAGGTCTTTTCTCCATATAGGACCATGCAAAGGACATATACGTTCTATAGAAAGGCCCTGAGCCTTTTTAAGTACAGCCTGAACCTGAGCTCCGTACTTGCCTACAATATTGGCATAATAGCGCCTTGCATCATCAAGGAAATCCTTCTCAAAGTCATATTCATCTGCAAAGATTCCTGAATCAACGCTTCCAAAGGTTCCAAAAGCGTCCGCACTAAAAAGTGTTCCTGTCTTTGTATCAAATGCAAGAAGAACTTCCGGCCAGTGAACCATAGGCGCTGCTACAAAGCTAAAGCTGTGACTTCCTGTATCTAAAGTGTCACCTTCCTTAACTGTAACCTTTTCTACATCATCAAGCTCCGGGAAGAACTGATGCAGGAACTTAAAAGTCTGCACGCCGCCTACAAGCTTTATATCAGGATACAGCGATACTACTCTTGATATCTGCGAGCAGTGATCCGGTTCCATATGAAGGATCACAAGGTAGTCGGGTTTTGCACCTGCAAGAGCTGCCTGAAGATTCTCAACATACTGATCGGCTATAGTCACATCAGCTGTATCAAAGATTATGGTCTTGTCATCCTTAACAACATAGCTGTTATAGGACACTCCATCAGGAAGCGGAAAAAGATTTTCAAATAAAGCAAGGCGTCTGTCGCTTCCGCCAATCCAAAGTATATCATCTGTAACATTTTTGATATTGATCATATTAAACTTAGAACCTCCTTTATATGACAATCTTCTACTTTGATCAGATTAAGATTTTTGATCTATTATTCTTAATCAGATTATGATTCTTCACCATAAATTCCTGATGCAACCTTATA
>JAEEGI010027641.1_pt1 | contig 10843 bp, 1 predicted proteins | sample 8958751 | NCBI WGS metagenome assembly JAEEGI01 (sample SAMN16246545, study PRJNA631951) | gut metagenome | biome: gut microbiome; feature: rumen; material: KS-attached | host: Bos | place: Iran: Karaj | collected 2018-10 | reverse complement strand
CACCATGAATAAGATTTACAAAGTGATCTGGAGCAAAGTGAGAAACTGCTACGTGGCGGTGAGTGAAATCGCAAAACGCAACGGCAAGAGCTGCACCAGTGTGAACTGCGGCGCCAAAGCGAACCGCAGGCATGCGGGGGTGGCGCATTCAGCAGCGGTGGGAGCAACGCTGCTGGCAGGCGTGTGTTCCGTATTGCTGCCGGTGCGTGTTGCGTTGGCTGCGCCGGTGATGCCAACGCTGGATGTGAATGGAAAGTCTGCTGCTGTGACCATTACTTCAACGTCTTCGGCAGCTTCTGCTACGATGGATATCAGCAGCACGCAAGGAAATAACGTGCTGAAGTGGATTGATTTTTCCATTGGCAAGGGTGGCACCGTTCAGTTTGATCCAAACAATTACCTTAACTATGTGACCGGTCACGGACGTTCGGAGATAGACGGCATATTAAAGCAGACCAAGAATAATCTGGGAAATAGGGGTAGTATTTATATTGTTAATCCTAACGGTGTTTTGTTTGGAGATAACGCAAGGGTAGATGTAGGCAGTTTGTATGTTTCCACGCGTGAGTTAGGTGCCGATCAGTTTAGTGCGTTTGAAGAAGGCGGAAATCCTTTGACAATGGGTGACCTCAAAGGCGATGTGGTGAACCTTGGCAAGCTGAATGCCGACACGATTACGGTGGAAGGTAATAATATAACGTTTAAAAATATTGCAGACGTAACGAAGGGCGGCACGCTTACTGACGGCGACATTACCGGCGGCACAAGTCATAATGACAGTAGTGTACTGCTGACTGCAAACAGTGATGGTGAAATCCATATTGGCTCGATAGACGCAATAAGTCCAGGCTATTCCATGAGTGGAACAAGCAACAAATATATGTATAAACTGGTCCACGATGCTTCTGAATTGCAAAACATGGTGAATACTAGGAACTACATGCTGGCGAACGATATTGATGCTGTTGGAATTGATGATTTTAGGCCAATTGGGTATGCTGGTGCTTATTATACAGGTAGATTTGATGGATTAAACTATAAAATTAAAAATCTAACAATAAAAACTATGCCTTATAATGATGCAGGCTTATTTGGTAAGAACAGCGGTGTCATTGAAAATGTCGGGGTTATCGATACAAATATTGATATAACAAGTCAAACAAGTCAACATACATCAATTGGCGGTATTGTCGGTGCGAACTATGGAACTGTGCGTAATGTGTACCATACGGGTATAGTTAAAAGCAACTATGCATTTGTTGGCGGAATCGTAGGTTGGAATAACTCTGATGCAGTAATAGAAAAAGCTTATAATACCGGTGATATAACGGGGGATGCCTTTGTAGCTGGCATTGCGGGTTTCAATTCTGGAATAATTAAAGAAGTATATAATACAGGAACAGTTACTGCCAAGGGGGAGACCTATAGTGCTTCTACTACAGCATACGGTGGAATTCGTGGAGTAGCAGGTGGAATTGTTGGCGTCAACGTCAGAAAAAGTGAGAACAGTGAACCGGATCCTGCTATCAGTGATGCTTATAATATCGGCGATGTTAATGGAAAAGGTAGTGTTGGCGGTATTGTAGGACTTATTGGCCATAAGGAAGATTATCTTCATTATGCGGGAATAAAAAATGCTTATAATACGGGAAACTTAACAAAAGGTACTGGTGATAACGATGTATCCGGAGGAATTATTGGATTTAATAATAACGATGAGAGCAGTACTACTCTGACAGTAACCTCATCTTATTATACCCAGGGCGGTGATAACGGATACGGTGAGTTATTAACTGGTGAAACAAAATTAATGGAGTACGATACTTTTGCGGGAAGCAGCATTCCTGAATCGGATCGTTGGGATATTTCTAAAACCGGCGACGCAGGTAAAATCTGGCGTATCTACGATGGGCGGACTATGCCGCTTTTGACCGCGTTTTTGAAGACAAAGGATGTTATCGAAAACAAAACATATGATGGGACTGGAGACGCAGGTTCTTTTTACAAGGAGGCGTCAAAGCATGTATCTACGCAAGAAGAAGGCTTTGACTATGTGCAGGATGCCGGTTATATAGAACCGAAAGAACTGATAGTAACATTTGCTGATATCAGCAAGACGTATGACGGGACGACAGCGGACCTTGTTGCAAGTAGAGAAGGAACGCTTGAAGGTGTTATTGAAGCTGATGAAGCCTATGTAAGCGTAACTGCTTCTGCGGCATACGATGAAAAGAACGCTGGCAACCGTACAGTGAATTATACCGGTGTAACCTTAAGCGGTACGCAAGCAGGAAACTATAGCATTGCAGATACGGCGACAGGCGCAGGAACGATTACGCCGAAAACTCTATCCCTGGTTAATGTAAGTAAAGTTTACGATGGAACAGCTGTTGTTGTAAACGATAATATAAACATCACATCAACAGATGTAATTGCCGGCGACAGTGACAGTATTACTTTTGACAGAAGTAAAGTTTCCGGAACCTATGCGGACAAAAATGCTGGGGAAGGGAAAGTGGTAAACTATATTGCTAATGATGGCGCACTGATTGGAGCGGCTGCGGGGAACTACATCATATCGACAGCCGGGACAGGTGATATAACAAAAGCGGACCTGACCCTGACTGCGGAAGATGTGACTAAGCCCTATGATGGGACGACGGAAGTGACCGGCGGAACGCTGAAAGTACATTCTGGCACACTCTTTACCGGGGACAGTATCAGTGGTGGAAACTTTGTATTCGCAGATAAAAATGCTGGTGAAGGCAATAAGACAGTGTACGTTTCCAACGCAACCGTTACTGACGGAAACAGTGGCGGGAACTACAACATTAGCTATGCAGCCAACACGACCAGCACGATTATGACAATAACCTTGTCAGTTGGCAATGTAACCAAGGAATACGACGGAACTGAAGAAGCAACAATAACGAAAGAACAACTTATCGGCCTGGTTAATAGTGATACGGACTCAATTAGTATATCTTCTGGCGTAACGGCTACTTACATCAGCGATGATGCTTCTGTTAATCCTGCGGACGCGGGAACAGGAAAGAAGGTGGATTATTCAGGACTGACACTTTCAGGCACTGCATCGGGCAATTACACGATTGCACCCAGTGGGACAAGCACGACAAACAACAGCATTACACCGAAAGTACTGACAGCGAGCAGTGTGAGTAAAGTGTACGATGGAACGGAAACTGCCACGCTGCATCTCAGTGATCTGCTTGGCACGGACGGGCTTCCCGGTGTGGTTGAGAGAGATGAAAGCGATTTGGTTTTAACTACGAATTCTGCAGCGTATGCAAGTAAAAATGCCGGAACCGGGAACGTAACGTTCAATGGCATTTCCTTAACCGGCGATAAAGCGCATAACTATACGATTAATGATTCAATAACCGTTTCGGGTACTATCACGCGTAAGGCACTGGAACTGGTAGCAGACAAAGTTACTATACATGAAAATGATGCAATGCCGTCTTCTTTTACCGGAAGTATTATCGGGTTTATTGCAGGCGAAGGTCAGAATAGCAGTGACATGTTAGGCTTTTCGCTTGCCAATCCGATGACGACACCGGTGGTTGGAAGCTATCGCGTAGTAGGTACGCTGAATGGTGCTGAAAGCGGCAATTACGGTTTGAATTATACATTCCAGAATGCTGCATCCAATGCAACAGCGTTTACCGTGAAGCCGAAACTGGCGGTACTGCCGGCGCTGGATTTCCGGGGCGCTTCTGTGAATGTTACCATTGATAAAAGCGTGGAAAACGTATTATCGATTGACAGTACGAAACTGTACAATACGCTGAAATGGATTGACTTTTCCATCGGCGAAACAGGAACTGTACAGTTTGATGACAAGAATTATCTGAACTATGTTACGGGGCACGGCCGTTCTGACATTGATGGCACGATAACCGGCAGCGGCGCTGTTTATCTGATTAACCCCAATGGAGTGTTGTTCGGGTCTACTGCGCAGGTAAATGTAGGCAATTTGTATGTTTCATCAAGAACGCTTGACATCGCGGCGCTGAAAGCTTTTGAAACAAATGATACCAACGATACCAACGATACCAACCCGCTTGAGACACCACCGGTTTCAGCGGCCGGGAATATTATCAACCGTGGTACGCTGACGGCAGACGGTATTACTGTGGAAGGCAATAATGTTTCGTTTAAAAATTATGCTGATGTTACTGCAACAGGCGGAATTAAAGTGCGCGCCGACGGCGAAGTGCATGTAGGGTTTTCCTACGGTGAGGAGGCTGCAGCTGTCAACGACACAGAATACAAAACCGTCAGTGAGCCGGAACTGGCAAATTGGGATTTCAAAAAAACTGATAACACGACTGCAGTTACGCCGGAAAAGTACATGCTTGTCCGCAACGCCTATGAACTGCAGAATATGAAAAACAATCTGTTGGGTAATTACATGCTGGCGAACGACATCGAATTTAAAAATGATAACGGTGGATATATTATAGGACAGTTTATTCCCATTGGTAGTTTGGGCGGTTGGACTGACTACAGGGAGGGAATGTTCAAGGGGAAATTGGACGGTCTGTATCATGTAATAAGGGATATTTATATTGATAACACCGCGATTACCCAAAATTCAAACAGATTAACTGATATTGGTATTATAGGAAGCAACGCCGGTATTGTAGAAAACCTGGGAGTAATTAACGGTAACGTAAATATTACTAATTCCGGCGCAAGTGCCGTTGGCGGTATTGTAGGCGCCAATAAACCCGGCGGCATTATTCGCAACGTTTATTTTTCCGGTTCCGTTAAGGGCGGGAGGACCGGAACAGGCGGTGTTGCGGGTTGGCAAAATGTCGGAGGACTTACTGAAAATGCGTATGCTACAGGCACAGTAACCAGTTCTTATAGCAATCCTGATAGTATATTTGGCGTAATTGGGGTTACCGGTGGAAGTAAAAAAAATGCTTATTTTTCCGGGAAAGTTCGGAACAATAACATGAACGAGTTATATAAAAGCGATGGTACCAGGCAAACGCTAACCAACACAGATATGATGAAGCTGGCTACGTTTAACAGTGAAGGCGCAGGCTGGGATATTACTGCGGACGGCAGCCAAAATACGACATGGCGTATATACGAAGGAAAGACCACGCCGTTATTGACCGCATTCCTGAAGACAAAGTCTCTGGTGACGGAGACAGAGTATGACGGTGGAAAGCACTCTTTTGATACGACGCTGGTAACCGGCAACAGTCATGTTATTGAACTTGACAGCGCGGCATACTCGGCAGTGGAAAAAATCGATGCCGGTGTGTATGACGAAACAAAGAAGTTTTATTCGGATAGTCAGCAGGGTTACAACATTGTAGATACAAAACTGGTGATTCAGCCGAAGAAACTGAGGTTAGACAATACCAAAACGTATGACGGAACAACAAGCGTAACAGCATCTGACATAGGTTTAAAATCGTCGGATATAATTAATAATGATATAGTTACGTTAGCTGCCGGCAATGTTACAGGCGGTAGTTATGCGAATAAGAATGTTGGCGTCAATAAGGCTGTAACATATACAATTGCTGATAGCACGCTGGGCGGAACAAATGCAGCCAACTACATCCTGACAGTTAAGGGAACAGGAACGATTACGCCTAGAGCAATCACAGCGAGCTTTGCGGAGATCAGTAAGGTGTATGACGGAACCATCAATGATGTGGATGGTACCGGGACTGCTGTGGCGAGCAGGACAGGGACACTGACAGGAGTTCTTGAAGCTGATACTGGAAAAGTAAGCGTAACTGGTAAGGCGTTGTATGCGGACAAGAACGCTGGTACAGAAAAGACAGTTAACTACAGCGATGTTGCGCTGGGTAGAGGCGAAACGGAAGACGAGTCTGCCAACTATGTCCTTTCATCTACGTCGGCGACTGGTAAAGGTACGATTACGCCGAAGGCGATTACCGCAACGTTCAGTAATATCAGCAGAGTTTATGACGGCAGTGTTACTGCAAAAGAAAACGGGAAGCAGCTGAATGATGTGGTAAGAGGTGATGACGTAGATTTTGCAACAGGAATTACCGGCGCGTTCGCAGACAAGAATGTGGGAACAGACAAGACTGTTACCTACAGCGGCATTGCGTTGACGGGTACTGATAAAAACAACTACAGCATTGCGGCAAGTGCAACAGGGAAAGGAACAATTACGCCGAAAGCAATTACCGCAATCTTTGCAGACATTAGCAAAGTGTATGACGGAACGACAAATGCAACAGCAGGCGCGGGAACGCTGAGCGGCGTTGAGAGCATCGACAGCGGAAAAGTTAGTGTAAGTGCAAATGCCGCATATGATCAGAAGAATGCAGGAAGCCGTACTGTGAACTACACTGGCGTAGCGTTGAGCGGAGCCGAAGCAAACAACTACAGCATCGAAACAACGGCGATAGGTGCAGGTACGATTACGCCGAAAGAACTCACCGCAACCTTCGCGGACATTAGTAAGATTTACGACGGAACGACGAACGCAATCCCGGGTGCCGGAACACTGACAGGTGTTATCGCTGCCGACGAGGGGAAAGTAAGCGTGAGCGCTGCTGCGGCGTATGATGAAAAGAATGCGGGCAGCAGGATTGTGAATTACACGGGCGTAACGCTAAGCGGCGCGGAGGCAAACAACTATAGCGTCGCGGCCACCGCAACCGGGAAAGGCAAGATTGGCCGCAAGGCGTTGGAACTGGTGGCGGATCCTGCCAGCACCCAGGAAGGCGATTATAATCCGGCAACCTTCACCGGCAGAGTGACCGGTTTTGTAACGGGTGAAGGAATTGAAAACGGCGATACACTGCGGTTTGCCTTGTCCGATCCTTCAGTCTCTGCTGTGGGCAGCTACGCCGTAATCGGAACGATTAACGGCAAGGCCAGTGGGAATTATGGTTTAAATTATTCATTCACCAATGCGGCTTCCAATGCGAATGCTTTCGAGATTACCGCCAGACCGGCTTCGGTTCAGGACATGGTACTGTCGGATATCATCCCGGGCATTAAGGGAAAAACCGGGGCGGATATCAGTGTGACGGCGCTGGACAATGCAATGGAACAGGCAAGGGACAAACGGGCGGAATTAGGCATTGAGTTCGCTGTTGCCCAGACGATACTATCTGTGGATGCAGAAAAGACCCTTTCAATGGAAAATCGTGGCATGAAGCAGCCTCCTTCCATGACTCCGCAGGAAGTGGCGGAGCAGGTGCATGCGCAGCAGGGGAACGGTTACGGTGTTGCAGCGCAGGCCAGTAGTAAAGCTGGCGCAGTAAATGCGGCCATGGACATGGTGCAGAAAACGGATAACGCCGTCGGAACCGAGGAAAGCAAACGGAAGAAGGGGGTGGCGTAACATGAAGAAGCAAAGCACTCATGGCATTTTTCCCAAACACCTTCTTCGCGCCGGAAGCCTCGCGCTGTTCTGTGCCCTTGCGTTCCCATTGGTTGCTGCGGCGGAAACGGCCGTGCCCAAACCCGGTGAGAGCCTCGGGGGTTCGAAGCCTCCGAAACAGAATGTTTCACTGGAGAATGTGGATAAAGGCACCGGAAAACAGGGAGCGGAATCTGTCCGTTTTACCCTGACGGAGATCCGGGTAGAGCATGATGGCATAAAGGTTAAGGATGAAAAGATTGCTGCGATCACCCGTAAAATTATTGGCAAGGAAATTGATGCGGAGGAACTGAACGGGGCGATAGGCAATGTGACCCGTTACATCAGGGCCCATGGTTACCCGGCGGCAGCGGCGTACATCCCCGAACAGACGGCGGTGGGAGGAAAACTGCTGGTGAAGGTGGAACCCGGGCGTCTTGGCAGCATTCATCTTTCCAACGAAAGCAAACTGAAAGATTCGGCGGCGCAGCGGATTCTGGCCGGGCTGAAAGCGGGGAAGATCATCCGTACCCGCGGTTTGGAAAATGCGCTGTACAATCTCCGTGATCTGAGCGGTGTGCAGGTACTCGGCGTACTGAGCCCCGGTGCGGAGACAGGAACCAGCGATCTGACGGTTCGTCTGCTGAATGATAAGAAGACGTCGGTCATCCTGTACAGTGAAAACTACGGCAGCGAATCAGCGGGACGTTACCGTTACGGTGTGCAGGGTGAAATCCGGAACCTGTCCGGAATGGGAGACCGGCTGAACCTTGGGGCGTTATTCTCCAACAATCATCAGCATAACTATAATATTTCCTATGAAACGACCGTAGGGCGCAGCGCTTCCAAACTGGGCATCGGTTTCAGCCGTGCGGACTATGAACTGGGGAATGAGTTCAAGGCGTTAGGCGCGGAAGGCATTGCCAATACCTACAGCATTTACGGAAGGACACCGCTGTGGAACAAGTCGGACGGTTCACTGGCCTTTACCTACGGATACGATTACCGGGACATCAAAGATGAACTCACGAAGTTCAACGTTTCCTGGAAGAAGCACAGCCACGTATTTCATGCGGGACTGGACGGGATACAGCGCGGACCGAAGACCAGCGTGCAGTATAACGCGACGCTCTATACGGGAACTCTGGTACCCGATTCGGACATGGCCGAAACGTTAGCTACGCTGGGGAAAACGAAGGGGCATTTCACCAAGGGCACGGCGGACGTGACGGCGGTGCAGGGGCTCAATAAGAATTTTGACGTGATGCTGAAGCTTTCGGGACAGAAGGCGGCCAATAATCTGGACAGCTCGGAACACATTTATCTGGGCGGAGCCAGAGGCGTGCGGGCGTATCCCCAGGGCGAGGCGTCCGGGGACGAAGGTATCCTGGGAACGCTGGAGCTGCGTTATCATACGCCGGTGAAAGGTCTTACCCTGAGCACTTACTTTGATGCGGGGCATGTACGTATTGAAAAGAGTGAAGGCGGCAGCATGACGTTGAAGGGCTGGGGCGTAGGTGTGTCCTACAGCAGACCCAATGACTGGTTTGCCCGGTTCGATTACGCGCGGCGCATCGGATCGGACGTTAATATGTCCGATGACGCAAAGAGCCGGCAGCGTATGTGGTTTATCGCGGGAAAGGTATTCTAATTCCCGGTGAGGCATTTATAATGGAGAGTGCCATTTGGCAGGTGTTCTCTGTATGTAGCGGACAGTGGCGTTCGTTGTTGGTAAGAAGTTGCTGTTTAAAGTAGAAGTATAGGCAGAGACGTATCATACTTTAGATTCACAAAACACAAAAATGACAAAAATGACACTTTTTAGACCGAAATTGGCAGTGCCAATTTGAAAAAGTATATTAAAAGATTTTGGTAAAAAGGATATAATAAATATATACAAAGCGGACACATATAATACGAATGATACAGAATCTGTTCAAAGGAGGAAAATCTAATGGCAAAGAGCAAACCGAAAATCCAGAAAAGGCTGGCGAAGTTAGTACTGGCGGCCCTTCTATGCAGCGGGGGGGTGCAAATGTTCATCAGTCCGTCTGTAGTTTATGCGGATACTAATGGTGGCGAGTACGGTACGGTTACCAAAGATGGGGTGGAATATAAAATAAACGATGATAATGCCTATGGTCATTATAGTTATTATATGTCTGGCGAAGCAGTTGTCGCTAATAGTAAATATGGCGATTCCGCATGGACTGTAATGGAAAAAGAAAATCCCATAAAAGGGTATGACGTTACCCTGAAAACCAGCGGCGACCTGGAGGACGTTGGATTTTTCGGCGGTTGGGGGGAATATGCCGCGACGGAGGTGAGCGGCAATAAAGTCACGGTTGACGGCGAAGCAAACAACTGGACGGTCGTCGCCGGCGGTTATCTGTCCGGAGGGTATTATTATGCGGGGGATGTGCTGGACACGGTTACCGTAAAAGACAATGTCGTGACCGTCAAAAGCGGCAGTGTGGGAACTGTTGTCGGCGGTTTTAACGCAGGCATATGGATTGACGACGGAGAGGTATATGTTCCCGGAACCACCACCGGTAATCAGGTGATTATCAACGGCGGCCAAATTGGAATGGCAGTCGGAGGTATGGGGGGGGAGAGTATTAGAAATGATTCCTTTGGAGGACCCCTTTCCCTTCCTGACCCTGTCTCCCATGCAACGATTACTGACAATACAGTTACTGTCAAGGACGGAACGGTCATGAGCGTTACGGGCGGCTTCGCGCAGGTGTTTGGAGATGGCGACACCTCAGTCAGTGGCAATACGGTAACAATCGAAGGGGGAACGGTGCTGGGAGCGATAGGCGGTGAAGTTTACGTCGACTTACCGGATAAAGAAGCGGAGCTGAAGGGAACCATAACCGCCAGCGACAATACGGTAAACGTGAAAGGCGGGACCGTAGGCACTGTTGTAGGTGGTTCGAGTGAACCATATTACGGTTCAGCCAACAACAATACGGTGAATATCAACGGCGGGACAATAGCTATAATCAGTGAACGTGAACCGATTAATCCGAGCCTGGATCCGCAAGATCCGGATGAAGTTCCGGAGTCGGTAACAACGCAGAGTCCCGGTATGGTATATGGCGGCTTGTCCCTGATCGAGGCCAGCGGCAATACGGTCACCATCGGCAAGGATGCTAATGTGGAAAACGCCCTGATCGTGGGCGGCGGCATCAGTCCGGAGTATTCGGAGTATTACGCGTACGCCACATTGCAGGAACCGGATAACGATAATATGGCGGAATTGAAAGAGTTTATGGATACTCTGAAACAGGCGAAGGCAGACAACAATACGGTGAATATCCTGGGACCTGCGAATGTGGCCGGGCTGTTCGGCGGTTTTCTGTTTACGGATACTGGCCTCGGCGGCGGCAAAGGCAACACGCTGAACGTGGCGGCGAAGAATGTGTCTGCCTATACCATGGGCGGTTT
>JAEEGI010027640.1_pt1 | contig 10843 bp, 12 predicted proteins | sample 8958751 | NCBI WGS metagenome assembly JAEEGI01 (sample SAMN16246545, study PRJNA631951) | gut metagenome | biome: gut microbiome; feature: rumen; material: KS-attached | host: Bos | place: Iran: Karaj | collected 2018-10 | reverse complement strand
AAAAAGTAAATCCGAACAAAAAGAATCTTAGCAAGACCAGAGAAAAAATCGGAATGGTGTTTCAAAGCTACGATCTTTTCCCTCATAAAACAATCCTTCAGAACATTACGCTTGCGCCGATAAAGGTTAAAAAAAGAAATAAAGCCGAGGTCACGGAAGAAGCATTAAAGCTTTTGGACAGAGTCGGTCTTTTATCTAAAAAAGACAACTATCCGAGACAGTTATCCGGCGGTCAGAAGCAGAGAGTTGCGATAGTAAGGGCTCTTATAATGCACCCGGAAGTTCTTCTTTTAGACGAGATAACAGCGGCACTCGATCCCGAAATGGTTAGGGAAGTTCTGGACGTCGTTTTATCTCTTGCGAAGGAAGGAAGAACCATGCTTATCGTTACTCATGAGATGGCTTTTGCAAAAGCCGTCGCGGACAGGGTTATTTTCCTTGAGAACGGAAAAATCGTTGAAGAGGGAAGCCCCGCGGAATTTTTTGACAATCCCAAAACAGACAGACTGAAGAGATTTTTAGAGACCTTCAGTTACGAGAAATAAAAGAGGACGGGGCTTATCACCCCGTCCTTTATCTATTGTTACATTTCCAAAATGATTAAATAAGAGATTAATACTGCCAATAAAACAACAAACGTTTTAATCATTCTTCGTTACTGTACTCGAGGATATCGCCCGGCTGGCACTCGAGTGCTTCACAGATGGCTTCCAAAGTGGAGAAGCGGATTGCACTTATCTTGCCTGTTTTCATTTTGGAAAGGTTGACATTGGATACGCCGACTTTCTCGGCGAGTTCGTTTAATGACATTTTTCGGTCGGCCATAACGCGGTCGAGTCTTAAGATAATTCTACCCATAGTGCACCTCCCTATAATGTTTCGTCAGACTGAATCTGAAGCTCTTTGCCGTACTGCATGATGGTGATGATAGCCCAGGTTACGAATCCGCCGAGGATTGTAAAGCCCCAGCCTATCGTTCCTCCTAAGATAAGATCTACCAGTATAAGGGAGATAAGAAGCCTTCTTATGACTTTGTCGCTGAAAGGCGTTTCTTCCTTAACAATGATGTCAAATACACTGTAAAAGAGTGCAAGCACAACTGCTGTGAAAACAAGAATTCCGAATACTATGAATAAGTATAATCCGAATACAAAGCTTATAGAACCTTCGTCAAATTTCTCCTGAATTGCGGGTACATCGGAATGCCAGTTATCGGGGTCGGGTAAATCTACTCTGCCGATTTTCATTCCCTGATACATGATGTCCACATCCGTATTGCCTTCGGCCTGTGCCTGCTTAATATACGGATCAATTTTGGAAGATCCGGCCGTCATGATGATTCCTGAGGCCAGGGCGAGTATTGTGGCTACGATTGTTGTTATCAAAAGTATCAGAGATACTATTTTAACGCCTTTACAGCTTTTCTTAACTAACAATAATTTTTCATTTTCCTTGCTCATTTTTATTCTCCTTTGGGGTTAACCCACATCATATTCTTAATTTGTTACTGTTTTTCCTCACGTGATTATGTATCATAAAACTGCTTTTGAATCTCCGGAAATTCATCGGCGGTTTTCCTGTTTACGAGACAAGAATAACACCTAAATTTATCTTTGTCAACAAAAATTTAACGATAAACGATAAAAATTTAATGAAAATGATAATTTCAAAATCATAAAAGAGTCGCAAACGCCTTGTTTTAGGGTATTTCGGGTGTTTTAAAAATCTTAAAAAAATTTTTTAAAAAAGTTGTTGACAACTTTATTTGTCATCGCTATACTGTTTTTGACAAGGAAAGTTGTCAAAACGACAAAATTTATTGTCAGACAAAATTGCATCTTTTATGAGATTTTAAAAATCTTTTATGATGTATTTCTTAATTTAAGTTTTATGAGGTGATATGAAATGGAAAACAGCAGTTTAATGAAAAAGTCATATTCGAGATATGCTTTTTCCGCAATTATGTTTCTGGTGGCAGCGGTCATAGTTCAGCTTTTTAACAATATTGTTCTTACGAAAGTGCTTCCCCAAAGCTTTACCGATTCAAGCATTTTTGCTTTTTTAAACATTATCGTTCCCGAATATTTTGTCGGATTTCCCGTTCTTATTATTCTGATTATGCTTGTATTTAAAATGGATAAGAAGGCACCCGAGAAAAACAAATTCGGCTTCGGTAAATTTATAGTAGGTCTGTTTATGATGATTGGCGCCGTAGGTGTCGGAGCAGTCATCGGAGCAGCGGTAAACTTTGCAATAGTACTTCCTTTTGGAGTAAAATTTACTGACAGCAATGCTCTGGCTAATCTTATGAGCGGATCAAATGCTTTCTTTAGAATTCTTACGGTCGGCATTCTTGCCCCCATCGTTGAAGAACTTGTTTTCCGTAAGTTTCTTATAGACAGGGTTGTAAAGTATGGCGAGTGGGTTGCGATTATCACATCCGGACTTATGTTTGGTCTTTTCCACGGTAACTTCTCCCAGTTCTTCTTTGCAACATTAATCGGCGGTATTTTTGCCTATGTATACATCCGCACCGGAAAAGTATGGATTACAATCATTTATCATATGTTATTAAACCTTGCTACCAGCGTAGTCACCACGACTCTTTTAGGAATGGCAGATTATGAAGCAGTTACAAGATATTCGGAACTCAGCAAACAGGTATTGGCCAATCCCAACGATACAGCGCTTCAGGCAGAGATGACCGAAGCTATGATGGCATCGATTCCATATATATTATTAACCTTATGGTTTATTTTCCTTATTTTCCTTGCAATTGTCGGAATAGTAGTATGGATAATAGTTCTTGCCAAAAAGAAAATAAAAGTTCAGCCTACGGAAGCTCAGGTTGAAAAAGGTATGAAATATGCCTGGGGCAATGCAGGAATGATTATTTTCATCATCGGAACGGTTGCACTTTTCGTATTCAACTACCTGGCAATGATATTACCCGCAATAAAAGGATAAATCATAAAAGAATCAGATTATAAGGATTTGCCTATGTCTCTTAATAATCATTTGAAAGAGTACCGGGCGCGGATAGGTGTTAACCAGCAGGAGCTGGGTGCAATGGTACATGTTTCAAGACAAACAATCAGTTTGATAGAAAGAGGAGATTATTCTCCGTCAGTGACCTTGGCCTTAAAACTGGCCGGGGTTTTTGGCGTTAAAGTGGAAGATATTTTTGAGTATACGGATGACGGAAAGGATGAAGGAAATGAATGAAGAAAAGAAACTCGCTGAGATAAAAAATGAAGATTCAAAGAAAAAACCGATTTTCTTTATAGTCCTGGCAGTTTTTTGCGTCCTCGGAGGATTCTTAGGCTTTTTTATGGCATCCCAGCAGGAGAAAATGGATGTTATCCTTAACCTTTTTAAAGACAATACCCAGATTTTAACCATCTTTTTCGCAGCACTTTTAATCATAACGGACCTTGTTTTTTCAATCTCTTTTATAATAAGATTCAAATCACTTAAGAAACTCTGGGCAAAAGAAGAGGAACGCGACGACAACTGGGATTACATCGAAGACAAACTGTCGTCACTGGCTACTTTTATAGGCTGTGCGATTATCATATCTTTCTTTTTATACGGCTGCTCGGTGTACAATATTCGCGGGAATTTAAGGGGAATAGATGAAGGCGTCAGAATTCTGAATATTCTTTATGATATCTCTTTTGTCTGTTCAATCATATTTATGTTTGTTTTCAATTTTGTATTCTTTTATATGCAAAAGAAACTCGTGGATTTTGAAAAGATAATGAACCCCGAGAAAAAGGGAAGTCTCTACGATTTCGGTTTTAACAAAAAATGGTATGAAAGCTTTGATGAAGCAGAAAGAAATCAGGTCGGCATCGCAAGCTACAAAGCATATATCATAGTAAGCAAAACCTGCCTTGTAATGATAGCCGTTCTCATGTTTATGGGAATGGTTTTGGAAATAACCATTTTACCTCTTTTAAGCGTCTGCGTATTATGGGTTGTTCAGGTTATTGCGTTTGGAATCGAAAGCAAAAGAGCATCAAAGAAGCTGATGTAATTGATATTAAAATTTTCCTTGACATATATGATATCTTAAGATATTTTTAATTTAGATTTATTAAACAAAACGACAATTAAATGAACACCATTAGGGCAAACATATAGAAATATATGGACGCAAAACTAGAAGTCTACGGCATGAATATTTTACGCGTTTTTAAATGTTTAATTGTTATGATAGTTCGGTTGCAGTGTTTTTTGCTGCGACCTTTTTTGTTTGATAAATCCGGAAAATGCATAACCGGTGATGCGAAAACAACTAGAGTGTAAAGGAGACTAATTATGAAAAATTTCAAACGGTTTTTATGTGCAATTTGTGTTTTTGTAACAGTATTGGGTGCACCTATGTCTGTAATGGCAGCCAATGAAGGTCCGTCATCTCATTGTTCCACTGGTTCTTACTATGTAACCGGCGGATACACTTATAACGGCAGTTCTTCACATATGTATTGGTTTAAGACGTGTAATTATACTTATAAGAGAGATGTTACATACAGACGTTGTATTGTTTGCGGTACGACAGGAACATTTTACGGTTCAAATTATGCTGAGAAGCATTCGCTTCATTAGTAAATAAAAACAAACAGGGATAATACGAAATTTGTATTATCCCTGTTTGTGAAAAATAGTATTATGTATTTATAAAACATTCACGGAGTTTAGAGAATGGAAAAACTCAAAAAAATCATTATACCTGTACTTGCCATACTTGTCCTGGGAATAATACTTGCAGGTGTTGTTTTCTATATTCGAAAGGAAAAGGATAAAGGAAATTATTATGTTACAGAGTATGATGTTTCCAAACTGAATCCCTGCATTTCCAGGCAGTACAGCGATAATAAAGCAATTTATTTATCAAATGATTCCGATACGAATGAATTATTGTTAAAAACTGTTAACTTTTCTGATAATGAGATTGAGACGGAAAAGATTCAGGAGCCGAAATTTTTTATAGAAGAAAATGAAAAAGAATTGGTTGAAGCAGGTGCGCCTTTTAGCAAAGAGTCTTTTCAAGGGTATTTGTGTGTCGAAAATGACAACGTATTTATTCTTTATCTGCATACTGTTTTAGGAGATTCTGTTGATTTTGATATTTCCGATGTCAAAAGGGAATATCTGTTATATACCTATAATTTTAACGGTGAAGTACTTAGCAAAAATGCATTTGAATTGTCTTTGGATTATTATGTGGAAAGCATATTCTGTGACAACAGTTATTTTTATGTAATTGCTGAAAATCAGGAATCTGAACGATTTGTTTTGCTTTACGATTTCCAGGGTAAATTTATAGATGAAATATATACACTTTCAGAGAATGATGACGTTTTCAGAAATAATGCGGGTGGAATAATTGTATTTTCTGACAATAAGATACAGACGATTATAGGTAAAAAGATAAAAAAGACCGGAATTCATGCAGATTATGTGCTTGAAAGTTCCGATGATAAATATAGCTTTGTGTATTACAGAGACAAAACTTTGTTTGGTTACACGAACGAAGAAAAGTCTGTAAAAATTAGAAAAACAGATTTGCCGAATTATAATTATGAATTATATGCGGATGGGAACCTGTATGGGCTTTATGCATCATCTTTTAATGATTTAACTTTAGGAAAATTGTCTTTTTCGAACGAGAATAACAGTGAGTTAAATGATACTCGCGAAACACTGATTTTAGGAACAGTTTTTAACAACATTCCATCCGGATTAATCCGTGATTTTAATGCAGTTAATCCGAATTATCGAATAGAGGTGCGTCAGTTTGACACCTTAAAAGATTTTATGACCTATATCGGAGAAGGCAATCAGATAGATTTATATGATTTAACAGAAATGGATGAAGAAAATCTTATCCGATTAGGAATGCTTAAAGATGTATATGAATTAATGGAAAAAGACCCGGAAATTAACAAGGATGATTTTACTGAGAGTCTTAAGTGTATGGAAACAGACGGCTCTTTATACAGTATTTCTTCGGGATATTATATTGAAACAGTTTTGCAGAATTATACGGATTCGATTGACTGGAATTACGAGAATATGTTTTCATATGCGGAAAATAATCCTAAAAATTTTACGCGTGAAGACATTATGTTTCTTATATATTTTAATAACTCGGAAACGTTTGATGATTTGATTAATGGGCAGTCGTCTGATTTAAAAGAAAATCTGTTAAAGGACCTTGAAAAAACAAAACTGTTCCCTTCGGGTGGTGAAAAATACGAAGAACATTACGACGCATTAATCAAAAAGGCTCTGGAAAAAGGTGGATTCTTTACTGCAGAAATCAATATGGAGGATTTGGCATTTATAGATATTTATAATCAAACACACAGTAATCAGTTGCAGATATCCGGATATCCGACAACAAGCGGAAATCAGACATACCTGTTTCCGGGAATGAAAATTGGAATATCCTCATCCAGTAAAAATATGGATGCTGTTTGGGAATTCGCTCGTCGGATTTATTCGTATGATTATGAAATGACCGAATGCTACATTACAAAGCAGATCCCTTTAAGAAAAGACTGTCTTCATGATTACAACTTGATTCTTTCAAATAAGGATCATACGGATAATAAAATATTTGGTGAACTGGAACCATTTGAAAGTAATCTTATATTTGGACTAGTAAATCTGGAAGAAACTTACGGACCGGCAAGCTACGAAGGCTTGGTTGAACTCGAAAAAAATAATGAAAAACTGGTTTATTTGAAATATGACGAAACTGTTTTCTCGATTATTTCAGAGGAAATGCAGCCATACTGGGGTTCGGGTAAACCAATAGATAGTGTATATGATTCAATCATTAACAGATTGACCATTTATTACAATGAAAAACAAATACCCTAATAAACTGTAATATATTAAGGTATTTGCAAAAATTCTGAATAATTATATTAGGGATTTGATTTTGTTGATATTATCAAACTCGGCAAAAATCATCGATTTAAATGAATCATCAGAGGGTGCCTGATCGGGGATAAAAATAACTTTAAGCCCTGCAGAATAAGCACTTTTTACACCGTTCGGAGCGTCTTCCACAGCGAAGCATTCGGACGGTTTTTTATTTAATTTTTCGCAGGCATATTTATAAATGTCGGGCGCGGGCTTTCCGTGTTCAACCATGGTTGCGCAGATAATATCCGTGAAAAATTCGGAGATTCCGGTCATCTCAAGATACCTGGTTGTACGCTCCAAATCCGTAGCCGTTGCGATTGCGACGGTTATGTTTTTATCCCTTAAATACTCAAGGATTTCTTTGACACCGGGACGAAGTTCTATTCCATATTTCTCGATATATCCTTCGACATATTCTTTTCTTCTCTGACGTACCAGATTGTAATCAAAATCATCCCCATACCACTCTTTGAACTGTGCGGGAGCAAAGGGACGACCGAGTGAGCGAAGCTTTAACGCACGTTCATCGGACAATTCGTACCCATAGTCGCGAAGGGCCATGGGCCAGTATTTTCTGTATAGTTTTTCCGTATCAATTAATGTTCCGTCAAGATCAAAAATAAATGCTTTGCTTTCCATCTTCTTCCTTTCAATTGACCAATTGGGGACGGTTCTATTTTGGCTTTTTTGACCAACTGGGGACACATCTCCAAACGGTCGACTACTAAATCTTATCTGAAAAATAAAAAGATTTCAATTAACACTTCTTTATATACTCTTGCGTATATATACTGAAGAGTATATAATATGAGCAGAGGTAAAGATTATGAATATAAAACAGTATCTTGAAGAAAAAGGAATATCGGTTTACAGGGTGGCGGAAAATGCGCAGGTTGCATATCCTACTGTGTACAATATAGTCAACGGAAAAGTTGATCTTATGAATTGTGCGCTTGGTGTAGTAAAGAAAGTTGCAGATGCACTCAATCTTTCGGTAGATGAACTGATTACTTTATGCGATAAAAATTATTCATTTGATTTGTTTAGAAGCGAACAATGCCACTTGGTTCACAGAATTGGTGAAATAGATTATATAATTGATGTTCTGGATAAAAAAAAGATAGATTATTACTGGAACCTCAATATGAAAATCGAATCTTTTTATCTTTTGGGAATGGTGGATTATTTAAGCAGACGAAATGATCTTCCGCAATGTGAAGAATATAATGAAATTAGGAAATATAAACTTGAAAAAACAGTTTATCCTCCGGACACTCTCCTTTCGGAAATATTATTAAAAAAAGATTTTAAAACCGAGGCTCAGAAAAAAGCCATTCCTGAATTTATGGAATTTAATATAGTTGAGTGTGAGGTGGTTTGATGGATAGGGTTTTAATATCCAAAGAAAACATAGACGGTCTTCTGGCAGAACTTGCAAAAGAGTATAAGAAAATAAGCGGAAGAAAAATGCATGCTGAAATAATCATGGTAGGAGGGGCAGCAATAGTTTCTCAATACGGGTTTAGAGCTTCAACCACAGATATTGATGCTATAATTCTGGCTTCATCCGCCATAGATGAGGCTATTAAGTCCGTGGGAGATAAACACAATCTTCCGTGGGGATGGATTAATCAGGATTTCAAAAAAACTGCATCCTATTCACCTAAAATCAGAGAATATTCAATATACTACAAAACATTTTTCAATATTCTTGAAGTAAGGGTATTACCATCCGCATATATTGTAGCAATGAAACTGGCATCTCTTAGAATCTATAAATTCGATATTTCGGATATTATCGGTATTATAAATTCCGAAAGAATAAGTCGTGAGCAGATTGAAAAAGCGGTTGTGGATTTATATGGCGATTTTTCCACTCTTGTTCAGTATGAAAAAGCCAAACAAATCTTAGATAATATATTCATAGCGGATAATCTTGAGAAAATGTTTAATGATGTTCGAACAGATGAAATATCCAACAAAGCAATTCTTAAAGATATACAGGAAAAGAATCCGAGCATACTAAAAACAGACAGTATAACCAATATTTTGGAAGTAGCAAGAAAGAAAAAAACAGAATCATAAAATAATTATTATGAAAAAAGAATATCATTTTACAGAGATTAAAAAGAAAAGTCTGCTTAGAGGATTTTTATCATAAAAGAAGCGCCTGTTACGAATTGTGATGTGTACCCCTTTTTCTGGACAACCAGAGAAAGGGGTATTTTATGCGTTATTCACATGAGTACAAACTTAAGTGTGTTGATTTATATCGACAGGGAAGGTGGCCCGAAACACCTCCCGGCATATCTGAGGAAAACTTTAGGATTACAATTCGCAGATGGGTTAGGCTTGAAGAGGCTAATGGATCAGATGTTCTTAAGCACAAAAATTTTAATAAAGTTTGGACTCCAGAAGAAAAAATGGAACTAATATCTAAGGTCTTAGCCGGTAGTTCAAATCAATCTGTAGCACTGGAAGCTGGAATAGAACCAAGGTTGCTCTATCAATGGGTTCGCAAATACAAAGAAGAAGGATATAATGGATTAGTAAACAATAAAAAAGGTCGCCCATATAAGGAGCCAAATATGAAAGGAAAAACTGATCCTAGACCCCTTACCGAGTCCGAACGTGAAGAATTAATCAGATTACGTGCGGAGAATGAATATATAAAGGCAGAGAATGAAGTAATAAAAAAACGGATAGCCTTGAGAGAAGAAAAATGGGCTGCGCAACTCAAGGCGAAAAAGCAGCAATCATCAAAGAACTCCGAGAAAAAGGATACCAATTAAAGTATCTTCTTAAGGCTATGCATATGTCTAAATCCACTTATTACTTTGAAATAAGCAAGGAAGACGTCGTTGCAATTAGAAATGCAGAGATACTGTCAGAAATTAGGATTATTTTTGAGCAAAACAAGCAGAGGTATGGTGTAAGACGCATTCACAAAGAACTTTGCAATAGAGGTTATGAGGTGAACCATAAGCGCGTTCAGCGTCTTATGCACAAGGCTGAACTACTAGGAAAGCGTCCAAAAGAGAAATATCATTCCTATGTGGGCGAAGTGGGAAAGATTGCGCCTAATGTTATTAACAGAAATTTTGAAACCGATAGACCGCTTCATAAGTGGACTACTGATGTATCTCAATTTAATTTTTCTTGGGGAAAATGTTATTTATCTCCAATACTTGATATGGCAACAAACGAAATCATATCTTATGATATATCATTAAGTCCAAATTTAGAGCAGATAAAAAGAATGCTAGATGAAGCATTCAGAAAGTTTCCCAAAGTATCAGGATTGATAATTCATTCGGATCAAGGCTGGCAATATCAGCACCCTTACTTTCAGAGTTGTCTAAAGGAACACGGGATTGTTCAATCTATGTCTCGAAAAGGGAACTGCTATGACAATTGTGTCATGGAAACTTTCTTTGGACGTATGAAAAACGAAATGTATTATGGATGTGAAAAAGACTATTGTTCCTTCGAAGTATTTAAAAAAGCAGTTAAAGAATATATAGATTATTATAATAACAAAAGAATTCAGGCAAAAACAAAATGGATGCCACCTGTACAATACAGAATAGCATCCATGTGTTCAACCTAATTCATAAATATGTGTCCAGAATTTTGGGTACATATCACATATAAGAGCCGGGCGTATTTTTTATGATTTTAAATAATTATTCCTGTGCTTCGTGAACGAAATCTTCCCAGACTTTCCAGTCGGGTGCAACGGAAGCGTCTTCATCAACTGTAAGCATTTCTTCATCAGTTATTCCAAGCATATCCATTCTTTCGTTAATTAGAGCTATAATACCGTCACCGTCGGTTACGTTTATACCTGCACCATCATAAATTACTGCATATTTTTCTTCGGGGAAATAAACATTTCCGT
>JAEEGI010027638.1_pt1 | contig 10844 bp, 9 predicted proteins | sample 8958751 | NCBI WGS metagenome assembly JAEEGI01 (sample SAMN16246545, study PRJNA631951) | gut metagenome | biome: gut microbiome; feature: rumen; material: KS-attached | host: Bos | place: Iran: Karaj | collected 2018-10 | reverse complement strand
CCTCACTTAGTTAAACAATTCCCCCCTCGAGCGCGGGCGAAAGCCGCGCGAAGCCTTGCTTTTATTAACTAAAAGCAGTGAAAAGCCCTCACTTAGTTAAACATTTCCCCCTCGAGCGCGGGTGAAAGCCGCGCGAAGCCTTGCTTTTTGTAACTAAAAGCAGTGAAAAACCCTCACTTAGTTAAAAGTTCCCCCCTCACACGGCAGATCAGGGCGTGCGGTCCTCTGTTTTCTTTAACTAAATTGACCATTCCGGAATCATTTAGTTAAAAATTCTATACTTCTATTAATTCTTGAAAGGAAATTCTCATGAAAGAACTGATCAAACAATTGAAAAAACGTGAATCCATCATTAAAAAGGCCATTAAACTTGCAGAACAGGATGAAGGTAACTTTCCGGAAGGACGATTGCGGGTGGTAAAAACCGAAAAGGGTTATCGGTACTATAATGTAATGGTAAAGAATGACACAGTTGGAGATTACCTGTCGGTTAAAAATAAGCCACTGGTTAAAGAGCTGGCGCAAAAGGACTATAATAAGCGTTTTCTTAAAGAAGCGAATGAAGAATTAAAGACTTTGCAGAGAATAATAGATAAACTTGAAGACAACAATGGGGACTCGACCTTTTTAAAACTCTCTCCCGAACGTCAAAGGCTTGTTATACCGTACATTTTATCCGACGATCTTTATGCCGAAGAGTGGCAATCCGTGAAATTCAAAGCAAACTCCTATTTATCTGAGAATCTACGATACGATACCAAAAGGGGCGAGAAAGTGCGTTCTAAATCCGAAGCGATAATTGCAGACATATTATATGATCTGGGTATTCCCTATCGTTATGAGGCTCCATTGCAACTGAATATGGGAATCAGATACCCTGACTTTACTTTACTCAATACCAAAACCAGAGAGGAGATCTTCCTGGAACATTTGGGACTCATGGATGAGGACGGATATAGGGCTGCTACATTCCATAAACTGGATGAATACAGGGAAAATGGCATATATCTCGGAAAGAATCTCTTGATCACATATGAAACCGAAGAGTCCCCTTTGGATATAAAGGGAATAAAGAGAATGCTGAAATCGCTTTTTATTTCATGAAAGGAATTTTTTCAATCATCACTTTAAATTTCCGAAGTTCAATGATAGAATTACTGATTGTGAGGAGAGATGACCACTTTGTATAACGAACAAACGTCCTGGACACAATTCAAAAATGAACTTGTAAATGCTACCGCTAAATTGGGATTTCCGAAAGAACTGGGGGAACTCATGGCAAAGCAGCTGGGGAGCCCCAAAGCGATCGCCAGGATGATAGGCTATCTGGAAAATGTAAAGCCGAAGAGCGAAGAACTTGTGGTGGATGAGATGCTTGCAATCTGCAGCGACATCGAGCGGTGGAAAGCTAAGAAGGAGAGCGAAGCCGCAAATGCGAGAATCAGCGAGTTTTACCGTAACGGGTTGGGCTCGGATGATGAAGAAGAATGGTAAAAACAAAGGGGAGAAGAAGGATTCAAAGCAGTATTTCTTTATACTTATGTAGATGGAGGGTAAATGTCGAAATCTGATGCATTACATAAATTATATATATTGTGTAAAGATATGAAGCTTGAAGAAGTAGACAAATGATGAAGAGGAAAAAGGGTTTATCAGAATAGTAACCAATTATTTTTTAAAGCAAAGACAAAAAGAAGTTATTGCTAACAAGAGGTTTTAGAGAAAAAATACATTTTGTTTGCCTGAGTTAATGATACAGGAAAGTCATGGAAATACAAAACAGAAAGGAGATCAATTATGCCACATGTTGAGGTAAAATGCTTCCCGGGAAGGACGGAGGAGCAAAAGAAAGAATGCGCGGAAAGGATAACGAAGGCCATCGTTGAGACATTGGGATGCCAAGAGAAAAGTGTATCCGTAGCCATTAAGGACATTCCGGAAAGTGAATGGAAGGATAAGGTCTGGGACGCGCAGATCGTTGCGGATGAGAAGGTGTTGTACAAGAAGCCGGGATATACCTGTTGATGCCATTACGGGAAAAACGGCGAGATTTTGGACGGTAGAAAAACAGGACGATTTTGAATGATACGAAAAAATCAGATCATAAGGATTTCAAAAGGGGTGTCTTTATCCAAGACGCCCCTTAAAATCATCATATGAGAATTCTTTTATAAGTTCCAGATCGCCGTTCTGCTTAAGAAGATAAATGCTTGGGAGCGGGATCCCGTTAAAGGTGTTGTTCTTGCATATGGAGTAGATGGCCATATCTCCGAAGAGCAGAAGTTCATCTCTTTTCAGAACGTGATCGAAAAGGTAGTCACCGATCACATCCCCTGCAAGGCAGGAAGGACCTGCGAGACGGAAGGTACGGGACCGAGTGACGGGATTATGGTCTGTATTCGGAGCGTCACCGAAAATATCGTCGATGGCATCACCAAAAACGTCCCCAAAAAGATCCGACATTGTCTCAGTCAGTGCATCGGGAGTCACAGCATCGGATTTAGTGGGCTGCGCATCGTGCGAGATGACGGATTTAACGGACTTAGCATCGGAAGATGCGTTGGCTTCTGTTGAAGGACCAACAGTCTCAGCGTCCGTAATCGGACATGCATTCAGAAGCGGAGGCATGTAGGGCATTTCGATAACGTCGGGGGTGTGGCAGGCAGCGCTCATGTCGAGGACCGCGATGTTGTGACCGGAATTGTGCACAATGTCTAGTACTCTGGTGGCAAGGTAACCGGCATTTAAAGCTACGGCTTCTCCGGGCTCGAGATAGAGCTGAAGGCCGTATTTTTTGTGGATCTCGGTGAGTATCTTTTTTAAGAGAGGGAGATTGTAGCCGGGACGCGTGATGTGGTGACCGCCTCCCATGTTGAGCCATTTAAGCTTTTTTGCAACATCTCCGAACTTCCTGAAAAATGCTTTGACCGTGATCTCCAGCGCATCGGCGTCCTGTTCGCAGAGAGTGTGAAAGTGAAGGCCGGAAAGCAGAGAGAAGGTTTCCTTATCCATCTCTTTGTCGAAAACTTCCCGTGTTACGCCCAAACGGCTTCCGGGGGAGCAGGGGTCATAGATGGCATGACCTTCCTGAGTGGAGCATTCGGGATTGATCCTTAAGCCGATTTCTTTTCCGGCTTTTTTGGCGATGGGACCAAATTTCTTCAGCTGGTGAACGGAATTAAAAACAATGTGGTCTGCATACTTTAAAACTTCAGCAAATTCATCGTCTCTGAATGCGGCAGAAAACACATGGACTTCCTTATCGGGCATCTCTTCCCGACCGAGACGTGCTTCAAAAAGCCCGCTGGCTTCGGTGCCTGCGAGATATTGTGAAAGAAGGGGAAAAAGGGTGAAGTTTGAAAAGGCTTTCTCTGCAAGAAGCACCTTCGCCCCTGTTTCTTCCTGCAGGCTTTTAAGGATCTCGCCGTTTTTCATGAAGGCTGCTTCGTCAAGGATGTAGCAGGGAGTTTTCACGTTTTTAAACAATTCTTCGATATTGTTATTTTTCAGGTTTTCAAACTGAACTTGCATATGTCTCCTTTTTACGTTTCTGTTCACACCGCCCCAAAGCCCATACAATGGGGGCCCTCCCCTGCTCCGCAGCGGTCTTCCCCATTGTCTTGCATTCGCAATCCGCTTCGCTACTAATGATAACGGGGAGGACCGCCACGAAGTGGGGGAGGGCCCCCGTTATATGCTCATGTGGGTGGGGCGGTTGCTGAAAACATGCAACATCGGCAACCTTAGCCTGCATTGCATTTTTCGGAAATCTGATTACCTGCCATTTACAGCCTGCTTAGTTCTTTTACTTAACCAATACCGGATCGTGGCTTTCGCTCTTGGGAAGTCCGTACTTGTCCAGAGCTTCGATGAAGGGATCGGGATCAAGCTCTTCGATGGTGTGGACACCGGGAGTGTTCCATTTGCCTGTGAGGAGCATGAGAGCGCCGCACATTGCGGGAACGCCGGTGGTGTAGCTGATGGCCTGGCTCTTTACTTCTTTGTAGCACTCCTGATGGTCGCAAACGTTATAGATGTAGTAGGTCTTGTCCTTGCCGTCCTTCTTTCCTGTGAAGATGCAGCCGATGTTGGTCTTTCCGTGGGTGCGGGGACCGAGGCTTGCGGGATCGGGAAGGAGAGCCTTAAGGAACTTTATGGGAACGATCTCTTTGCCTTCAAACATGACGGGAGTGGTGGAAAGCATGCCCACATCCTCAAGACAGCGCATGTGATCGAGGTAGCTCTGTCCGAAGGTCATGAAGAAGCGGATGCGCTTCACTTCGGGAAGGTTCTTTGCGATGGACTCGATCTCCTCGTGGTGGAGAAGGTACATGTCTTTCATTCCCACCTGATCGAAGTCGTACTCACGCTTGATGCTCATTGCGGGGATCTCGATCCAGTGACCGTCCTCCCAGTAGCTTCCGGGAGCGGAAACTTCACGGAGGTTGACTTCGGGGTTAAAGTTTGTGGCAAACTTGTAACCGTGATCGCCGCCGTTGCAGTCAAGGATGTCGATGGTGTCGATGGTGTCGAATTCGTGCTTCTTTGCATATGCAACATAGGCCTGTGTTACACCGGGATCGAAGCCGGAGCCCAGGAGAGCGATGAGTCCCGCATCCTCGAACTTCTTTTTGTAAGCCCACTGCCAGCTGTAATCGAAGTAAGCCGAGAAGCCTTCTTCCTTGCAGCGCTTTTCGTAGATCTTGCGCCACTCGGGATCGTCGGTGTTCTCGGGCTCGTAATTGGCTGTATCCATGTAGTTTACATGACACTCAAGGCAGGCATCCATGATGGTGAGATCCTGATAGGGAAGCGCAATGTTCATTACAAGGTCTGGCTTGTAGGAGTTGATGAGCTTTACCAGCTCGTCCTTACTGTCTGCGTCTACCTTTGCTGTTTCTATCTTTGTTTTTGAAATCTTGCGAAGCTCTTCCGCAAGAACGTCACATTTTTCTTTTGTACGGCTTGCGATCATCAGCTCGGTGAAAACTTCGCTCACCATGCAACACTTGCGGATCGCTACATTGGCAACTCCGCCGCAACCTATAACGAGTACTCTGCTCATAATCATCCTCCTGATTTTTAAATCATTCAAATCTGTGTATTTCTGCCTGATGAAACAGGCATATGTTTTCTGTACGCTTTATTTCTTCATCTGCTTCCGATGGCGATCAGAAGCTCTCTTACGACTTTGCATGCCGTGGCAGTGGACATTCCGCTTGTATCCAGCATGGGGGCCAGTTCGTTCACGTCCGCTCCGATGATGTTGCATTTGGATACTTCCATGATGGCCTGCAGAAGATCAGTGAAGGAAACTCCTCCGGCTTCGGGGGTTCCCGTGCCGGGGAATATGCCCGAATCAAGGCAGTCAAGGTCTATGGTGAGATAGACCGGAACTTTCTTTGCCACAAGATCCGCAACAACTTCTTTTATTCCGTCAAAGCTGAATTTGTGCATGTCCGTGTGCTTTGCGGCGAATTCAAATTCCGTTTTTTCACCGCTTCTTATGCAGAACTGGTGGATCTTTCCGTCACCCATAAAATCGTGACAGCGACGGACAACAGCCGCATGGGAGAGCTTTGCACCCAGGTAATCGTCTCTGAGATCGCAATGAGCGTCAAACTGGATCAGGTGCATTTCGGGATGCTTTTTGAAAGCGGCCCGGACAGCTCCCAGAGTCACCAGGTGTTCGCCACCCATCATGAAGGGAAGCTTTCCGTCATTAAGGATCTCGTCGGCTCTTTCCTCGATATCTTTTAAAGCGCTTTCCGCACTTCCGAAACAGAGTTCTATGTCTCCGCTGTCAAAGATCCTGTAATCCGTGAGCTCCTTATCCTGGTAAGGGCTGTAGACCTCCAGACCGAAGCTTTCGTGACGGATGGCGGAGGATCCGAAGCGGGCGCCGGGGCGGAAAGAAGTGGTGGAATCAAAGGGAGCGCCGAAGATGACGATGTCTGCGTCATCGTATTCGGAATCGCAGCCGATAAAAGTTTCTATGTTCTTTTCCATTATTGCTGTTCAACCTCCTTAAGCATATCTTCAAGGAAAGCCGGGAGCCAGAAGGCGCCCACATGAAGGCGGGTGGTGTAGTAACGTGTTTTAAGATTTAACTGTGACCAGGCCTTGGCATCAAGATCATCAATGGGATGGTACTTTTTGCTTGCAAAGCCGAAGAGCCAGTAACCTGCGGCGTATGTGGGGATGTGAGCCTGGTAGACCCTGCATATGGGGAATGTGCTGGCGATACGCTTGTGGCTCCTTCTCATGGCGTCCGCATCCTGCTGATAGAAGGGGCTTCCCTGCTGGTTCACCATGATGCCTTCCGCATTCAGTGCATTGTAGCAGTTTCCGTAGAATTCCTTGGTGAAGAGTCCCTCGGAAGGACCGAAGGGATCGGTGGAATCCACGATGATCAGGTCATATTCATTCTCGCAGCGACGGATGAACTTTAAAGGGTTTCCGATAGTGATGTGTACACGGGAATCATCCAGACGACAGGCGTTGGTGGGAAGATAGGTCCTGCAGGCTTCCACTACCATGGGGTCCTGCTCCACAAGATCGATGTGCTCGATACGGTCGTATCTTGTAAGTTCCTTGACCACTCCGCCGTCTCCGGCGCCGATGACCAGCACTTTTTTAATGCTCGGATGGACAGCCATTGGAACGTGGGTGATCATCTCGTCGTAGATGAATTCGTCCCGTTCCGTCAGCATGACATTACCGTCCAGAGTCAGCACACGGCCGAACTCGGGAGATTCAAAAATGTCGATCCGCTGATAATCGCTTTCGCAGGAGTAGAGCTGTTTGTTTATACGGATGCTGTGTTTCACATCCGGTGTATGAAATTCACTGAACCACATTTCCATAGTGGAATGTCCTTTCTGAGCTATAATGATAATACTTCGTAACACTTGCCTTAAAAGGCTTGTTCAAAACGAATGCACCGATGGATTTATACCAGTACATTCAGCCTCAGGATCTCGGGATCCTCGGGACCTGTCATGCTGCATCCCTTTTCTTTGGCGTATCTGATGTACTCAAGAATCTGCTTTGTGATCCTTTCACCGGGAGCAAGGATGGGTATTCCGGGAGGGTAGCACATTACAAATTCGGAGCAGATCCTTCCCTCGGTTTCCATGAGAGGAAGGCTTTCCTTTTCTGCATAGAAGGCTTCCTGAGGGCTTTTTGCCACTTCGGGCTCGATGTATTCCTGGCTCATGAGTCCCGCGCCGTCGGTGTGGTAGAGCCTTCTGATCTCAGAGAGGGCGCTCACCAGTCGCTCCAGCTCCTGCATACGGTCTCCGATGGAGAGGTAGGCGAGGATGTTTCCGATGTCACCGAACTCGATCTGGATGTCGTACTCATCTCTCAGAAGATCGTAGACCTCGATGCCTGCAAGGCCGATGTCCAGGGTGTGTATGCTTAATTTTGTTTCATCAAAGTCAAAAACAGAATCTCCGTTTACCAGCTCTTTTCCAAAAGCGTAATAGCCGCCGGCGCTGTTGATCTCTTCTCTTGCATATTTTGCCATATGCACCACCTTCTCGAAGACTTCACGGCCTCTTAAGGCAAGGTTTCTGCGGCTTATGTCCAGAGAGGACATGAGAAGATAGCTTCCGGAAGTGGTCTGGGTCAGGTTTATGATCTGGCGGACATATCCGGGATTTACATTGGGACCGATCAGCATGAAGCTGGACTGCGTCAGGCTTCCGCCGCTCTTGTGCATGGACACTGCCGCCATGTCTGCCCCTGCCGCCATTGCGGAAACAGGCATATCATCCCCGAAGTAGAAGTGGGTTCCGTGGGCTTCGTCCGCAAGGCAGAGCATGCCTGCATCGTGAGCCATTTTTACGATGGCACGGAGGTCGGAACATATGCCGTAATAGGTGGGGTTGTTCACCAGAACAGCCACTGCGTTGGGATGCTCTTTAATGGCCTTTTCCACCTGCTCACGCTTCATGCCCAGAGAAATCCCCAGACGTCTGTCCACATCGGGATTTACGTAAACCGGGATAGCTCCGCAGAGCACGAGAGCGTTGATCACGCTTCTGTGTACGTTTCTGGGAAGGATGATCTCATCCCCGCGCTTACAGGCGGAGAGTACCATGGTCTGAACGGAGCTTGTGGTACCGCCCACCATAAGGAAGGCGTGGGCAGCTCCGAAGGCATCTGCCGCAAGATCCTCGGCTTCTTTAATGACCGATATGGGGTGGCAGAGATTGTCCAGGGGCTTCATGGAGTTTACATCGATGCCAACGCATCTTTCTCCGAGAAAGCGTGTGAGCTCCGGGTTTCCGCGGCCGCGTTTGTGGCCGGGAACGTCAAAAGGAACGACGCGCATGTTTCTGAATGTTTCCAAAGCCTCATAGATCGGGGCGTTGCTTTGGTCGAGTTTATATTCGGGACGCATTTTTCTGATCCTCCGATAAAAAGAAAGACTGTATGCGCGCATGGCATACAGTCTTGTTATCTGAACATCGTACTTTCACAAAAAAAGTCTGGTTTCAATCGTTACAGGTTTTTCAGAGTCTATATAGCAATTACACTTTTACTACTCAATTATTGACCGGTTTCACAAGTCTGCACAACACATGTGCATTTCGGTTATAAGTAACCAACTTATAAAATTTGAGATGATACTCAATAAGTAAGCGGCTGAAAACACAGCCATATAATTGCTTTGAAAAGACTCCGTAAATTATTCGCTTTTCAAAAGTGAACCTACTTTATCATGGAAAGAACCATCTGTCAACAACAAAATCATTCTTTATTAAGAAAAAGTTTACTGGTCAAAATGAGTAGCAAGGTCATACAATAATATAATGTGAGGGTGTTGCATTAATTATCTTTTGAAAAGGAGTGAAAAATGATCAATACTTACAACAAAAGCACAAGTGTTTCAAAAGACACAAACAAAATGAAGGCTGCTTCCGATAAGAAAGCTTTGATCGGGAGCAATAGCGTAAAGAGCAACATTTTTCGCACGGTTAAAGGGAAGTTTATTATAATGGGTGTTACCGGAATAATCATAGCATTATTCATCGGTTCCATTGGAATGACATCCTTAAGTCGAAACTCTGAGAGCAGTGAAGTGGTTTCACTTGTAAATGAGATCAGTGTGTTACAGACACAAAACCTGGCAAATGATGCTCTTTATCAGTATTATATTGATGACAGCTACATAGACCGGACTTTGCAGAACCTGGATGAGATGGAGAAAAAGGCACAGACTCTGAAAGAAGAGGGTGGTGCACTCTATGGAAGTTACATTGATGATATTTTGAAAAATGTAGCCCGGGACAAGGAAAATTATAAGAAACTGCTGGAATTCCATGCATCAAGAGGATATTCCACTGAAATTGGAAAATACAAGGAGTTCGCGGCTGCAACCGAGCAACTGAATGCCAGTTTCAAGTCTCTCGTAAATCATAACGAATGGTTTGAGATCCCTTGGGCAACAGGCACTTTGGGTGCGGGAGAATATGTGGATATTGACGGAGTAACTTATGTTAAGTTCGTTTATGACAATCCTCTTCCTACGATCGGTAAGAGAAATAACATATGCCTTCGTGTCGGCGGAACTTTAACCTATCAGACGGATTATTACGTTAAGAATCTTTATTTTATCGATGCCAACGGTAACGAAGTTAAGGTCGATCTCTCCAAGATCGAGAAGATCACAAAAGCAGGTGACGGGGCTGCAGCGGCTGAACTTTCACAGCTTGGAGGAGATGCTGCTATCAAGGTTACCGGTAAGTTTGACGCCGCAAATAACAGATGGGAAGAGGTTCAGGCTACTTTTTCAATAGAAGAATACAACGTTCAGAACTATACATTTTTAAGATATGAGCTTTACATGGATCCTTCGGCACCTGAAGGCTATGATTTCAGATACGGAGGATCTCTTACGGGCGTTTACGGATTTGCAAGTGCCCTGTCAAACATAGACAGTGAAGTGCTTAATTACAGTAAGCTTATCGGAGAAGGTAAAGACATTACTCAGTCTCTTGCAGCAATAGAAAAACTGTTTGCGGAACTTGAAGTTAACATTCCTTCTTATACAACAGACTCCACCTTGGCAGAGAAATCTCTGGCAGCATTAAAGATCAAAAAGGGGCTGTTTGAAGAACTTAAGAAGATGGATACCGAAACCATCGAGATAAAGGCAAGCAATGCTGAAATAAACGCTTCTCTTTCAAAAATAGCCGAAAATGTTCTGGATGCCGCAAACAAGAACATGAATACTGTTAAAAACAGTGTTGAGGTTGTCACTATCATAGTATTGATAGTCGGTGTCGTACTTCTCGGACTTCTCCTCGGCAGTGTTACACTCAGTATCAATAAGAGTGTTAAGTCCTTTAAGGAAGCGGTGGATGAGATCGCATCCGGTAAGATCACTACAAGAGCCGATGCTTCGGGAAAGGACGAGTTTGCAATGTTTGCAAGCAGTCTGAACGGCTTTTTGGATATCCTTGAGGGAACCGTAAGCAAGGTTAAGAAGATGACAAATGTGCTGGCGGAATCAGGCATAGGCCTTGAGGAAAGCGCCAACAAGACAAAGGAAGTCGCAACAAACTTAAGCGATGCCATCCATCAGATTTCAACAGGCGCCGTAGATCAAGCGGCAGATGTTGAAAAATCTTCACAGAAGGTTATCGAGATCAGAGAGAACATAAATCGCATTTATGACAGCGTTACCACACTTTCCGAAAAGTCGGATGAGATGAACTCCAACGGACAGGAAGCCTCCAATAATATGCTTGAACTGACCGCTTCCAGCGACAAGACCACGGAAGCCTTCGCAAAGATAGCGGAGCAGGTTCATAAGACAGACGAATCCGTAG
>JAEEGI010027635.1_pt1 | contig 10844 bp, 10 predicted proteins | sample 8958751 | NCBI WGS metagenome assembly JAEEGI01 (sample SAMN16246545, study PRJNA631951) | gut metagenome | biome: gut microbiome; feature: rumen; material: KS-attached | host: Bos | place: Iran: Karaj | collected 2018-10 | reverse complement strand
GCCCCACTTCCCCATAGACGGTCCCCCACTTTACCCCCACCTTACTCCCGACAAACCTCGCTATTTCTTCGGTTCTTCATCGCTCCATGACCGCTTCACCAGCGAACAAGTATTCTCCGAAAGTCCTAAATCAATACTTATTAATAGGGAATGACCACCACCTAACTACATTATTTCGTGTGTTCTAAAAATATTTAGAGCAAAAATGTAATGATTCAAAAATAATTTGTATATTTGCAACAGGTTAAGCCGATAGCGGCGCAACCGAATTAATTGAAATACGAAGCGTTATGCTTTTCTTGTGTCTGAAAACGTGAGAAATTTTCAAGATAATGCAAGGAAGTATAATGGTTCGCGCGCATAGCGTGGACTGTTTGCTGCATCTTCATTATCAAGGTATTTTCTCACGACCCTCAGACAAAGAAGTGGTATACGGCACCACGCTTCTTTTGTAGACTGTTCTTGGGGTGCGGAGGACATAATAAAAGAAAAAACATGAGAAAACTTAGTACAGTATTTATCGCCATTGCTGTATCAATCATATTTGCAAGGTGTTCCCCAACTTCTGCAATCAAGTATACAGATTTTCGTGCAGAGATGGACAGTATCGGAATATGTCTCAATAAAATGGGTTACGAAAAGAAAGGATATTCCGATAATTCCCAAAACGAACTATACGTTAAGGGATCATGCTATACCCCAAAACACGGATATGGAACAGCATTAGGAAACAATTATATTACGAAAGAAAGATATTCTTTTGGTAATTCCGATGGGGATAGTATGAGTTTTACGGTTTCCTACAGACTAGTTGATATTAAAGATTATGAATCCATGGATAAAATCATATGTGTACAGGATATAAATGTGTCACAATGTGATGTCAGTTCTCCAAAGGATTATAATAAAGTATGCGGAGATTCCTCTCCAATTCAAAAAATAAAAGAGCTGAGACCAAAACCCCTAAATCAATCCTCATCAGGTGCTATCGTAGCACTATTTATTTTTTTAATAGCAATACCAGCATTCCTTATTGAATTCCATCTTAGCCATTAAAATGCACATCATTATCAATGAAACATTGACGCCCGCACCTTGGGGATGCGGGCGTAGCGTTTATTATCGCCATCGGTGGTTCGCCGAGGCTAGTATGCTCTCGCGAAGATAACTCGGCGGTGGGAGGGCTGGCCGGTGAGGACGCATTAGTATTCGGTTAGGGCTAGCGAAACTATGCTATGCTGACATCAAGGCGGAGGCTGATGCCTAGCGCTTCGGCTATTTGAATGAAGGAGGACAACTGCATATCGGTTTCTCCTTTTTCAATACGGTTGATGTAAGTGCGTTCTTTCCCCACGCTTTCGGCAAGTTCCTTTTGCGTAAGATTTAGTTCTTTGCGACGGTTGCGCAATATTTCGCCATAATACCATGCCTTAGCCTTGGCATCGAATGCGGAGCGGCTGCCACTCCCTTTTTCGCCAATTCTTTCTGCCAGTACGGATTCGGCATTGACAAAACCTTCTTTTGTAGAAAAATCTGTTTGTCTGATACGTTGCAGTTCCTCTGATGTCAGTCTTTCTGTATTCATAACAACCTCCTTAATATTTGCGTAGCCTTAATTATTTCCTTTTTGTAGTCTTTTGTGCTTTTCTTCACAAAGCCATTGAGAAAGATTATTGTTTTTGAATTGTTGATATTCTCACAGTCTACCGAAAAAAGAATCACTCTTACTTCATTGTCCACCTTCACTCGAAGCTCGTAGAAATCCGTGTTCACCAATTTCTTGACAAAACGAGTAGATATGACTGGCAACGTTTCTAAGAGCGTTGCCGCATAGTTCAATTTTTCTAAAGTTCGGGCATTTAATTGTTTCTCAAACTCTAGGTATTCTGAAGAGAATATTAGTTTTCTTTCCATGCACAGGTAACGAAATAGTTACTTTTTTATTGTATGGAAGAATAAAAAAATGCCCAGAGACATGTGGTGCTCTGGGCAATACGATATTATGTAGAACTATTAGTATGCTCTCGCAAAGATCACGCGGCGGTGGGAGGGTTTGCCGGTGAGGATGCACTGGCCTTCCTCTTCGGGGCTGTCGTAGGGGATGCAGCGGATGGTGGCCTTGGTGAGCTCCTTGATTTTTTCTTCCGTCTCGGGAGTGCCGTCCCAATGGCAGAGTAAGAAGCCGCCTTTTTCAATTTCGACGAGGAACTCGTCCCAGGTGTCGACACGGCGGGTGTTGGCTTCGCGGTAGTCGCGGCTGCGGTTGAGGAGGTTGTGCTGTATCTCGTCCATGAGCTGGGCGACGTGGTCGGCGATGCCTTCGATGGGCATGGTGATTTTTTCCAGCGTGTCGCGGCGGCAGACTTCACAGGTGCCGTTCTCGAGGTCGCGAGGACCGATGGCGAGGCGCACGGGAACACCCTTGAACTCGTATTCGGTGAACTTCCAGCCGGGTTTGTACTCGGTGCGGTTGTCGTACTTGACGGTAAGGCCCTTGGCCTTGAGGGCATCGATGAGGGGTGCGATGTGGGCATCGAGCTCGGCCAGCTGCTCGTTGGTCTTGCAGATGGGGACGATGGCCACCTGTATGGGCGCGAGCTTGGGCGGCAGCACGAGGCCGTTGTCGTCGCTGTGGGTCATGATAAGGGCACCCATCAGTCGTGTGGAGACCCCCCACGAGGTAGCCCACACATATTCGAGCTGGTTCTGCTGGTTGAGGAATTGCACGTCGAATGCCTTGGCGAAGTTCTGTCCGAGGAAGTGCGAGGTGCCGGCCTGCAGGGCCTTGCCGTCCTGCATCATGGCCTCGATGCAGTAGGTGTCGAGGGCACCAGCAAAACGCTCGTTGGGCGATTTCACGCCCTTGACCACGGGCACGGCCATCCAGTTCTCGGCAAAGTCGGCGTAAACGTCGAGCATGCGGCGAGCCTCCTCTTCGGCCTCCTCGCGGGTGGCGTGGGCGGTGTGGCCTTCCTGCCAGAGAAACTCGGCGGTGCGGAGGAACATGCGGGTGCGCATCTCCCAGCGGACCACGTTGGCCCACTGGTTGCAGAGGATGGGCAGGTCGCGGTAGGACTTGATCCAGTTCTTATAGGTGCTCCAGATGATGGTTTCGGAGGTGGGGCGGACGATGAGTTCCTCCTCGAGACGGGCGGCGGGGTCGACAACGACACCCGTACCATCGGGATTGTTCATCAGGCGGTGGTGGGTGACGACGGCGCACTCTTTGGCGAAGCCTTCAACATGCTCGGCCTCACGGCTGAGGAACGACTTGGGGATGAAGAGGGGGAAGTATGCGTTCTGATGGCCGGTGGCCTTGAACATGTCGTCGAGGGCGCGCTGCATCTTCTCCCAGATGGCGTAGCCATAGGGCTTGATGACCATGCAGCCACGGACGGCAGAATTCTCTGCCAAATCGGCACGCACGACCAGTTCGTTGTACCACTCGGAATAGTTCTCGGAGCGTTTTACAAAATCTTTTGCCATGTTATAATTTAAAAATTAAAATTTAAAAATCTGTTGTTATCAAATAATTTGCGTATCTTTGCAGTTTGAAATCACGCTTGCTTTTGAGCGTGCAAAATTACGAAAATATTATCATATTAATGAATATCAGAGAAAAAATATTTTGCAAGTTATGTGTTGCCACTGCCGTGATGGCGATGGCAAGTGCGACGGCACACGCCCAGAATGCCCCAAAACTGGACACGCTGGAGTGCCACATAGTGGGTTTTAACGTGGGGGTGAAAATGCCTTCGGAACGGTTCTCGTTCGGCACCGCCCCCGACGGCACGACCAGCCAGCGGGCGACGATGGCGAGCCTGTATCCGGGAGCTTACATGGACTATGGCATCAACTCGTTCTACAAGTATGGCAACGGGTGGCTGGTGTCGGTGGACGGCAACGTGTGGTTTGGCAACAACAACCTGCTCTACCGCAAGGAGCGTATGGGCAGCGTATACACTCACGACAGCATCGTCATCGGCGCCAACGGCACCGATGCGAGCGTCTCCTGCTACAACCGCGGATTCAGCCTGCAGGGCGGCGTGGGCAAAATATTTGTCGTGGCTCCGAGGAAGAATCCCAACTCGGGCATACTGGCACGCCTCAGCGTAGGTTATATGCGGCAGCAGACCATCTTCTCCCCCGAGCTGGAGCATGCCCCCCAGGTGGAGGGCGACTACGGCCTGCTCTACGACCACCAACGGCAGGGTGCGATACTGACCGAGTCTATAGGATACTGGTTTATGAGCAACAACGCCAATTTGCTGAACCTCTACGTGTCGTTCGACATATCGCAGTGCTGGAGCTGGTCAACGCGCGACTATGTGATAGACGACTATCTGGGTCTGCACGGCAAGGACAACAACCGCTATTTCGACCTCGTCTACTCCATCAAGCTCTGTTGGATGTTCCCGCTGAAAGGCAAGGCATCGCAGGAGTATTACTATTATTAATAATGTCGTAATCACGTAATGCGGCTCAAAACATTCAAGCAATAAACATGCGCTATTTATATTCATTCGGAATCAGGTGCTACGCGATGGCTGTCGGGATAGCGTCGCTGTTCAACCCCAAGGCGAAGCAGATGCTGGCAGGATGGCGGCAGACGTTTGGGAGGCTGTCGGTGGCCCCTGTGGGCAGCGGAAAGACGGCATGGTTCCACGCCTCGTCGCTAGGCGAATTTGAGCAGGCACGCCCCGTGCTCGAGGAGTTTCGCCGTCGGCATCCCGAATACAAGATATGCGTCACATTCTTCTCCCCCTCGGGTTTCGAGGTGAGGAAAGACTACCCCCAGGCCGATTTTGTGTGCTACCTGCCCATGGACACCCAGGCCAACGCCATCCGCTTCGTGAACCTGCTGCGCCCCTCGGTGGCATTCTTTGCCAAATACGACTATTGGTTCAACTATCTCGAACAGTTGCGCCGACGCAACGTACCCACCTATATTTTCTCCGCCATATTCCGCCCACGGCAATATTTCTTCCAATGGTACGGGAAATGGTTTCTGAGACAGGTGGGCAGCTGCTTCACCCACCTGTTTGTGCAGAACGAGGAATCGCAACAGCTGCTGCAGTCGCACGGCATCGGGCACGTGTCTATTGCGGGCGACACCCGTTTCGACCGCGTTCACGCCATAGCCCAAGAAGCCAAACGCAACGACAAGGTGGAGCAGTTCCTCTCGCTCCACAGCGGCGACCCCGTGCTGCTGGCAGGCAGTTCGTGGGAGCCCGACGAGGAGCTGCTGATGCGCTATCTGCAACACCGAGACGGCCGTCTGGTGCTCATCCTTGCACCGCATGTGATAGGCAAAAGCCACCTCGAATGGATTGAAAAATCGCTGCCCAAAGGCCAGCGTTGCACGTTCTACTCGCAGATGGGCGATGCCGACCCGCAGTCGAGGGTGCTGATAATCGACAATATGGGCATGCTCTCGTCGCTCTACCGCTACGCCCAGGTGGCCTACATCGGCGGCGGATTCGGCGCAGGCATCCACAACATACTGGAGGCCGTCACCTTCGGCAAGCCCGTGGTGTTCGGGCCCAACTACCACAAGTTCAAAGAGGCCTGCGACATCATCGACGTCAAGGGCGGCTACACTTTCGACCGCTACGAGCAGCTCGAGGCCACGCTCGACAGGCTGTTCGACAACGATGAGACCTACCGCCACGCCTCGCAGCAGTGCACACAATACATGCAACACAACCTGGGCGCCACCGAACTGATACTGGCCCTTGTCGACAAAGGCATTCCTAACATTTGACACCATGAAAAAAGGCCTGCACATACTGACACTCGTCTGCGCCATGCTCAGCATGACGGGATGCAGCGTCGACAAGTATCTGCAACCCGGGCAGAAACGGCTGTACGACAACCAAATCAACGTAACCATGGCCGACAGCAGCGCGGTAACGCCCGAGGTGTCGCAAGCCCTGGCCGATGCCAAGCAGTATTTCCACCAAAAGCCCAACAGGCAGATACTGTGGATGCCCATCCTGATGCGAATCTACTGTCTCTCCGACCCCGACAAGGACAACTGGCTGAACAACCTGCTGCGTTCCAACGGCGAACCGCCGGTGGTGTACGACCGCAATGCCGCCCAACGCACCGCCCAGCAGCTGGCCACCCTGCTGAAGACCAAAGGCTGCTTCAACTCGGTGGTGACAACCGACACCGTGCATCACGGGACCTCGTCGGTAACGGTAAACTACAACATCCGTGCCACCCAACGGCGCAAAATCGACGACCTTGAGTTCCGCTGCCGCCAGCAGGACATCCACGACCTTCTGCAGACATGGAAAGAGTCATCGCTCTTGAAAGTAGGCGACTACTACGACCAACAAAAGATGACCGACGAGCAGAGCCGACTGGTCGCCAACCTGAAAAACGAAGGCTACTACTTCGCAGGACCCGAAGTCATCCGCTTTCTGGTCGACACCACCTACGACAGCCGCGCGCTGAGCATCGCCGTAGTCGTGCGCCCACCGCAAAGCCAGTCGCACGACTCCTCCTCCAGCCCTGCCCTACAAAAATACCACATAGACAATATATATATATACCCCAACGTCTCCACCGCGCCGGGCATCGGCAGCCAACACTACGACACCCTCGTCTACCCCTACCAGTCGCGCCACAGCCTCACCAACTTCTACTATATATATGACAAGAAGATAAGCCCCTCGCCCAAGACCATCAGCCGCGCCATGTTCCTCTACAACGGCATGACCTACCGTCCCCGCTTCGTCACCAGCACCACCAACTCGCTCCTGGGACTCCACAACTTCAAATACGTCGACATCAACTTTGAAGAGTCGCCCAACAGCACCGACACCAACCGCCTCCTCGACGCCCGCATACGCCTGCTCAACAGCCCGAGACACCGGCTGAGCATGTCGTTCGAACTCACCAATGCCTCCAACTTCTCCAACAAGGAAAGCAACTTCATCACCAGTGGCAACCTGGGTCTGGGCACCACCCTGGGCTACCAAAACAACAACCTCTTCGGCGGAGCCGAAATGCTCAACATTGAAGGCAGCCTAGTCTTCGACCTGCCCAAATACGCCTTCGCCTCCTCTGGCCGCGACTTCCACAACACCTTCGCCTCCTTCGAGTCGGGCCTCAACACCTCCCTCGACCTCCCCGACTTCCTCATGCCCTTCGGGCAAAACATCCAGTGGCAGAGCAGTAAGCCCCACACCCTCCTCGAACTCAACGCCAACTACCTCTATCGCAACCTCACCCTACCCAAATACTACGCCGACGGCTCCGACCTAGACATCACCCTCGAGCAGCTCCGCTACGGGGGCTCATTCGGCTACACCTGGAGCCACAACCGCAATGTCAAGCACAAGCTTCTCCCCATCAACCTCTCCTACTCGCACATACTCTCCGGTTCCGAATACTACCTATACCTCACCGACCTCATCTCCGACATACAATTCATCTACCAGTCCATCGACTACGTGCTGCTCAACACCCACTACGAATACACCTACTCCAACCAACGTATCGGCGCCCGCACCAATTTCAACTACCTCCGCTTCTCCGTCGAAACCGCCGGCAACCTGCTCAACGCCGTCGACCGTCTCATCCACGGCTCCGAGCGCACCCCCGACGACGAGGGGCTAGAATACTACCAATACTTCCGCTTCGACGGCGAATTCAAACGCTACATCTACATGAACAACAACAGCACGCTGGTATTGCGCGCCCTCATAGGATTGGGCATCCCCTACGGCCATAGTTCCAACATCCCATACGAAAAGATGTTCGTCGGCGGCGGTCCCACCACCATGCGCGGCTGGGCCCTGCGCCATCTGGGCTACGGGCAGTACCCCACCAGCCAAACCGACTTCACCGTGGGCATCGGCGAAATACAGCTCGTCGCCAACATCGAACAACGCTTCCCCCTCTTCGGCATCTTCGAAGGCGCGCTCTTCGCCGACATGGGCAACGTGTGGATGAACGACAAATGGGGCATCGGCATGTTCGGCAACTTCCAACCCTCCGAAATACTCCGTGGCATCGCCCTCGACGCCGGCATCGGCATCCGCGCCAACATCTCCGTCGTCACCCTCCGCATCGACCTCGCCCTGCCACTCCACGACCCCGGCTACCCCGCCGGCTCGCGCTGGCTCCCCTCCCACTGGGCGTGGGACAAGATAGTCGCCAACTTCGGAATCAACTACCCCTTCTAACAAACTATCCCCTCCATCAAATCCATCCCCCCTATCAATCCTAAACAAACCAAAACACCATGCAAAACCTCCTCAACACCGTCAGCCAAATCTTCGCCGCCGAAACCTTCGTGCGCGAACCCGTCCGGCTCTACGAGCCCATCGAATACACCCTCCGCCTCGGCGGCAAACGCATCCGCCCCCTCATGCTCCTCGCCGCCCACCGCATGTTCGGCGGCAGCGACGACACCGTCCGCCACGCCGCCATCGGCATCGAAGTCTTCCACAACTTCACCCTCCTCCACGACGACCTCATGGACCGCTCGCCCCTGCGCCGCGGCCAGCCCACCGTCTACCGCAAATGGGATGAAAACACCGCCATCCTCTCCGGCGACACCATGTTCGCCCTCGCTTGGCACCACCTCCTCCTCCAGCCCCACCACCGCCTGCAAGAAATACTTCAGTGCTTCAACCAAACCGCCATCGAAGTCTGCGAAGGCCAGCAATACGACATGAACTTCGAGACCGCCGACCACGTCACCATCGACGACTACATGATGATGATCCGCCTCAAGACCGCCGTCCTCCTCGCCGGAGCACTCAAAATCGGCGCCCTCTACGCCGACGCCCCCGCCGCCGACATCGACCACCTCTACCAATTCGGCATCCACCTCGGCCTCGCCTTCCAGCTCCAGGACGACCTCCTCGACGCCTACGGCGACACCGCCACCTTCGGCAAGCAGACCGGACAAGACATCCGCGACAACAAAAAGACCTACCTCATCCTCTCCGCCCTCCAGCTCGCCGACCCCGCACAGCAGGCCGAACTGCGCACCCTCTTCTCCTCCACCCCCGCCGACAGCGATGCCAAGGTCCAGCGCGTGCTCGACATCTACCGTCAGCTCGACATCCGTCAGCAGGTCGAAACAGCCATCCGCCACCAATTCGACCTCGCCCAGCAACACCTCGACGCCGTCCGCGTCCCCGCCCCCCAAAAAGCCCCCTTGCGCCAGCTCATGGACACCCTTTTCGACCGCAAAAAATAAAAAAAACAAACATTTTTTCAATAAATCAGAAAATAAGCGTATATTTGCAGAAACAATATACTATCACGAAAGCAAACTAACTAATTAATAATTAACACATTAAATTAAATCATGAAAAAAGTAATTGCTTTGATGTCAATCTTTGGACTATTGACATTCGCCAATTTCAATGGTGTCATGGCTCAGCAGCCCGCCGAGGCCGCACAGCCTGCAACTGAACAAGTCGACGAGCAGACCGCTGACAGCACCGTCGCCGAAGCCCCCGTCGCTGAAGAACCCGAACAGGTCACCGCTCCCGCCGAAGAGACCAAGTCCTTCCACCAGGTCCTGAAAGAAAAATACATTCAGGGTGGTGCTGGCTGGATGACCCCCGTGCTCCTCTGCCTCATCCTCGGTATGGCCCTCATCATCGAGCGTATCCTCTACCTCAACATGGCCACCACCAACGTGCAGAAACTCCTCGAAGGCATTGAAGAACACGTCCAGAAGGGCGACTACAACGGTGCCAAAGACCTCTGCCGCGACACCCGTGGCCCCGTGGCCTCCATCTTCTACCAAGGCCTCGACCGCGTCAACGAAGGCCTCGACAACGTCGAAAAGGCCGTCACCTCCTACGGTGGTGTCCAGATGGCCCGTCTCGAGAACAACATGACCTGGATTGCCCTGTTCATCGCCCTGGCTCCCTCCTTCGGATTCCTCGGCACCGTCGTCGGTATGGTCAAGGCATTCGATGACATCGAAGTCGCCGGTGACATCAGCCCCACAGTCGTGGCTGGCGGTATGAAACTCGCCCTTATCACCACCATCTTCGGTCTTATCACCGCTATCATCCTTCAGATTTTCTATAACTACATCCTCACCAAAATCGAGAGCCTCGTTGCCCAGATGGAAGATGGTTCCATCTCCTTCATGGACATCCTCGTCAAGTACAAGAAATAATAGTTATAAGGAATCTCAAACCTATTTATTAAAAACTTAAATCCTTAAACTATTATGAAAGAGAAAACCGATAAATTACTGACCCTGGTGATGTTGCTGCTGGGCGTTCTGTGTGCGGTGTTCGCATTCCTTTTCGCCCTCGACACAACCAAGTTCACCGGCATGTACGACATCGTCTACTGGATCCTTGTCGCCCTCATCTTCGTCTCCGTCATAGCCATCGTCTACTTCCTCTTCAAACGCCTCATCCGGAATGGCAAGCTAGTCAAATTCCTGATAGGCTGCGCGGCTATTGCGGCAGTCATCGTAGTGCTGTTCCTCCTCTCCAAAGGTACCGACGTCTCCGACGCCTTTCTAGAGCGCAACGGCGTCACCCAGGCCACTTCCAAGTGGATCGGTGCTGCCTGCTACGCCTGCTACCTCCTGATTCTTGGAGCAGCCTGCGCCATCGTCTATGTTGAAGTTGCTAAATCATTCAAGAAAAAATAATTCACCATGGGAAGAAAAACACCTGGCTTAAACACCAGTTCAATGTCCGACATCTCGTTCCTGTTGTTGGCCTTCTTCCTATTGGTCTCCAACATCAACACAGATCAGGGTATTGCACGTCGTTTGCCGCCACCTCTGCCTCCCAACCAGGACAAACCACCAGAGATTAAGGAGCGTAATATCTTCGTAGTCA
>JAEEGI010027631.1_pt1 | contig 10846 bp, 8 predicted proteins | sample 8958751 | NCBI WGS metagenome assembly JAEEGI01 (sample SAMN16246545, study PRJNA631951) | gut metagenome | biome: gut microbiome; feature: rumen; material: KS-attached | host: Bos | place: Iran: Karaj | collected 2018-10 | reverse complement strand
GGCCAGATACCATTTGAACGCCTCGCTCTTGTTGACGGTGTAGCCGTAATCGCCGCGGCCAATGATCCCGGCCAGACGCAGCATCGATTCCACCTCGCCGGCGTTCGCGGCGCGGCGGTAATGCATGACGGCGCTGCGGATGTCGCGCTCGCCAAGCCGGCCCTGTTCGTAGAGCATCCCCAGCGCGTGCTCGGCGGGCATGTAGCCGGCCTCGGCGGCGCGAGTGATCTGCGCGGCGGCGGTGCGGACGTCCTCGTCCTTCTCGGCCGCGTCAAGGCGGAACAGCCCCATCGCGCACATCGCCGCGGGGTGTCCCTGATCGGCGGCGGCCGCGTACCATTTCAGCGCCCGCACGAGGTCGGGCATGTGCCAGCGGTCACCGGCAAGGCTCTGCGCGAGCGCGAACTGCGCCGGCGCATAGCCGGCCTCGGCCGCCTGCGCATAGTATTTCAGCGCTTCGTCGTTGCTTTCCCGGTCGCGGTCGGATTTGAACAGCTCGCCCAGCGCGTACTGCGCGCGCGCGTTGCCGGCGGCCGCGGCTTCGCGATAGAGCCGCAGAGCTTCCTCGCGCGACTCGGTCACGTGTTCGCCGTTCAGATAGAGCGTGGCAAGTGCCGTTTTCGCTTCGGGCTCGCCGCTCTCGGCAGCCGCGCGCAGGTGCTCAAGCCCGGCTGAGACGTCCTTGTCCGTGCCGATGCCATACAGCTCCATGCGCGCCTGATTGTACAGTCCTTCGGCGCTGCCCGCTTCGGCGGCCGAAACGTAGAGCGCGTAGGCGTTTTTCGGCGCGGCGGCCACGCCCAGTCCCTGCTCGATCATTCGTCCCAGCTCGTTGCAGCCGGCGGCGTCGCCAGCGTCGGCGGCCTGCTTGTAGTACCGCACGGCGACGGCCGGATCGCGGCGCACGCCCCTGCCGCGCTCGTACATGCGGCCGAGCAGGATATACGCGCCCGTGTAGCCCTGTTCCGCGGCCTTGGTGAACTTCGCGACGGCCTCGTTGCCCTTGTTCTCGTCGAGCAGCAGGCAGCCCAGCTCGTACATCGCCGGCGCGTAGTCCTGCTTCTCGGCCTCTTCGTAGTGCTTCCGCGCGTCGGCGGCGTTGCCGCGGCGCTTTTCGGCGTTGCCAGCGAAGTAGTGCGCGGTCATGTCGCCCTTGGCGGCCGATTTTTTCAGAAGGTCGAGCCCGGCTTTGGCTTCCTCGGCGTTTTCCGACTGCGAGAGCTTCGTGCCGAGCGTGGTCATCGCCCAGATCTGCTCTTCACCGGCGCATTTTTTCAGGAACGCGAGCGCCTCATCGTGCTTGCCCTCGCTTTCGAGCACGTGATACCACTCGTGCGCGGCAGCGGAGAGATTCTTCTCGACGGCGTTCTTCAGCAGCGCCCTCGCCTCGCCCGGCGTCTCTTCCAGCGACGGTTCGGCCTTCATCAGTTCATAGAGCGCGTACGACGCGTACGGCTCGCCGGCGGCGATCGCCATGCGATACCAGTGCGCGCCGGTCTTCAGGTCCTTGTTCACGCCCGTGCCGCGCGAATACATGTAGCCCAGCGCGGTCATCGCCTGCGGCGAGCCCTTCTCGGCGTTTTCCGTGAAGATGCTCTTCGCGAGATCGTAATCCTTGGCGCTCCAGGCCTGAATGCCCTCGGAGAAGGTCGTCGGCTCGCCTTCGTCGGCAGCCTCCGGCGCGGCGCCGGCGGTCAGGGCAAAAACACAGGCAAACGCGATGCCCGCCAGCAGTCGAAGTGTATTTTTCATCGGGAACGGCTCCTCTTTACAAGAATCAGCAGCACGCGGGCGCCAAAAACCCGCGCGGTCAAAGCGAAATCTTTCGTCAGCTATTGTACAACCGAACGCGCAAACGCGCATTAACTATTTTGCAACGTCCGTCTCAGGATTGTACAATTATACACCTTTGCAGGCGCGGGATTTCGATTATAATAGGCGTGTCAAAAATCCGCCCCGCGCGGAAAAATTCGTTTCAGGAGGAATCATCCATCATGTCGAAACTGAACCGTCTTGCGGCCGCAGCGCTGGCCGCCTCGCTTGCTTTTGCCGCATGCGCCTTGGCCGCCGAGCCCAAAGTGCTGGCCACCGTCGGGAACGACAAGATCACGCAGACCGATCTTGATCAGGCCCTGAGCGCGTTCGATCCGCAGCGCCGCATGGTCTACTCGTCGCCCGAGGGCCAGCGCCAGCTGGTCGAGAACCTCGTCGACTTCAAGGCGTTCGCCAGAAGCGGACGCGAGCAGGGTCTGCAGAACAGCGACGCTTTCAAAAAGGCGATGGCCGCATTTGAAGAGCAGCTGCTCTTCCGCATGGCCACGGAGAAAGTCCTCGCCGAGGCCGGCAAAAAGACCGTGACCGACGCCGACGCGCAGAAATTCTACAACGAGCATCCCGAGGTGTTCCAGGTGCCCGCCGCCATCCGCGCCTCGCACATCCTCATCCGCTCCGACAAGAACATGCCCAAAAAGGATCAGGAAGCCGCTCAGAAAAAGGCCGCCGACCTGCTCCGCGATATCGAAACGGGCAAAGTCACGTTTGAAGAGGCCGCCAAGAACCACTCCGCCGACGGCACCCGCAGCCGCGGCGGCGATCTGGGATTTTTCACCAAAGGCCAGATGGTGCCTCCGTTTGAGAAGGCCGCCTTCGCGCTGAAGAAGGGCCAGATGACGGGCAAGCCCGTCAAGAGCGAGTTCGGCTGGCACATCATCAAGGTCACCGACACGCGCGACGCCTCCATCCGCCCCTTCGCCGAGGTGAAGGACGACATCAAGAACGACCTCATCCGCGAGCGTCAGGTGGAAGCCGTCAAGAAGGAGCGCGACGTCCTGCGCAGCCGCTACGGCGCCAAGATCACCATGCCCGAGCCCAAAGCCGCACCCAAGTCGGCCGACAAAGCGCCCGCCAAGCCGGCGAAATAACATTCGCCAGGTTAGTTTAATACCAGAGAAACGACATATAGCAAAAATCCGCCGCGTCCCGCTCCGGGAAAGCGGCGGATTTTTTAACGGGGATGCGGTTTCTTTACGAAAACATGCTTGCGCGTTCTCCATTTTTCGCTTAACATTTTGAGCGTTTTGGTCCTGTACACACTTTTCGCAAGGGAGCGATTTTCATGCCTCGTTTGAACGTCGGGGACAAAATGCCCGACTTTGAGTTTGCCACGCCGTACTCGCCTGCCGGCCGCCTTTCCGAAACCGTTCAAAAATGCCCCGGCAAAACCGCGCTGGTCTTTCTGCGCTACTACGGCTGCCGCATGTGCCAGCTCGACATGATCGACTATCAGGAGGGATACGGCGCCATCGCCGCCACCGGCGGGCAGCTGCTGGTCGCGCTCCAGTCCGATCCCGCCGGACTGGCCGCGAAGATCCCGCAGGGAAGCGTGCCCTACACGATCGTCTGCGATCCCGGCCAGAAGCTGTACAAACTGTTCGACATCCGCCCCGCCGCTTCCAAGAAGACCATGAAGGACGAGAGCACCGCCGTCAAGGCTGCCCGCATCGCGGAACTCAAGCTCGTCCACGGCGACTACGAGGGCGAGGAGCTGCAGCTGCCCGCGGCGTTCGTCGTCGATCACGACCTGACGGTGACGTACGCGCATTACGGACGCGTCATCAGCGACACGCCGACGGCGGACGAGCTGGCAGCGCTGCTGAAATAAGGGAGCGTTTTCATGACCCGCGAATTTCTCGCCATGGCGCTGGCGTTCGGATTTCTGGTCTTCATTCCCAAGGGCCGCATGTGGATCGGCTTTTCGCTGCTGATCACGGGAGCGATCATGGGCGCGGCGGCCGGTCACGCGCCAGCGCTGATGGCGGATAACTTTGCGCGCATCGTCACGACGCCGGCGACGATGAAGACGATCGCCGTCGTCATCCAAGTGGGGATTTTGAGCGCGCTGATGAAGCACTACGGGATCCTCGCCAAGCTGGTGGACGCGTTCAAGCAGATCTTCTCCTCGGCCAAGGCAGTGATCATGATCCTGCCGGCGGCCATCGGCATCTTGTCGGTCCCCGGCGGCGCCGGCATCTCCAGCCCGTTCGTGGACGAGCTGGGACAGAGCATGAACATGCCTGTGCAGAAGCGCGCCGCGGTCAACCTGACGTTCCGCCACATGGCGTACTTCCTGTTTCCCACGAGCACGCCGATCATCCTGATGAGCAACATCGCGCCGCAGATCAACACGTACCGCCTGATCGCGTTCAACGTGGCGTTCATCGCCTGCATGGAGCTGACGTCGTACTTTCTCTATCTGCGATCGGCTCCGTCCGGCGCGGTCACGGGCAAGCGCGACCGCGTGGCCGGTCTGCGCGGCATCGCCGTCTATATGGCGCCGATCTACATCGTCATCGTGCTGAACGCGCTGTTCGGCCTGCCCATGTACCTCTGTCTGGCCAGCTCGCTGCTGCTGGTGCTGCTCGGCTGGGGGCGGCGCGACGTGGGCGAATACGCGCGCGTGTTCTGGAAAGGACTGAGCGTGAAGACGTTCGTGACGATGCTGGGCATCTACTACATCCAGAACACGGTGCGCAGCCTTTCCGGCATCATGAGCGGCTTTCAGGCGATGTTCGTCTCCGCCTCGGGCTTTTCGGTGCTGCTCGTGATCGCCGCCGCGGCGCTGCTGTTCGGCCTGACGACGGGCCTCAGCTACGTGCCGTTGGGCGTGCTGATCCCGCTCGTGCTTGGGCTGGGCCTGCCGCCGATGGAAGAGATGATCTACTGCGTCTACGTCTACACCTGGAGCTTCGTCAGCTACTTCTTCTCGCCGCTGCACCTCTGCCAGGTGCTGACGCTCGAACAGATGGGCTGCGAGATCAAAAAGCTGGACCGCATCTATCTGCCCCTGATGGCCGAAATGGCCGTGGCGCCGTTCGTGATCTTCTACATCTACAGGGCCGTGCTGCTGTAAAGCTTCGTGATGGTTCAAACACAAAAATGACACCGGAAGTTTTATCCTTCCGGTGTCATTTTTGTTCTGTTACCGACAATGGGAAGCAAACCCCATTTTATTCTTCACCTTTCTGCTCCCGCAGGCAAAGGCTTTTTCGCGTTTCGCTTTCAATTCATTCAGTTCAGCGGCACGACGGCGATGGAGTTGAAGGGGCTGCCGTCGAACAGGATGGTCGAGGTGGCGCAGTAGACGAAGCAGTTGGTCTCGTCGTCGTAAAAGCGCACGATCTTCATCTTGCGGAAGAAGGCCGAGCGCGACTTGAACACCTCGGTCTCCTTCTTCTGCTTTTTGTCGGGCGTGATGGGCGTGGCGTCGGTACGCAGGATCGACAGCGAAAAACGCGCCGGGTCTTCGGCCAGGCCGACCGCGCCGGAGATGCCGCCGGCTTTGGCGTAGGACACGTAGCAGACGACGGACGGGAAATCGGGGTCGCGGAAGGCCTCGACGACGACTTTGTGATTGGGGCCGAGCAGTTTGAACGCGGTGTCGACGGAGCCGACTTCCCAGCGCTCTTTTTGCGCAAAGGCCGGCGCCGCGCAGACGAGCAGCGCGCAGAGCAGAGCAGCGACTTTTTTCATGTGTGCGATTCTCCTTGACTGAAAAAATGCCGGAAGGGGCAGGCCCTTTCCGGCATTCATTGTACACGATTTTTACTTTTTGGGAGCGGGAGCTTTTTTCCAGCTGTCGTTGAGCGATTCCTTGGCGCGGAACATCTTCATCGCAGCTCCGGCGCTCTCGTAGGCCGCGCCCACGCCGGCGGAGTCAGCGGCGTAGTCCATGGCAGCCTCGCGGCGGATGCCGAGCGAGCCGGCTTCGGCCACGGAGTCGATGTTGGCGCCCATGAAGATGAACTTCCAGCCGTACTTCTCCTGCGCGTCGCTGACGAGCTTTTTCACGGCGGCGCGGCTGTACTCGCGGCTGGCGTTCTCAAGGCCGTCGGTCATGATCATGAAGACGACGAGCTCGGACTTGGGGCAAAGATTCGCCTTCTTGAAGTCGCCGTCAACGCTCGTGATCGTCATGCCGACCGCGTCGAGCAGGGCGGTGGTGCCGCGCGCGTAGTATTCCTTGTTGGTGAGCGGCTTCACGTCCTTGATCGGCTTGTTCTCGTAAAGGGTCTCGTACTTGTTGTCGAACAGCACCGTGGTGACTTTGGCCTCGCCGGCCTCGGCGCGCTGCTTCTCGATGAAGCTGTTGTACCCGCCGATGGTGTCGCTGGTGAGGTGCGACATCGAGCCGGAACGGTCGAGGATGCAGACGATGCGCACCTTGTTGGTGTCAAGCGGCGGGCACTTGTCGGTGTGCTCGTGCGTCAGCTCGGGCAGCGCGGTCTCGACGGGCGGCTTGGGACGGGGCATGCGGCCGGGCGGGGGCACGACGGAGGCGCAGGCACAGCCGGCCATCGCCAGGACGGCGAACAGAGCAAGCAGTTTTTTCATAACGAATCTCTCCTTTGTGTTCGTATTTATTGAAACGCCTGACGCCCTTGGGCGGAAGCGTTTGACACGATAAGGATAGCAGAAACGGCGCGACTGTCATCGCCCGTGCGGGCGATTTTTGCCGGTCAGAAGTTCTTCCGCGCCCAGCAGCGGCGCGTCGGTCTCCAGCTGCGCCAGGCGCAGTTCCGGCCCCGGGCGGTAGGCGCGCGGCAGCAGCGGGAACATGTAGTCGCGCAGATCGTCGCAGAGGCCGTCGAGATGCGACAGTCCCCCGCCGATCACGATCGCCTGGGGATCGAGCAGACAGGTCAGCGACGTGAGCACGCAGGCGAGCGCGCGCGTGCCTTCGGCAAACGGCCGGGCCAGCCAGGCGTTTTCGCGGCGTTCCCAGAGCGCGGGCATGTCCGGTTCCATGTGGAACTTTTTCGCGGCGCGCTCAAAGGCGTTGGCCGAGAAGAAGCTCTCCAGATGCCCTCGCCCGCCGCAGCCGCAGCTTCGGTCGTCGAGCAGCGCAAAGTGCCCGATCTCGCCCGTCCTGCCGTGCGCGCCGCGGACAAGGCGGCGATTGACGATCACGGAACCGCCGACGCCCGTGCCGAGCGTGATGAAGACGAAATCGTCGAGGTCCTTTGCCGCGCCGGCGCTCATCTCGCCGAGGGCGAAGAGGTCGCAGTCGTTGGCCAGCGTCACGGCGTGCCCGCAGAGATCGCTGAGCTCGTCTGCCGTCACGCCTTCCCAGCCGTTCAGGTTGGGACAGCCGCTCACCCGCTCGCCGTCGAGGACGAATCCCGGCACGCCCAGCGCCAGCGGCGTTTCGGCCGGAACGCCGAGCCCTTCAAGGATCGCCCTGACAGCCGCGCAGACAGCCCGAGGCGTGCGTTCCGGCGGCGTGGCGACGGTGCGCTTGCGCAAAACTGCGCCGTTTTCGGCCGTTCCGACGGTCAGCGTGTGACCGCCGATGTCGGCGGCGGCGATCATGCGCGCTGCTCCGGGACTTTTTCCCAGCGCGTGGCGAACTGCGCGATCAACGTATCGCCGCTGGTGATGCGGTGACGGAAGCTGAGGCCGTCCTGCTGCGTCTCGACGAGCAGCTCCATGCCGCTGAGCGCCTCGTGCTTGTAGACGATGTCAGCTTCGACGATACCGCAGGAAAGATACACGTCCTGCGGTACGGCCTCGGCCGCCCAGCTCAGGTAATAGGCGTTGTTCACGTGGCCGTTCACGTCCAGCTCGCCCAGCCGCACGCGCAGCTTCGTGCTCAGGTCGACGCGCTCCAGCTCGGGCGGATCGATGAACGTCGGCTCGAACACTTCTTCGGCACGGTCCATGAACACCTGCGGCAGCACGCGGCTCATGCGCAGCGGACGCCTCTTGGCGAGGTCGACGTAGCACCACTTGCTGTCGGCCAGGCCGAACTGCGTGCCGTCTTCCTCCAAAAAGCGGAAGCGGCGGCAGGAGTACAGATCGCGCAGCGGACGGTGGCCGGTGTTGATCGTCACGTTGTCAAAGGCCATCAGCGGATGGCCGAGGCGGATCGTGTACTGGAGCAGCATCCAGCCGCAGCCGTTGGTCCAGTAGTCGTCGGGCGGCTCGAGCGCTTCCACGGCGCCGTCGGCGGCGTCCTGGAACATGTTGAGCATGTGGAAGGGTTTGAGCGCGTAGCACGGCGTCACTTCCGAGAGCGGGACGACGAACTTTCTGGTGTACATCAGAGCCATTTTTGCGTTTCCTCCTGTTGTTCGCGATTGTAGGATAAACCGCGTTTTTTAAAAATTGTCGTTTTCACCAATTTTACCACGAAAAGGCTGCGTCCAAACGGAACCCCGTCAGGCCGGTCCCGCGATCCGCACCGTCCGCTTGACAAATACCCAATGGGGGTATAAGATGCAGCGGAAACGAACGGAGGCGATCGGTTTGTCCGCAATGACTCAGGAAGAAAAAAGTCCGTGCTGCTGCGCGCCGGCAGGCGGGCGCACGAAGGAGCGTTCGCCGGAAGAGGTAAAAAAGCTGATGAACCGCCTCAACCGCATCGAGGGGCAGATCCGCGGCATCAAGGGCATGGTGGAGCGCAGCGCCTACTGCCCCGACATCCTCGTGCAGTGCTCGGCGGTGACGGCGGCGATGAACGCGTTCAACCGCGAGCTGCTGGCTGCGCACATCCGCGGCTGCGTGGCGCACGACATCAGAGAGGGCGACGAATCGACGCTCGACGAGCTCGTGGCGACGATCCAGAAGCTGATGAGATAGGTTCAGGGGGTATTTTCATGGTCCAGTACAACGTGACGGGCATGAGCTGCGCGGCGTGCAGCGCCCGCGTGGAAAAGGCAGTGGCGAAGGTGCCGGGCGTCAGCTCCGTGTCCGTGTCGCTGCTGACGAACTCGATGGGCGTCGAGGGAACGGCTTCCGAAGCCGAGATCGTCAAGGCGGTGGAAGACGCCGGCTACGGCGCATCGCTCAAGGGCGCGGCTCCGGCGCCGGGCGCGAAGCAGGCCGCCGACGAAGAGGCGCTGGCCGATCACGAGACGCCGGTGCTGAAGCGCCGTCTGTGGACCTCACTCGGCTTCCTGGCCGTGCTCATGTGGTTCTCGATGGGACATTCGATGTGGGGCTGGCCGCTGCCGAAGTTCTTCGACGGCAACCACGTGGCGATGGGCCTGGTCCAGATGATCCTCGCCGCGATCGTCATGCTGATCAACAAGAAGTTCTTCACGAACGGCTTCAAAGGACTCCTGCACGGCGCGCCGAACATGGACACGCTCGTCGCGCTCGGCTCGGCGGCGTCGTTCGCCTACAGCGTCGCGGCGCTGTTTCTGATGACGGACGCGCAGGTCAAGGGCGACGCCGCGGCCGTGATGGGCTATATGCATGAGTTCTACTTCGAGTCGGCGGCCATGATCCTGACGCTGATCACCGTCGGCAAGATGCTCGAAGCGCGTTCCAAGGGCCGCACGACCGACGCGCTCAAATCGCTGATGAAACTAGCGCCGAAAACGGCTGCGCTGATCGTGAACGGCGTTGAGACGGTCGTGCCGGTCGAGCAGGTGAAAGCCGGCGACGAGTTCGCCGTGCACCCCGGCGAGAACGTCCCCGTTGACGGCGTCGTCATCGAAGGAGTCTCGGCCGTCGACGAGTCGGCCCTGACCGGCGAGAGCATCCCCGTCGACAAGGCAGCCGGCGACAAAATCAGCGCCGCCACCGTCAACCAGAGCGGCTATCTGCGCGCCCGTGCCACGCGCGTCGGCGAGGACACGACGCTGTCGCAGATCATCCGCATGGTCAGCGACGCGGCGGCGACGAAAGCGCCGATCGCCAAGGTGGCCGACAAAGTGTCAGGCGTGTTCGTCCCGGCTGTCATCGCCATCGCCGCGGTGACGACGGTCGTCTGGCTGCTGCTCGGCAAGGAGTTCGGCTTCGCGCTGGCGCGCGGCATCTCTGTGCTCGTCATCAGCTGCCCGTGCGCGCTCGGCCTGGCCACGCCCGTGGCGATCATGGTGGGCAACGGCGTCGGCGCGAAAAACGGCATTTTGTTCAAGACGGCCGCGTCGCTGGAAAACTGCGGACGCGTGCAGATCGCCGCGCTTGACAAGACCGGCACGATCACGAGCGGACAGCCCAAGGTGACCGACGTGGCCCCCGCGTCCGGCACGGACGAAACGGAGCTGCTGCGTCTGGCCTGCGCGCTTGAGGCCAAAAGCGAACACCCGCTCGCCCGCGCCGTGATGGCGCACGTCGCGGGACTCGGCATGACCGCAGAGGACGTGAGCGACTTCGCGGCGCTGCCCGGCAACGGTCTGACCGCCAGACAGGACGGCGAGGCCCTGCTCGGCGGCTCGCTGAAGTTCATCAGCTCCAGGCTGGACGTTCCCGCGGCGATGAAAGCGAAGGCCGACGAACTGGCCGGACAGGGCAAGACGCCGCTGCTGTTCGCGCGCGGCGGAAAGTTTGCCGGTATCATCGCCGTGGCCGACACCATCAAGGAAGACAGCCCGCGCGCCGTGAAGGAACTTCAGGACATGGGCATCCGCGTCGTCATGCTGACCGGCGACAACGAACGCACCGCCCGTGCCATCGGCGCGCAGGCCGGCGTGGACGCCGTGATCGCCGGCGTGCTGCCCGACGGCAAGGAAGCCGTGATCCGCGAGCTGCAAAAGCGCGGCACGACGGCCATGGTCGGCGACGGCATCAACGACGCGCCGGCGCTGACGCGCGCCGACACGGGCATCGCCATCGGCGCGGGGACGGACATCGCCATCGATGCCGCCGATGTGGTGCTGATGAACAGCCGCCTCTCCGACGTGCCGGCGGCCGTCCGCCTGTCCCGGGCGACGCTGCGCAACATCCACGAAAACCTGTTCTGGGCCTTCTTCTACAACGTCGTCGGCATCCCGCTGGCGGCCGGCGCGTGGATCGCGCTGCTGGGCTGGAAGATGAACCCCATGTTCGGCGCGGCGGCGAT
>JAEEGI010027629.1_pt1 | contig 10846 bp, 7 predicted proteins | sample 8958751 | NCBI WGS metagenome assembly JAEEGI01 (sample SAMN16246545, study PRJNA631951) | gut metagenome | biome: gut microbiome; feature: rumen; material: KS-attached | host: Bos | place: Iran: Karaj | collected 2018-10 | reverse complement strand
CTGGAGGCTTGCGAGCCGCGGGTCGCTCGTATTGGGCGAAACGGCGCTTCGCCTGTCGGCATTGCTCATGTAAGGCTTCAGCGGAACGGCGGCGAATATCAGGCATACGGCGATCCACTCCGCGTGCGAAAGCACTCCGACGCTCCCCATGAAATGACGGAACACAGCGCTTGTCGCTCCGAAAGCGATCATAACCGCCCATTTTCCGAGCGCACGGAACGAGGCGGCGATCAGCGTTGCGGCGCTCAGTACAGCGATGAAATAGAGGTCCCCGCCGGTCGCCATCACTCTGCCGGCGCCCGCCGTCACCGCGAAAGCGAGCGCCGAAACGCCGTATCTGCACGCGGCGAATATCCCGCAGAGCCCGGCAAATATCATAGCGGGGCTGATCCCGAATATCCGGAAGCTGCCCATTGAAAGGGTGATGAGTCCCGCCGCCGCGGCAAGGGTCATAAGCTCCGCGTCCGTGGGCTTCCTGCCGCCCAGAGTCCCGCGGAAGGCCGTAACGGCCTGTCCCAGCACTATCCCGCCGAATACCGAAACCGTGCTCGAAGCAAGCAGGAACAGCGTCCTCTGCCTTAATATGAGCCCCAGTATCAGCACGGAAACCGCCTCCGCGCCGTAGGCGATCAGGATCCTGTAAGGGCGGGGGAGGCTCTTCACCCTGCCTGCCATATAGACGGCGGCGCCCATCGCGAAGCAAGCGCCCGCAAAGACGTAGCCTCGGGATAAAAGATGCCCCAGCAACGCGCCCGCGCAGGCTGAATACGGATCGACCCCCGCGAACCACGCGCCTATCACGCAGGCGGCTCCGAAGGGAGCGGCCCCGTCGAAGGGGCGGAACGAGGCGAGCAGCGCCGAAAGCGCGAAAAGAGCGGCGTTCGGGAGGATATGCCCGATGAACAGCGCCGCGCGCGAGCGTGGAATACCCTTCAAAAACCGCATTATCCCTTTCAAGATCCATCACCTTGCTTTCCCGTATCGTCGCTTAAAACATAACCCAAATACGCCCGCCGAATGGTCGAGCGGGCGCCGAAAAAGCTGATGATAAATGAACGGTTTTGAATACAAAAAACTTCGGCAAAAACGCCGAAGCTTTTTATTATAACACAGAAGCCGTGCACCCGCCCTTCGACAAAGACGCTCCCGAGCGGTATCCCGACAGGCGGCTCCCGCCAGGCTGACCCGCGGCACACCGAACTTTCCGCTTAATGCTGCTTCCGTCAGGACCTGACATGGTTCACGGCGATCGGTTGCACAGGACCCGACGATCAATACTCCTTATCGGTTCCAAACCTCGCAAACGCTTGCCTCGGGGAGGGGATTAGACCCTGCTGTGGCGGATTGCAGGTATAGGGCACCGCCAACTCCCCGTTTAGCACGGCAAATCTCATTATACATCAGATCAGCACGGATTGCAAGCACTTTTTTATGATTTCTCCGACTTCCTTTCCGCCGCGAGCGCGAGGCAGGCGAAAACCAGACCCAGCGCCGCCATTATCGCGGCGAAGTGATATGCTCCCGAAGCCGCGGCGATGAACCTTCCCTGCGGAGTGAAATACGAAACGGTTTTCAGCGCGGGCGAAAGGGATGCGGTATCGGCGAAACAGCCGCCGAAAATGCTCGTTACCAGCGCGATGAAGGGGGAGGCCACGTCTATCCTGCCCGCGCCGACGATCCTCGAAACGAGCAGAACGAGCCCCGTGAGCTCCAGCGAATACGCGGCTGAGGCGAGCCCCAGAGCAAGGCTCCTGTCCGGCGAGAGCGCGAATGATACCGCCGCTATTGAAAGCGTTACGGCCAAGCATGCGAGCGCGTCGGAAACAAAGCCCAGAGCCCTTCCGCCCTCGAGCGCGAGCAGACGCCTTCCCGCAAGCTTTGAAGAAGCTTCCGAAAGCATCCTCGTGACGGTAAGCATTATAAGCATCATAGCAAGCGCGGTAAAGCCCGTACAGCCGGGGAAGCCCTGCCCGAATACGGCGCGGCCTATTCCGCTGCCCCCGCCTATCGAAGCGACCTTGTATATGCGCGGCATTTCGAATTCATCGCACAGACGGTCGAATTCAGCCGCATCGAGGCCGTCCGCCTTGATGCTCTCGCGCACCCTTGCGTAAGCCCTCTGGGCAAGCAGGCGGCCGGATACCGTCTCGCGAATGAGATCCTGCACGGCGGAACCGGGCGCGGTCATGAGCTTTACAGCACCCGCGATCTCATCCATGAACAGCTTTTCGCTGTAATCGGGCTTTATTATGAGCACCGCTTCCGACCTGCCGTCCGCAATATCCGCAAGCGCCTCCTCCTCGGTATGGGCGGTGCGGACAGTGAAGCCTTCCGTACGGGTAACGGCGTCAGTAAGCGCGGCGGAGTATTCCGTTGCGCTTTCATCGACTATCGTTATGACGGCTTCCGCCCTGTGCTCTGCGCCGTTCACCTCGCCGACAGTGTAAAACAGCAGTGCGAGCACCGCGAGCATGAGCGGGAACAGCAGGGGCCTTCCGCCGAAGAGCACCGATATTTTCTTTGCCGCAAGCGCGAGATACCTTCTCATCTGCGCCTCCTTGCCCCGAGGAACGGGATCGAAGCCGCGAACAGCACCGCCGCCGCAATGAGCATCGGCACGAGCGGCGAAAGCACGCTCGAAGCGGGCAGACCCATCGAGGCGCGGGTCATGGAGTTCAGCAGTATCCTCGGCAGGAGCACCCCCGAAACGGGCTTTATCGCCTCCGGAAGCAGCGCGTAAGGGTAGAGCGCGCCGCCCAGCGTGAGCACCGCGAGCAGAACGAGATTGCCCGCGAGCTGAGCCGTCGAAGCCTTCCCGCAAACGAGCGAGAGCAGCATGAAGAACGCGAACGAGAGTATAAATCCCGCAAGCAATACGGGAACGAGAGCCGTCAAATGCCCCACCTTAAGTATCGCGATCAGCGCCGCGGCGGGTATTGCAGTCATTACGAAAGCTATGACGAGCTTTGACAAAAGCGATTCCAAAAGGCTCCCGCCCGATACGAAGAAGCGCGAAGAAAGCCCCGCGTCGGTCTCCTCCGAAACGGAGCGGAGCATCGAAAGCGGGATGAACATTATGAGCATCGAAAGCAGCCCCGCCGCAAAGAACAGGCGGGCGCCGTCGAACTTGCCTTCGAATACGGAGCCCAGCTCAAATAACCCCAGCCTTCCGAGCGCATCCTCCACAGCGGCGCTCGAGTATTCGGAAAAGACCCTCTCGAGCTCATCCGCGTCAAGCTCGCCGTAACGCAGCTTCGCTTCCGAAAGCTTGACGCGCTGCTGCTCCTCGATTATTCCCACGAGCGAAGTAAACGCGCTCTTTACCATTGCGGCCTCAAGCGGCGTTTGCTCGTTCAGCGCTATTGTAAGGTCGGTGTCCTTCATTTCATAAAGGTCGTAGAAAAAGTCCTTCGGTATGGTCACGACCGCAGCGCATCCCAATGAGGCAAGCTCCTTATCGCTCCTTTCGCCCGCCGGCATAACGGCGGTAAAAACCGATACCTCGCGCAGACGCGAAATGAGCATACGGCTCATAACGGTATCGTCCTCATCCCGAACGGAGATGGGGAAGGGGGAAAGCAGCTCGTTTGCCTCGGCAGACGTGCGCATACCGAAAAACATTATGAAAACAAGCAAGATCGGCAGCAGCAAAAACACGAGCGATCGTATCCCGCCGCCCGTCAAAAGACGCAGATCCTTTTTTAAGCATGCCGCAAACCTCATTGGAGCTTCCCCTCCGAAAGAGTGACTATCCTGCGGCATACGCCCGTCAGATCCTCTTCGATATGGCTTATCATAACGACGGCCGTACCGCAGGAGTTCATGCGGCGCACGGTATCGAGCATCACGCGCACGGAATCGTCGTCCGCGCCGACGGTCGGCTCGTCGAGCAGCAGCAGAGCGGGCGTTATAACGAGCCCCGCCGCCATGTTGAGCCTGCGCTTCATGCCGCCGGAATAGGTCTCAACGCGCTTGTTGGCCTTTTCGGTGAGGCCGACGAGCTTCAGAAGATAATCCACGCGGAGCTTTTCCGCCTTGCCGAAAAGCCCGTAGGCCTCCGCCCAGAATTCAAGATTTTGTTTGCCTGTCAATGAAGGGTAGAGCGCAATATCCTGCGGCACACAGCAGATCTTGCCGCGAAGCGCGGGGGAGACCGAAACGGAACCGGAGGTTGGCTTTAAGGTCCCGGCCATGATCCCCATAAGGGTGGATTTTCCGGCTCCGTTGCGCCCGTGTATGCCTATCGCGTCTCCCTTTGCAATATCAATGGAAACGCCGTCAAGCACGCGCTCGCCGCCGTATTCAAGCACTATATCCTTCAGGCTCAAAAGTGTTTCGCTCATGTTCCAAAAAGGGTGCGCCCCCCTTCAAGGGAGGCGCACCGGATCTGTCGATCAGTAAAGCACGCTGCCGAGTATTTCGGTGACGTTTTCGGCCATATTCTCGAATATTTCGGAGATCTCCTCCATGGAAGCATTCGAAAGATCGGTGGGCTCAACGTCCTTGGGAGCTTCAACGCCCGTGCCGGGAGCGGCAATTATGTTCAGAATGACCTTCTGAACGTCGAGATCCATATCAATATCCACGTCGTTGTCGCCGATGCCGAATTCATCATCAGCTTCCGAAACGGCATTCATGGCGGCGGAGACCATGCTTTCAACGTCGATCTCGATCGCGATCTTGTTGGTCTCGCCCTCGGGAGTGAAGGTGAAGTTAATGAAGGGAGTGCCGCCTATACTGCCCTTGATGGTGCCCTTGGTGGTGAGCTTGCCGGGAGCGATGTCGCTCACATTGATCTCGATCAAGGTATCCTGACCCTCGCCCATAGAGGACTTGACGGTGCCTATAACGGTGCTGTCGGTATAGGTGGTGAGGTTCAGATCATAGGCGATAGTGGTTTTCTCCTTCGTTCCTTCGAAATCAAAGGTTTCTTCGTAATTGAGGAAGAGGCGCATAGCGTCCTGGATCTGGGGCTCGTAATCGAGCAAGAAGGAACCGGACTTAAACACAACTGAGTTGGAAACGACGTCGCTGCCGACCATGAAGGCGACGAGCTTGGGCTCTTCCTTCATTATATCCTCGGCGAGCTTATCACTGTTGTTCTTGAGCTCGTCAAAGAGGCCCTCCTCGGGCTCTTCGCCGTCGATGGAGGAAGCAAGCGCTGCCATCTGCTTAACGATGCCGCCGAAATAGCTTTCCTCGCTGTCGAGGTATTCGCCGAGCTCCTTTATGACCGCGGAGAACTCCTCCTTGGAGGGGGTGACGGTGAACCTTGTGCCGGTAACGGCCTTCTCGCCGCCGTAAAGCTTCATCTCAGCGTCCTTTTCGACAACGGTATTTTCCGCAGTGGAAAGCTTGCCGATTATCATGAAGAGCTTGTCGATCTCGGCGCGGGTCTTGGCTTCGTCAAGGTTGAGGAAGGAAAGATCGGGGAATTTGGCGTTATCGTCCTCGGTGGCAAGCTGCATGAGCTTATCCTTGTTCATCACGTAGTACTTGCTGTCAAGCTGGGGCACGTAAAGGCCGAGCTTTTCGCCGTCGGTGATGATGCTGCCGTCAAGCACGCGGTTGCCGGAATAGTTTACGCCAAGGCCGATATTGGGGTGATCGTCCTTAACGTCGAGCTTGAGATCTATCGAGAACTTGGAAAGCAGGTTCTTGATTATGCCGATCTCACTGAAGAGGCCCGCCTCTTCGGATTCGATGGCTGCGGTGATGTTGAAGTCATACTTGATGGCTTCGTCGGTCAACTGCTTGGCCTTCTCGAAGTATTCGTCAACGCCCTTGTCAATAAGAGCCTTTTCCGCAAGGCCCAGCTTAACGCGGGAATCGGGGATGAGCTTGCGCAGCACGCCGGTCCCCCAAAGGACGCCCGCGATCGCCGCGAGGGCGGCAAGCACTATCGCAATGATCGCAATGGGCTTTAAGCCCTTCTTTTTCTTCTTGGGCTCCTCGGCGGGAGCGGCCTCCCGGACGGCGGGCCCCGCAATGGGAGCGGCGGCTTCCTTTACCTCCTCGGCGGCTTCGGAAACGGCTTCCTCAGCGGCGGCCGCAGTTTCGGCGGCGGCCTCGGAAACGGCTTCCTCAGCGGCGGCCGCAGTTTCGGTGGCCTCCTTTACCTCCTCGGCGGCGGCTTCGGTCACGGCCTCGATGGGCTTTGCGACCTGATGTCCGCAGGAGGGGCAGAACGCGGCGGACTCTTCAAGAGGATTGCCGCAGTTTGTGCAGTATTTCATATCGTTTACTCCTTTACTTGTTTTTCGACAATAATATGATAGCACATATATAAACAGGCGTCAACACCTGTTTGCGGTTTTTGTGCCTTTATGATCGTATAATACGACGGCTTTTCGCTCTTGTCAATAAGCTGTACGGGTTTTACCTCGATTTTACAATGGTCCGTTTGACTTTTGACATTTGCCGCAGTCCCATGGGATATTGCATTGCCTCGCGGGTTTTGGTATAATATAGGTATGGAAACCAATATAAACACAACAAACAAGCCCCGCAAGGCGCTTGAAGCCATACTCACCGTTCTGATCCCCGTGATCGCGCTCGGCGCGTTCGTGTGGTGGCTGATAAAGGCGGAAGAGCTCACCGTGCAGGGCGTAATAATGGCCGCGCTGACCCTCGGGGTATTCACGGTCGCGCTCATCATTGCGGTGCCCGCGTTCATTCGCTTCATAAACTGGGAGGTAAAGGCGCGCGTTAAACCTCTTGGAGACAGAAGCATGCGCCGTTCAAGGCTGCACCCCGCGATAGTCGCGGCGCTCTCGGTACTCGCGGCAAGGATAATACTCGCGGTGGCGGCTTACGTCCTGTTCACGGCAATAAAGGGCTATTCCGGCTCATTCTTCGCAACGCTTGAGCGGATATGGTATAAGCTCGATACGGATGCGCCTCACTATCTTTCGATAGCGCAGTCGGGCTACGTGACCACGGAACCCGAAATGTATACCATAGTGTTCCTGCCGCTGTTCCCGTGGCTCATAAGGGCGTTCGGGCTCGTGTTCCGTTCGGGCTTCGTATCCGCATGCGTGATAAACACCCTTGCATCCTGCGCGGCCGGCGCGGTGATCTATGAGCTTGCGCTCTGCGATATGGGCAGGCGCGCGGCAAAGCTCGCGGTGGTGTTCGCTTTTGCGATGCCCGCCGCCATATTCTTCCTCGCCCCCATGAGCGAGCCGCTGTTCCTCCTGCTTACCGCCGGGTGTCTGCTCGCGGCAAGGAAGGGCAAATTCTGGCTTGGCGCCGTATTGGGCGCGCTTGCGTCGTTCACGCGCTCGGTGGGCATAATAATGCTGCTGCCCTTTGTTATGGAGCTCATAGTCCATACCGTCAGGAAGGTGAAGGCGGAGGAAACGAAGCCCCTTCCCGCATGGGCGAAGGCCGCCGCGTGCGTGCTCATATTCTGCCTCGGCACGTTCTTCTACCTGCTTATAAACAAGCTCGTTTGGGGCGATTGGTTCAAATTCCTCGAATTCCAGAAGAGCGTTTGGTTCCAGCAGTTCGGGCCCTTCTTCGGCACCGTCTCCACTCAAACGAATTACCTGTTCCGCGCATTCGGGACCGAAACGGCGGACGTGCTCGGGCTGTGGATCCCCAATCTGCTCTATATATTAGGCGCGCTGGCCGTGCTGGTGCTTACGGCAAGGACTCTGCGCTCCTCCTACACGCTTTGTTTCGCGGCATATTTCGCGATAACCTGCGGGGCGACATGGCTCCTTTCCGCGCCGCGCTACCTTACGGCGCTCGTCGTTCTGCCGATCGCGCTCGCGCATCTTTGTCAGGGCAGGGATGACGGCGTGGCGCTTGCCAGATCAAGGGCGAAGGCCGCCGCTGTCACGACTCTGCTCCTCATGGGGCAGGCGGCATACCTCGTTATGTATATACTCGAATACAGCATCTATTGAGAAGGGAGAACGATGAATGGATCTATTCGGATTTTATAGGATACTGAGCTACGGATGGGGCGGCTATGACGGCTATTACAGCGGCACGGCTTCAAGGATGAACGGTGGTTACACCCTGCTTCTCATTGCCGCGCTTGCGATAATGCTGCTCGGCATATTCGCGCAGGCGCGCGTGCAGAAGGTGTTCAATCAGTATTCGCAGATCCCCTCTTCCGGCGGAAGGACGGCGGCTCAGGTCGCAAACGACCTGCTTCGCAGCAACGGGAGCGCAGTAAGCGTTCAGCAGATACAGGGCGCTCTTACCGATAATTACAATCCCAAAGTGGGCGCCGTATCACTCAGTCAGACGGTCTATGGCTCCTCGAGCATCGCCGCCATAGCCGTCGCCGCGCACGAATGCGGGCACGTTATGCAGTATGAGAGCGGTTACGGCCTCATAAAGCTCCGCAACGCGATACTGCCCGTCGCCAATATAGGCGCAAGGTTCTCCTATTTGATCGTGATAATAGGCCTTCTGATGGGCGCCATGGGGCATACGGTATGCATAATAGGCGTGGCGCTTTTCGGCTTTGCGCTCGCATTCCAGCTCCTGACTTTGCCCGTTGAGCTGGACGCCTCCAACCGTGCGCTCAACATGCTTACGGCGGGCGGGTATATCACCGGCAATGCCGAAGAAAACGCCGCAAGGAAGGTGCTCCGTGCGGCTGCGTTCACATATCTTGTTGCGGTGCTTTCATCCGCGATCTCATTCCTGAGGCTGCTCATGATCGCAAACTCGAACAGGAGAAGGTAAAGCTTATAAAGTACAAAAAGGCGGAAGGTAATGCGACCTTCCGCCTTTTGATATGCCGTGGGCGTCAGCTTCCGAATATGCGGTACGCACAGTAGAAGTAATTGCGCCAGTAGTTCGTGTTGTAGGTGCGGAGCACGATCTTGCCTTCGTTATTGGAAGCGTCGATCATCATTCCGTTGCCTATCGCTATGGCTACGTGGCCCGCGTACTGGCTCATTTTGAATACTATAACGTCGCCGGCGCGGATGCTGCTCATAGAGCCGATCCTCGGATACCTGGTGGTATAGCGCCACTGGTAGGAGGTCATATAGCTCTGATGGACTCCCGCCTGATTAAGGCACCAGTAAACGAAACCGGAGCAGTCGAACGCATTGGGCCCCTTCGCGCCGCGCACGTACGGGCAGCCGAGCTTGCTCCTCGCAATGCGGATGAGATTGTCGATCTTATCCTGCGTGCTCTGAGTCGGCTTGGGGGTCGCCGTGGGCTTGGGCGTCTTGGTGGGCTTGGGGGTCGGCTTGGGAGTCGCCGTGGGAACGGCGGTGGGCTTGGGCGTCTTGGTGGGCTTGGGCGTGGGCTTCGGAGTGGTGCCGGGCCTGGGAGTCTTCGTGGGTCTCGGAGTCTTGGTGGGCTTGGGCTTGGGAGTGGGAGTTGCCGTCGGCACGGGAGTCGGCTTCGGCGTGGGCGAAGGAGTCGCCGTCGGCACGGGAGTCGAGCTCACGGGCCTGTCAGAACGCACCGCGTCATCCGAGGAGAGCTTCGAAAGGGTCTCCTTCGCAACGGTGCCGTCAACCTCCAGATGATTGTTCTTCTGGAACGCCTTGACCGCTTTCTCGGTCGTTTCGCCGAAATAGCCGGTGACTTCGGAACGCTTCAGGTAATTGTACCTGTAAAGCATCGTCTGGAGACGGGTGACGTCGTCGCCGCCCATTGTGAGCTCGAGCTTGTTGTATTTTGCATCCTCGCTCATGAGGGCGATCCTCGTAGCGGGGCCAACGTGACCGTCAACGATTATGTCGTTGCGCTCCTGGAAGCGCTTGACGGCGTTGACCGTATCGCTCCCGTAAATGCCGTCGGGCTTGGAAGCGAGATAACCGAGCTCCCACAGACGGTCCTGATAGATCTGAACGTCCTCACCGGTGGAGCCGATGTAAAGGGAGTTGGGTACGGCGTCTTCGAAATAGAGGGCTTCCTTCGTCTGGCTGCCGACCATGCCGTCAACCTCGAGCTCGTTCTTTTCCTGGAAGAGCCTTATCGCTTCTTCCATGGCTTCATCGAATACGTCGTTGGGCTTTTCCTTCAAATAATCAAGCTCATAGAGCCTTTCCTTCATTGCGAGGACGTCTGTGCCTTCATCGCCGAGTCTCGCCATATAGAGCTTTGCACTGCCCGACATGAGGAAGATGTAATCCTCGGTGGTCATTTCACCGGTCACCTCCAGGCCGTTGCGGCGCTGGAAGATCTGAACTGCTTCCTTTGTTATGGAGCCGTAATAATTGGTGGGCTCATCGTAATCCATATAGTTGAGCTCCATGAGCCTGCGCTGTATGTCATAAACGATGTCGTTCCTGTCGCCCTTTACAAGGTGCAGAGGAACGGGGGTGGGAGTGGGGTCCGGCGCCGCCGTGGGGACGGGAGTCGCCGTCGGCGTTGCCGTGGGGATCGCCGAGGGGATCAATACGTAATCGCTCGGCACGGCAGTTGCCTCTTTATCGGGATTATCTTGAGTTGCCCTCTTTATTATGGGCACGAAAATGCAGAGAAGTACAATCGTTGCTGCCAGGGAGGATGCTCCGATCAGCACCGGCTTGGGGTGCTTTTTTATGAATTTGGAGATCGCAGCGAGCCTGCAGGAGATCCCGTCAAGGAGATCGCCGAAAAAGGCGCGCACCCTGTTTGATGACTTCAAGCATATCACCTCCGTTTCTTAAAGATCGGAGCTATTATAACATATCTTGGGCAAAAAATAAATCAATAAATCGTGACAAAAAGCCCCTCGAGGGGGCTTTTTGGACAGTTTTAACCGAATTTTAATAATTTTATGGTCCCAAAAGGCTCAAAAAACGGTTAATATTGTTAGCTTTTTTGGGACCCGTCTTCCTTCGCCGGAGCCGCTTCGGAGGGCTTTTCGGGCTTCGGATTG
>JAEEGI010027628.1_pt1 | contig 10846 bp, 12 predicted proteins | sample 8958751 | NCBI WGS metagenome assembly JAEEGI01 (sample SAMN16246545, study PRJNA631951) | gut metagenome | biome: gut microbiome; feature: rumen; material: KS-attached | host: Bos | place: Iran: Karaj | collected 2018-10 | reverse complement strand
CTCGTCGTTTCCCGGCGCTCCGGGAAACAGATGATCTACTCCCTGGCCGACGAGCACATCAAAACCATCGTCGCCATGGGCATGGAGCACATCGGAGAATAATCACCCTGCAAAGGACTGCCGCGGAGATCCCGCGGCTTTTTTATTTTTGAGCGCATCATCGGCGCATAAAACCGTTTTGACGGCAGGAAGACGCCGTAAAACAGGATGAATGGAGAGGCTTCGAGCGAACGGAGATCGAAGTGGACTATACCGGCACGCCTTACGGCTATGAAACGGCAAACTATCTGATCCTTTTCAGCCCCGAGGATAACTGCCTCATCTACATAGGCGGCACGGACTCCATGGAGACGCTGGAGAAGATCGCCGACAATCTGGAGATAAAGGTCGGCAGCGAGATCACCGAGCTTTACGACGCCGGCAGCGATATCGCGTGGTTCGATCTGGGCAGAGGCTGACCGGACCGCACAGCAAAGAAACGCCCGATGTTTGTCGGGCGTTTCAGATTATGGATCAAAGCCTGGCAGGATTCTCCGCTGAGCGGCGAAAAGAATCACACTTTGTTTTTGAGGCAGCTTTGCCGCCTCAAAAACACACTAAGGCGAGCAAAGCGAGCCCTCGCGCCGACCAAACGCGGCGTCTCCCACGCGACGCCGTGTGCGATCGCGCGGGTAACCTCGATTGAGAGCCCGGCGAAGGGGGCTCAATCGAAGGGGGTTATTCCATCAGCCGCGCCGTTTCCTCGCCGCGCAGCACGCGCAGTACGCCGTCGGCCAGGGCCTGCATCTCGTTCTCGCCGGGGATCACAGTGACGGGCGCGATCCAGTCGACACGGGAGCGGATCATTTCGGTGAACATCTCCGAGTACGCGATCCCGCCCGTGAGGATGATTTGATCGACCTTACCCCGGCACAGGGGCGTCAGCTTGGCCAGAGCCTTGGCGACGCCGAGGGCCATGGCGTCGTAGATCAGCCGGGCCTTCTCGTCGCCCTGCGCGATGCGCCTCTCCACCTCCCGGGTGTCGCCGGTGCCCAGCCAGGCCACGAGGCCGCCCTTTCCCTTCAGGAGCTTCACGACGTCCTTTTTCGAGTACTCTCCGCCGAAGCACAGATCCATGAACGGAGTGGCCGGCAGACAGCCTGCCCGCTCGGGGGCGAAGGGGCCGTCCTCGTCGTTGGACATGTCGGCCACGCGCCCGTCGATATGCAGGCTCACCGTGATGCCGCCGCCGAGATGCGCCACCAGCAGAGTCGATTTGGCATAGTCCAGACCGCTGTCGGCGCAGTATTTGAGCGCCGCGGCCCTCATGTTCAGCTGATGGCCCTGACCCACGCGGCGGATGAAGGGAAGACCCGTGATATGACAGATTTCGTCGAGCTCGTCCACCGTGACCGCGTCGTAGATATAGGCCTTCAGGCCGGCACCTCCGGCGATCCGGCGGGCGATCAGCGCACCGAGCAGGGAGGCGTGCCGGTCCTGTGGATTGTGGAGGATCACGTCGGTCATGACGTCGTTGACCTCGTAGGCTCCGCTGCGCAGCGGCGCTATGGTCCCGCCCCGGGCGGCCAGCGCCGTCAGATCCTCCGCGCGCACTCCGTGGGCGGCCATGGCGTCCTTCACCAGAGCGCAGCGCATCTCCAGCTGATCGAGCACGTCGTCAAAGCCCTCGAGCTCGGCGCGGCTGTGGGAGATATCCTCCTGCCAGATCCGCTCGTTCCCCTCAAAATACGCGATCTTGGTGGATGTGGAGCCCGGGTTGATCACCAGAAGCTTTTCCATCGCTCACGCCTCCGCGGTTTTCATGCCCGCGGCGCACACGGCCGCCAGCACGATCGAGTCGAACTTCTCCTCGGCGCTCGAGCCCCGGCTGGTCATGGCGATGGGGCAGGCCGCGCCCACGATGAAGCCGGCCATTTTCGCTCCGCAGGTGACGGTGAGCATCTTGCCCATGATGTTGCCCGCGTGGATGTTCGGCGCGAGCAGGATATCGCAGTCGCCGGCGCAGGGGCTCTCGAAGCCCTTATAGTCGGCGATCTCTTTCGAGACGGCGCAGTCGTAGGAGATGGGCCCCTCCACGATGCACCCGCGGATCTCGCCGCGGAGGTTCATCTGCTTGAGCGCGTCGGCCTCCACAGTCTCGGGCATTTTGGGATTGATCTTCTCCACACAGGCCAGAACGCCGACCTTCGGGCGGTCATAGCCCAGTGCGTGAAACATCTCCACCGTGTTTTCTATGATCTGCTTTTTCTGCTCCAGCGTGGGATAGGTCACCATCCCGCCGTCGACGGGGGCGAGCAGCTTGTGATAGCCGGGGATCTCAAAGATCGTAAAATGGCTCATCAGCCGCCCCCGGCTCAGCCCGTGCTCCCGGTCCACCACGGCTTTGAGCAGCACGGAGGTGTCCAGCCCGCCCTTGAGCAGGAAGGAGGCGCGGCCTTCGCGGACCAGAGCCACAGCCCGGGCGGCGGCCTCCGCGCTCCCGGAGGCGTCGATGATATCCTCATCGGGTACGGACTCCCCGAGCCCCTCCAGAAGGGAGAGGATCGCGCCGCGGTCTCCCACGAGCAGCGGCTCGGCGATGCCCGCCCTGCGCGCTTCCAGAGCGGCCTCCAGCGAATGGGGATCCGCGGCGGCCGCCACGGCCATCACGGCGCGCTCGGGGAGCTCCCCGGCGGAGCGGAGGATCTCGTCAAAGGATACGAGCGCCATCGTCAGCGGTCCTCCCGGGCGGCTTCACCCAAAGCGAGTCCTCTGCGGAAGGCCTCGCGGTTCAGCGGCAGGAGGGACACCTTGCTGCCGAGCGTCTGCTCAATGGCGTTCCACACGATGTCGGGGGCGATGATCCGGGTATAGCCCACATAAACGCCCAGCATGATCACGTTGAGCACCTTGGCGTTTCCCAGCTCCAGCGCCAGCTCCGTCACGGGGGCGCGCACGACGGTGATGTCGCCGCGGCCGATCTCGTCCTTCACGATGGAGCTGTTGACGAACAGCCGTCCGCCCGGGCGGACCCGGGGCAGGAATTTGGCCAGGGAGGCGCCGTTCATCACGATGATGTCGTCCATCACGTCGCCCAGGGGCGCGCCGATCTCCTCGTCGGAGATCACCACGTAGCAGTTGGCGGTCCCGCCGCGCTGCTCCGCGCCGTAGGAGGGGAAGAACGTCACCTTTTTGTCGGTGGAATCGCAGGCGGCCTCGGCAAGGATCTTCCCGAGCGCCATGATGCCCTGCCCGCCGAAGCCGGCTACGCATAGATTGGTCTCCATTGCTTCACGCCTCCTTCGTCCGGTCGCGGATCAGGCCCAGGGGGAACTCCGCAAGCATGTTTTTCTCCAGATAGTCCAGCGCTCCCAGCGCGTCCATGCCCCAGTTGGTGGGGCAGGTGGTCACGATCTCCACCATGGAGAAGCCCCGGCCCTCCAGCTGGTTGACGAAGGCTTTTTTTATGGCGGATTTGGTGTGCATCAGATTCTGCGGGTTGTTGCAGCTCGTGCGCTCGAGATAGACGGGCGCCGTGAGCTGATCGAGGATCTCGCACATGTGCATGGGATAGCCGTGCTCCTTCGGGTCGCGGCCCTTGGGCGCGGTGGTGGCCTTCATGCCCAGCAGGGTGGTCGGAGCCATCTGCCCGCCGGTCATGCCGTAGATGCCGTTGTTGATGAAGATCACCGAGATGTTCTCGCCGCGGTTGGCGGCGGACATGGTCTCGGCCAGGCCGATGGACGCCAGGTCGCCGTCGCCCTGATAGGTGAACACGAAGGTGTCGGGGTTCGTGCGCTTGATGCCGGTGGCCACGGCGCAGGCGCGGCCGTGGGGCGAGGTGATGTTGTCGTAGGCCATATAGTCCATCTGCAGACCGCAGCAGCCTATGCCCAGCACGCAGGCGGTCTTTTCGATGATGCCCAACTCGTCGATGACCTCGCCGATGAGCTTCATGACCGTGCCGTGCATGCATCCCGGGCAGAAGCCCGAGACCTTATCCTCCTGGATGGTCTTTGTACGGGTATATACGAGTTTTTCAGCCATCTCAGTTCCCCTCCATGATCTTCGCGGCGGCGCGCAGCACGGCGTCGCGGCTCATGATGTTCCCGCCGGAACACAGACACGTGGATATCCTCGCGCGTCCGGCCACAGCCGTCTCAACATCCTCCAGGAACAGGGCCGGGATCGACATCTCCACATCCAATATCCCCCTGACGCGGCGATAATCGATGCGGTCGTAAGCCCCGTAGGGGAAGGGATAGACCGTGAGCGGCCGGATCAGCCCCGCCTTCACGCCCTCGCGCCTCAGTACGTTCACCGCGCTTTTGGCGATCCGCCCGCAGATGCCGTAGGAGGTCAGCACGATCTCCGCGTCCTCGAGCAGGTACTCCTCCGCGCGGGCGTCGCTCTTCCACGACTCATAGAGGGCCGCGGCGGCCTCGTTCTCCTTCTGCTGCAGCATGGTGGACCACTGGCCCGGCTGGATCCATGCGCGGTGCGCGTAATCGAGCTTATGCCCCACGATGGCCCAGGAGCGCTTGCTCTCCTTGATGGCGGCGACCTCCTCCTCCGTTTTCATCGGGGGAAGCTCCACCGGCTCCATCATCGTGCCCACCACGCCGTCGGAGAGGATCAGCACCGGGTTGCGGTCCCGGTCGGCGTAATCGAACGCGGCATATACCATATCGGCGGCCTCCTGCACCGTGGCCGGCGCGAAAACGCGCATGCGGAACCCGCCGTTGCCCGACGCCTTGGTCGCCTGCAGATAGTCCATCTGCGCGGGCTGGATCGATCCCACGCCCGGCCCGCCTCTGGCCACGTTGATGTACACCATGGGCACGCGGGCGCTGGCGCAGTAGCTCACGCCCTCGCTCTTGAGGCTGATGCCGGGGCTCGAGGACGAGGTCATCGAGCGGGTGCCGGACGCGGCGGCGCCGTACACCATACTCACCGAGGCGACCTCGCTCTCTCCCTGTACAAAGTGGCCGCCCACCTCCGGCAGCCGGCGGGACATATACTCGGGGATCTCGTTCTGCGGCGTGATGGGATAGCCGGCAAAAAACCGGCAGCCGGCGCGGACGGCCGCTTCCGCCATGGCTTCGCATCCCTTCATAAAAACTCTGGCCATTTTCTCCTCCTCACCGATAGACGTCTATGGCCCCGTCGGGACACATACGTCCGCAGATCGCGCAGCCGTTGCACTTCTCGGGATGTACGGCCTCCGCAATCTCATAGCCTTTGGAATTGACGGCCGAGCCGATGGCAAGAACTTCCTTGGGGCAAAACTTCACACAGTAGCCGCAGCTCTTGCAGCGCTCGGCGATCACAATGATTTTTGCCATGTTCCTCCTCCTTGGTATGTTGTGAGTGGTCTGCCGTGGACCGGAAACGGTCAGCCGTTCCACGGATAGGACAGATACAGCTTCAGCTCCATAACGGATCCCGGGGCGTCCTCCACCGGGACGATGCCCTCGCGGGCGCAGTAAAAGGAAATGGGGCAGTAGGGCTCCACGGTCGTCCGAAGCATCCGGCATCCGGCCAGAAACTCCTCCGCCGTCGTCTCCGGCCCCAGATTGGGATTGCCGACGATACGCAGGTCCTCCACGGAGAGATGAGTCACCGCAAGGATATCCGAAAGCACCGCGTCGATGCGCTCCGTGGTGTCCGACCAGGGACGATAGGGATTGATCACATAGTACACAGCCGTGTTTTTCGAGCGGAAGGCGCTCGCGTAGCGGCCCACGGACCGGGCGCCGATATAATCTCCTCCCACATCCAGCACGCACAGGCAGTCGGCGCGCCGCAGATACAGCTCCGGCCCGCCGACAGCGGTCGGCGCGTCCATGAACTGCTCCTGAAAATGCACGGCGATCCCCATCTTCTCCAGATCGCCCGCCAGCTCCCGGGAACGAAAGAGCGGCTTTGTCATGTCCAGGTCGAAAAAGTGTACGGGCAGATCTCCCCGCTTTGCGAGCCGCGCGGCCGTGTTGACCGCCAGCTCGCTCTTTCCGCAGCCTGCCTCTCCGAGAAAAACATAGTTCTTCGCCGCGCCGTTCCGGTCCGGCACCGGCGGGATCTGTCGGTCCATGAAGCGCTCCTTTCACCCGGTCCCCAGCCGGATCCCGATAAAGCGATCATACCACAAACGCCCGGCGTTTTCGAGGAACACATCGCCCAAAAACACCCGCCGTTTTTGGACAAAAGGCACAAGCGGAAGAACGGCGGGCGAATAAGTTTACATAATAATAAAAAGTCCGAAAAAAGCGTCCGGCCCGCCGGGGGCCGGACGCCGGACTGCTGAGAAAGCCTCGCAGAGATCCGCGCGATTAGAAGCGTGTCGAAAACCATCAGCCGAAGGGGTTGAGGAATTTGGTCAGAGGTTCGATCACTTCCTTGAGCTTGGCGATGGACTCGTTGAGAGAATCAAGATCCACGCTGTCAAGCTTATCCAGCGCGTCGCGGGCGTCGTCCAGACGCTCCTGCGCGGAGGCGGCGACTTCGCTGAGGCTCTCGGAGAGCGACGCCCAGTCCACCTCGTTGAGAGTTTTGGATACCTCATCGAGAGCGGTGACGATCTCTTCGATCTTTTCGGCGTCCAGCGATTCGGAGAGCGCGTTGGCGGTTTGGACGAGCTTTTCCGTATCCAGCTTTTCCAGCTGCTCCGATACCGTGTCCAGACGCTCGACGATCCTGTCGACCCGCTGCCCGTACCGGTACAGATTGACGGCGAGAAGGATCGCGCCGATCAGCAGCGCCGTAAGCACGGCCAGCACCGCGCCGAGAAGCGCCGTACGAAGTTTTTCATAACGAAGGAGTTGTTTGCGGTCGTCGTCCATGGTATACCTCCTCAGCCGCGGAGCTTTTTTTCATAATAGAGCAAGGCGGCGGATTTGTCAAAGCAAAGCGGGCCCGGAGAAGGGAAGAAAGGGTCCCGTAAGTTTACATAAAAACAGTGTCGCGCGGCGCCCGGCGCCGGCTGACGCCGCCGGACGGAACGCGGGCCGCGCGGCGCAAAAAAAAGTACGGAAAACTGAGATTTTGGTTTGCACTTTTGTGAAAGACAATGTATATTGGATTTACATAAAATTGTTATGCGGAACGAGGACCGCGGCCTGGAAACCGATCCGGGAGCGGATCCGTCTGTATAACGGGAGGTGGACCACATGAAACGTACGGTATCCCTTGTCCTGTCTCTGGTCCTGATCGTCTGTGCGCTCACGGCGATCGTACCGGATGCCCGGGCGGAACTCAGAGCGCCTACCATCACGAAGGAGCCCGGAGGAGAGAACAGAAGCGAGCTGGGAACGGCTCTGTTCGTGGCCCGGGCGGATAACGCTTCGGAGATCACCTGGTATCTCGTGGCGCCGCGTGGAGCGTCCTACGACGTCAACGAGGTCGGAGATCTCTTCCCCGGGATGGCCGCCGCCGGTCAGGGAACGGAAACTTTGGCTCTGTACGCGCTGGCCTCCGGGATCAACGGCTGGCAGGTAGAGTGCCGCTTCAAGGATCTCAACGGCGAGGAGACCGTCTCCCAGAGGGCCACCATCACCGTCGACGCTTCGCTTCCCGCGGCCCCCGCCATCACACAGGGACCTCAAAAGGCGTATCTGAATTTCGGCGAGAAGACGACGCTCTCCGTTTACGCGGAAGCGCCCGCGGGCTACGCGGTCAAATACGAGTGGTTTTCCACCGAGACGAACAACCCCGCCAACGCCACGCTGATCCCCGACGCCACCACGGCGGAGTTCGTGCCGCCCGAGAAGGACGGAACGGTGTATTACTGCGCCGGGCTCAAATCCGTCGGAAGCGAGTCGCCGGTGAGCTCCTACGCCTTCACCCCGCTGATCCCGGTCACATACAGCACCGAGCCCGAGGTGCCCGAGCATGTGCACACCTATTCCGAGACCTGGGATAAGGACGATATATACCACTGGCATGTCTGCACCGGCTGCGGAGAGATCGCCGACCGCGCCACCCACTCCTACGACTGGACGGAGACCGTGAAGGCCACGTCCCGGAAGCAGGGAGAGCGCGTGGGCGTGTGCTCCGTGTGCGGATACCAGACCACCCAGATCATTCCCGTTCAGGCCAGTCAGCGAAGCTCCGGAAAAGGCCTGCTCGTGGCGCTTCTGGTGCTGGTGATCGCCATGCTGCTGGCGGGCGCGTACTATTACGTCCGCTACTACCGCACCGGGACAAAGCCGGACATCAGCACCCTGTCCGGACTGCTCAACTCCAGGAAAACGTCCCGCGGCCGCTCCTCGGGCCGCTCCTCGGGTCAGGCCCGGGGACGTCACTCCGGCGCTAACCGCGGCGATGACGACGACGGCGGCGGAAGCTTCTGATCGTATCGTATCGGAAGAAAGGAGATATCTATGGGACTGATCAGGGCGGCTGTGTCCGCCGCCGGCAGTGTACTGGCGGACCAGTGGAAAGAATACTTTTACTGTGACGCGCTCAGCACGGAGGTCCTGGCCGCCCGCGCTTCGAAACGGAGCCGCGGCGGCAACAGGGGCAGCGACAACGTGATCTCCAACGGCTCGGTCATCTCGGTGGCGGACGGCCAGTGCATGATGATCGTCGAACAGGGAAAAATCGTGGATGTGTGCGCCGAACCGGGCGAATACACCTACGACATCTCCTCCGAGCCCTCGGTGTTTACCGGGGACCTCTCGCAGAGCGTTAAGGAAGTGTTCGCGAACATCGGAAAGCGCTTTGCCTTCGGCGGAGAGATCCCCAAGGACCAGCGCGTGTATTACTTCAACACGCGGGAGATCGTCGGCAACAAGTACGGCACGCCGGCTCCCGTGCCCTTCCGGGTCGTGGACGAGCACGCCAACATCGATATGGATATCGCCGTGCGCTGCTTCGGCGAATACAGCTACCGCATCACCAACCCGCTGCTGTTCTACACCAATGTCTGCGGCAACGTGGAAAAAAGCTATACCCGCTCGCAGCTGGACAGCCAGATGAAGAGCGAACTCCTCACCGCCCTGCAGCCGGCCTTCGGGCGCATTTCCCGGCAGGGGATCCGCTACTCCTCTCTGCCGGCCCACACGCTGGAGGTGGGCGAGGCCCTCAACCGCGAGCTCTCCGCGAAGTGGCGCGATACCCGCGGCGTTGAGATCGTCAATTTCGGCATCTCCGGACTGAAGGCCGACGAGGAGGACGAGCGGATCATCAAGGAGCTCCAGCGCACGGCGGCGCTTAAGGATCCGGACATGCGCGCAGCGCACTACGTCAACGCCACGGCCGCCGCCATGCAGAGCGCCGCGGCCAATGAGTCCGCCGGCCCCTCCATGGCGTTCATGGGCATGAACATGGCCCAGAACGCCGCCGGATCGGTCTCCTCCGAGCTGTTCCAAAGTCATGCCGCGGCCCCGGCCGGCGCCGGCGACAGCTGGAAATGCCCCGAGTGCGGGACCGTGGCTCACGGCAAGTTCTGCCCCGAGTGCGGCACGGCCCGTCCCGCCGCGCCCAATACCTGGACCTGCCCGGAATGCGGCACGGCCAACAAGGGCAGGTTCTGCACCGAATGCGGCGCGAAAAAGCCCGCCGGCGTTCCCCAGTACCGCTGCGATAAGTGCGGATGGGAGCCGTCCGATCCCGCTCATCCGCCCAAATTCTGTCCCGAGTGCGGCGATCCCTTCGACGACGGCGACGTCGTCTCAGCCGGCTGACGCCTTGCCATAAAACAACCGGCCCCGCGATCCGAAAGATCGCGGGGCCGGTTTTCTATCGGTTCCGGTCTGTACGCCTATAGGGAGAACAGGATCCCCACCGCGGCGGAAAAGGCGATGAACACCAGCGGATGCAGCTTTTTCAGCGGCTTTATCAGGTTCGTGAGGATCCAGATCACTGCCAGCAGAAGGATCTGCGGCAGCCGGACAACAGACAGGATCCCGGCGCCGGCGGCGAGAGCGGCCTCGTCCACCAGGCACAGCCGCATCACCCCGATACCGGCCGAGGCGATCAGCGCGGTCGAAGCGTGACGGATGCCGTAAAACGCCCGGTCCACCGTGGGACTGGAGCGGAACGCGTCCAGGAACGACGCTATGATGAGAATGATGATGATGCACGGAGAAACGATCCCCAGCGTTGCGACGATCGCTCCGGGGATCCCTCCTACGGTATAGCCCACATAAGTGGCCATGTTCACGCCGATCGGGCCCGGAGTGGACTCCGAGACCGCGATCATGTCTGCCAGCATGGCGGGCGTATACCAGCCCGTGCGCAGGGCGATCTCACGAAGGAAGGGGATAGTGGCCATGCCGCCGCCAACGGCGAACAGGCCGGTTTTGAAGAATTCCCAATACAGCCGAAGATAGATCATTTTTTCGCCTCCAGTGCCTTTACGGCCAGGCCGGCCAGTCCGGAGACCACCACGAACACGGCGGGGGAGAGGTCCGTGAGCAGGCTTCCCGCCAGCACGGCCAGAAAGATGAACAGCGTGGCCCGGTCGATCACGGTTTTTTTCCACAGCTTCACCACGGCGTTGGCGATCAACACGCACACGCACACCCTCACGCCGGCGAAAGCGTGCTGTACGGCGGGGATATAGGCGAAGTTGGTAAGAAGAGAGGCCAAAAGCGTGATGATCACCAGCGAGGGGAACACCACGCCCAGCGTGGCGGCGATCCCGCCCGCGATACCGGCCGTTTTTCTCCCAATGAACGTGGCGGTGTTCACGGCGATGATGCCGGGCGTACACTGCCCGATGGCAAAATAGTCTGTCAGCTCTTCATCGGTGGCCCAGCCCCGTTTTTCCACGATCTCGCGCTGCAGCATGGGGAGCATGGCGTATCCTCCGCCGAAGGTCATCACGCCCACCCGGGCGAATGCGAAAAACAGGTCGCTCAGTTTC
>JAEEGI010027622.1_pt1 | contig 10846 bp, 6 predicted proteins | sample 8958751 | NCBI WGS metagenome assembly JAEEGI01 (sample SAMN16246545, study PRJNA631951) | gut metagenome | biome: gut microbiome; feature: rumen; material: KS-attached | host: Bos | place: Iran: Karaj | collected 2018-10 | reverse complement strand
TTTTGTTTCAGATTGTGACCATTGCCACAGTATTGATCCCCGAGCGAGGGTAAAGGTACAGGTGTCGGACGGTAGCCATAGATTATCGAAACGCACTTCGTTTGTGGTTGCGACCAATGGGAGAACAATATTGTCATCAAGAATAAGCACCAGACTGTCGGTGGGGGTGGGGATATTCCGTGTATCGAATGCGAGAGAGAAGTCGACACCCTCTGCCCCCGAGGCCTGCATACGCCATTGGCGGGCAAGTGTTTCTACGTCGCCATCCTCCAGCTGGAATGTCAGAGGTGCATCATTGTCACCAACGAGAAGATAGGCACCCTGAGGGAGGCTGTCGGTGGAAAGGGTGGCGACAGAGCCGTCCATTTCGGAACGGCTGCACAACTGATGGAGATTGCAGGCGGTGTCGCTGCCAACGCCTGTGATGCGGTGGTGGAACATGGCACTGTCGCGACGATGCAGCCAGACACGATTGCCATTGCCTCCGATATAGTCGACAGGGCCGAGGGTAATGCCATATCGGATAGCCAAGGCTGACTGCACACGGCGCAGGGCGGAGTTGCCGAGACGATAATCGAAATACAGCACTTCGGAGACCTTTATGTTCCCGTCGCCGACAGACAGGCTGACGTCGGCGGATGGGAAATCTGGAGCGGACTGCCGCAAGGTATGAATCACAGGCTTGCGGTCGGACTGTTCGGAATAGCGGATAGAGGTGCTGTCGGAGAGGATGCGTTCTGTGGTCAGCCCTCGGACAATGCTGTCGGCGAAAACGAGCTGCCACACGGTGGCCTCGGTATCCGCGACGGGCTTGTAGACCACGACGACGGTATAGTCTTCGGCATAAGGGATGCTGTCGAAGTGGAGTGGGGTGATCGTGGCCGGATGGAAATTCAACAGCGAGTCGGCCGATGGACACTTCCAGTGGAATGCCGGTGTTGGGAACCCCTGAGCTGTCTGTCCCAGCACAACGCTGTAGGGCAAGAGGAGGCAGGTGGCGAGGATGAGTTTGTATAATTGCTTCATTATTATATACATATTACATTATTATCTTAATAATTATTGATTTGACAGTTCGAATATTTTTGACTGTTCTTCTTGTGTTAAGTATCCTGTAATTTTGTCGAGAAGGTCATAAAAATGATAATACGACATCAAGGCTTGACGTGAAGTTATTGTATCATTGTTGGAATGCATCACACTATCGATGCTTTCGATAAGGGAAATAATGTATGGGGCATGAGGATTGTTGAATGTACGCAACAGCTCTATCTGTTCAGAACTTAATTTAAAGAAAGATTCGTCTGCAATGATATGCGGACGTCCATCGAAAAGAGAATCTGCCATTTGAGACACTTCTATCTCGGATGGAGTCAAAATGTTTGGGTTAATAGTAAGTGTGGGTATATAGCCCACATTTTCATTTGTATTAATCCTTTTCTCGGTACCACAAGCAAGGATAAGCAAACATATAATTCCCAATAAATATTTTATAGCTTTCATAGGAAGGGCGTATAAAGCGGATGGCAGATAATGCCACCCGCTTTTTTTTGAAATATCACTTGAATGACTCAACCAAATCAGTAATTTGGTCAATCTCTTTTTCAGTAAAGTGAGACTCAAGTAGTTCGAGGTCGTCTAACATTTTATAGTACTCGTAGACACCTTTTCTTGTGGTCAGAGAAAGGCCATAGTTATTGACAAGGCTGTCTACGCCACTTAAGATATTGGCAGCATCTAAAGCATAATCAGTGCCAAATGAAGATAAAAGATTGCGGAGCTGATTGGTATTTGATGTGATGTTTGGAGACAATTGAACGTGAATTCGACCGTCAAACAGAGCGGCATCCATATCCATAACAGCCGCGCTACTGCCCTGACATCTCGGTTTGCCCCAGATTGTACAGTAGCAGTTGCAATCAGACCCATAGGCATAGCAAGTGCCGTCTTTACAATTTGCTTTACAGCAAATATTTGAAGGAGCCGCTTTTGTGGATTCATTCAAGGATGCATTTTTCTCATTGCTCATGTCAGTTTTGCTACAGCCAATGACGGCACCAATTGCCACAACTACTGCAGCAAGCGAGATTATTATCTTTGATTTCGGTTTCATCGGTAAGAACTATTATGATTGTCCACTACTACGCAAGTGAATGTTCGGTCTACAAAGGGTGCTTGCTGGTCTTATGCAGACTTTTTTTTTGACCACGCAATAAAGTCGGTTGATACACGTTACCTTCAATAACATTGCTTCGGCCAGGCAAAGCGACTAAGTTCTCTTTGTTCTCGTCTGGTGCAATGTTGCAATAAACGCGTAGAGCAACTGCTCTATGCCTCGGGTGCGGGATGGCAGGGAAGAGTGAGTTGGGAACTTCAATAATCAATCACACTCTCCCTGCATTGGCACCCTCTCTTTTAGCCCCTACACAACGGCACACCTAACTTGTGCGGGGCCTCGTCAGATGAAATACATACGGCTTGAAGGGTTTGTGCAAACATCACTATTGGGAGTTTGCTGTTATTTCATCTAACGAATGGCAATACAGGTATACTCACCGTTGTTGGGGTTGTATACAATTGTTACGTTATAGCCATCGTGTATTTTCTGCAATGACCAAGAAGAAGCGTTCGCTTCACTTGTTGTTGTATGAACCTGGGTTTCTTTTGTGGCGACATGTTGTGACCTTGCGTTGTTGTCCTGAATACTTACGTTTCTTCCTTCTCGTGCAAGAGCCATCAAATACTCCATTAAAGCATTCTCTTCGGTCTCGTTGTGGATTGTGGCCGAGTGCAGTACGCCGTCAACGGCGTACTGCACCGTGTACACGGTGCTCGTCTCAGAAACGGACGATTCAGGCGTGGAGTTTGTGACATCGTCTTTCTGACAACTAACAGCCATTGTTGCCAGCACTGTAAAGAGTGCAACTGTAATTACATTTCTTCTCATTTTTAATTGATTTTTAGTTGAACTTTATATCTTTTAATTTGTTGTAAAAAATTTCATTAACTTGTTTTTTGCTTGATATATGGAAAACACATATCGTTTGTTTATTTCTTGAAGTTACGATGGCATTGTTGTTTTCTGCAATAGAATCCATCGATAGTTTCGGATTTATTTTGGGAGCTAATCTGAAATCAATAGAATTGAAACTGGAAACTAAATCGCGGTATTCTTCGGGTATTATGGGAATATTAAAATCATTTTGAAGCATTATCCAAGCAGAATCTGTTGTTGCTTCAAGCATTGTGACATCAACAAAGACAGTATCATTAACACGATAATCCTTCACAAAAGCAACGTTTACTCCTTCGATACCGGCATACTTAGTGTAAAGTTCGCTGACAGAATATGAGGGGAAGAACCAGTACCACCGCTTCCAGAGGGTGATGGCAGCCAGTTCGATGAGCAGGGCGATGCCTACCCACATCCAAAACCGTTTTATGTTTTTTGGGGCGCTCATAATTGGTTCAACATCGTGCTGATGGTGTCGCAGGTATGGGTGTTGTCAATCTGCCCGCAGGTGTTGATGCCCGTGTAAAGCGGAGGATTGGCATAGGCTGTATCGGCGCCGAGGGCGAAGAGGGCCAGCAAGCAGGCTGCCGCGGCGGTGCGGCGGAGTGAGGCACGGCGGCGATAGCGGGCGCAACGGTGTTCAAGGCCAGCAGAATGCTCGGCAGCAAGAGCACGGATATAGGCAAGATCGGCAGGGGTGAGAGGCTGCAATCTGGGGGGGGGGGATTGACGTGTTTTCATTGGCATTTATATTATTTGTTATTGTCGGGGCGGTAGTACTGCCGGAGTTTGGCGATGATGCGGTAGCGGAGTTGGACGGCACTGTGAGGCTTGATGCCGAGTTCGCGGGCCATCTCATCGGGAGTATAGCCTTCGGCCATCAATTCGACAGCACGGCGTTCGTGAGGGTTGAGGACAGAGGAGAGGGATTCGATGTAGTCGCGGAGCATCGACGGATCGTCCGGGTTGGCGATGGTGTCGGCCATGTTCTCGTCGAGAGGAATATAGAGATGTGTGCGGTGGAGGAAACGCAGACGTGAGAAGGCGCTTCGGCAGAGCCAGTAGACCCAGAGGGTTTCCTGAAGAGGCGATATGTCGGTGCTTATTTGTTTTTCGTGTTTCCATATCGTGATATAACATTCTTGTCGCAACTCGGCACAATGATAGCTATCGCCTGACGAACGGCGCATACACAAGCGTTCGATGAGTGCCTTGTGCCGTTCAATCAGACCATAGAAATATTCATATTTCAGCCGGTCGTTTGTTGTCATTCAGAAACGTTTCGTTCCACGTTCGTTGCTTCATCTCGGCATAAAGAGTTATCTCTTTCTGCTCTCGACTTCCGCAACGTTCTACTATAATATAGGATTTTTTTGGTGCAAAAATCTACAAGGGTATAAAAAAAAGTTTGTTTTTAACATTGTTTAACTTTTGTAATTGCAATGATATTGCAGTATATAGGACTGTGGATGTGGTGGTTATGTGGATTTTATGGGTCTAATGGGCAGAATGGGCAAGATTTATTTGGCGGCGGCAAAAATGTCGCCGGGGTGCACTGAAAAGAGAGGACGATTAGGGTTTGCCGAGGTGCTGGTAAATGATTTGCACCTGAAGGGGCGAGAGCTTTTTCTGACTTTTGGTGTACCTGGCGGCGACGAGGTCGGCCATGAGATCGGGATTGGAGTGGAGTTCGCGGGCGAAGAGACGTCGCGAGACCTCTTTGTCATAGCCAGGGAAATAGAGCCTAGCCAAGTCCTGTTTGAATGTGTAACCTGACATTTTGTTTTGAATTTGAATGAAACTTTGGGTTGATTGTCGTTCAAAACAAAATATGGGTGAATTGGGGGACAGGCTCAAAGGGTTACGAAATGTCCGCATTTGGCCGTAAAAGTCCGCTTATTTCCCATTGGAGGGGTGGGGATGCGGCGGCAAAAATGCCACCGAAATGCACGGAGAGAGGCGATGGATGGGACGGATGGGGAGAATGGGAGTGTTATTGGATACATAATTGATTTTCAACAAATTGCGTGAATTTTCAGTAAAATATTGGTTTTGTGTGGGTTATGGTGGTTTCGAAGAAGGATCGAAGAGGGATCGAAGAAGGGGCGTAGAAGGGAGGGGCATTGGAATTGAAAATTGAAAGTTGAAATTGAAAAATGGGGCAAATGGGGTTAATGGGCGGAATGGGTTACCTATCAAAACAGAAGAAAAAATGGCGTTATTAAGACAATGATTCCTATTGAAAAAAATGGCGTTTAATTGAATGGCAAAAAAGAAAGGGTGCCCGATGGGGACACCCTTTGCTGGTTGTGATGCGGGGCTGTATGGGTACCGGATGGAGCTCTCTCTTTAAGGAGAGTTGCTCCCATCCGGTCGCGACCCCGCGTGTCAATCTTAAAGTTCGGAAAGCTTTTTATAACCTTCATAACGGAGTTTTGCATTTCTTTCCGTGGCGACGAAGAGTTCTTCGGCCTCCTGGGGGAAGGTCTTCATCAGGGAGTTGTAGCGCACCTCGCCCATAATGAAGTCGCGGAACTTGCTCCAGTCGGGCTCCTTCGAGTCGAGGTGGAAGCCATTCTTGCCAGCCTCTTCCTCGGCGGGGTTGTAGTGCCAGAGGTGCCAGTAGCCGCACTCGACGGCTTTCTTCTCCTCGTTCTGCGTGCGGCCCATACCAATCTTGATGCCGTGGTTGATGCAGGGCGCGTAGCAGATGATGAGCGACGGGCCGTGGTAGGCCTCGGCCTCCTTGATGACGTTGAAGTACTGGGCCTGGCTGGCGCCCATAGCCACCTGGGCGACATAGACGTAGCCGTAGCTCTTGGCAATCATACCGAGGTCTTTCTTGCGGATCTTCTTACCGCTGGTGGCGAACTTGGCGACTGCACCGGCCGGGGTGGCCTTCGAGCTCTGTCCGCCGGTGTTGGAGTACACCTCGGTGTCGACAACGACGACGTTGACATCCTCGCCGCTGGCCAGGACGTGGTCGAGGCCGCCGAATCCGATATCATAGCCCCAGCCGTCGCCGCCGAAGATCCACTGGCTCTTCTTGACGAGGCTGTGACGGAGTTCGAGGAGCTGCTTGCAGATGTCGCAGCCGCACTTCTCCATCAGCGGGATGAGTTTGTCGGCGATTTCCTTGGTCTTGAGGGTGTTCTCGCGGTTCTCGATCCACTCGGTGAAGAGGGCCTTGATTTCGGCGCTGCAGCAGTCGCAGGCGAGACCTTCGCGCATGATGCGCTCCACGCGGTCGCGCATCTGGCGGGTGGCGGTGGCCATACCGAGGCCGAACTCGGCGTTGTCCTCGAAGAGCGAGTTGGCCCAAGCGGGACCGAAGCCGCTGCGGTAGTTCTTGCAGTAGGGGGTGGCAGGAGCCGAGCCGCCGTAGATGGAGGAGCAGCCCGTGGCGTTGGCCACCATCATCTGCTCGCCGAAGAGCTGGGTGATGCACTTGAGGTACGGGGTCTCGCCGCAGCCGGCGCAGGCGCCGCTGAACTCGAACAGAGGCTGTGCGAACTGGCTGTTCTTGACGTTGGCCTTCTTGTCGATGAGGTTGTCCTTATAGGCGACCTTCTTCTGGGCGTACTCCCAGTTGTCGGCCTCGCCGAGCTGACCCTCGAAGGGTTTCATGACGAGGGCCTTGTTGCCCTTCATGCCCGGGCAGATGTCGGCGCAGTTGCCGCAGCCGGTGCAGTCCATAACGGAGACCTGCATGCGGAAGTGCATACCGGCGAGCTCCTTGGGCATCTTCATGTCGATGGCCTTCATCGACTCGGGAGCTTTCTTCATCTCCTCGTCGGTCATCACGCAGGGACGGATGGCGGCGTGGGGGCAGACCAGCGAGCACTGGTTGCACTGGATGCAGTTGGCGGGATTCCACTCGGGAACGACGGTGGCCACGCCGCGCTTCTCGTAGGCGGTGGTGCCGGCGGGGAAGGTGCCGTCCTCGTAGCCGACGAATGCGCTGACGGGCAGGTCGTTGCCGGTCTGAGCCACCATCGGGCGCATCACCTTGGCGATGAACTCGGGGTCGCCCTCGTGCTTCTCGACGGCGAAGTCGGTGCTGCAAGGCAGCTGGGCCCACTCGGTGGGGATGTCGACCTTCACGATCTCGCCGCCGCGGTCGACGGCCTGGTAGTTCTTGTTGACCACATCCTCACCCTTGCGGCCGTAGCTCTTGACGATGAATTTCTTCATCTGCTCGACGGCGAGGTCGTAAGGAATCACCTCGCTGATCTTGAAGAAGGCGCTCTGGAGGATGGTGTTGGTGCGGTTGCCGAGGCCGATTTCGGCGGCAATCTTGGTGGCGTCGATGATGTACATCGTGATGTGGTGCAGCGCCAGGTACTTCTTCACGAAGTCGGGCAGCTGGGCCTTGGTCTCCTCGACGGTCCAGGGGCTGTTGTAGAGGAAGGTGCCGTTGTCCTTCAGGCCGCGCAGGCAGTCATACTTGCGCAGGTAGCTGGGCACGTGGACGGCCACGAAGTCGGGCGTGCCGACCAGGTAGGGAGCGGGCAGGGGGTTGTCGCCGAAGCGCAGGTGCGAGCAGGTGTAGCCGCCCGATTTCTTCGAGTCGTAGTCGAAGTAGGCCTGGCTGTACTTGTTGGTGTTGTCGCCGATAATCTTGATGCTGTTCTTGTTGGCACCCACCGTACCGTCAGCACCCAAGCCGTAGAAGCGGGCCTCGAAGGTGCCCTTGGGCAGGATGGAGATTTCGGGCAGGATGGGCAGCGAGCGGAAGGTCACGTCGTCGACGATGCCGATGGTGAACTGGTTCTTCATCTCGCCTTCCATATTGTTGAACACGGAGATAATCTGGGCGGGAGTGGTGTCCTTGCTGGAGAGACCGTAGCGGCCGCCGATGATGTTGACGTTGGCATTGCCCTTGAAGGCCTCAACGATGTCCATATACAGCGGGTCGCCGTTGGCGCCGGGCTCCTTGGTGCGGTCGAGGACGGTGATGGTCTTCACGTGCTCCATCAGGCTCTTGGGCATAGCCTCCATCAGGTGCTTCACGCTGAAGGGGCGGTACAGGTGGACGGTCACGCAGCCGGTCTTCTTGCCCTGGGCGTTGAGGTAATCCACCACGGTCTTGATGGTCTCGGTCACCGAGCCCATAGCCACGATGACGTGCTCGGCATCCTTGGCACCGTAGTAGGTGAAGGGGGCGTACTGGCGGCCCGTCAGCTTGCTGATCTCAGCCATATACTTGGCCACGATGTCGGGCAGGGCGTCGTAGTACTTGTTCTGCAGCTCGCGGGTCTGGAAATAGACGTCGCTGTTCTGGGCGGTGCCGCGGGTAACGTTGTGCTCGGGGTTGAGGGCGTTCTCGCGGAAAGCCTTCAGAGCCTTCTGGTCGACGAGCGGACGCAGGTCTTCCATATCCCAAGCCTCGATCTTCTGGATTTCGTGGCTGGTGCGGAAGCCGTCGAAGAAATTGAGGAACGGCACGCGGCCCTTGAGGGCGGCGAGGTGTGCCACAGGGGCGAGGTCCATCACCTCCTGCACCGAGCTCTCGGCCAAGAGGGCGAAGCCCGTCTGGCGGGCGCTCATCACGTCGGCGTGGTCGCCGAAGATGGAGAGGGCCTGGGCGGCCAGGGCGCGGGCGCTCACGTGGAACACGCCGGGCAGCAGTTCGCCGGCGATCTTGTACATGTTCGGGATCATCAGCAGCAGACCCTGCGAAGCGGTGTAGGTGGTGGTCAGAGCACCGGCCTGGAGGCTACCGTGCACGGCACCGGCGGCACCGGCCTCGCTCTGCATCTCGACGACCTTCACGGTCTCGCCGAAGAGGTTCTTTCTGCCACCGGCGGCCCACTCGTCGATATACTCGGCCATAGGGCTGGAGGGGGTGATGGGGTAGATTGCTGCTACCTCGCTGAACATGTAGGCCACATGCGCTGCAGCGCAGTTACCGTCACAAGTCATAAACTTTTTTTCTTTTGCCATAAGCTTAAACGTTTAAGGATTAATATTTTAAATTGTATTTTACACTACACGTGAATTTACAAAAATACAAAAATAAAATGGATTAAATAAAACTATTTTCGGTAATAAGTGTTTTTTGCCCAACTAATAGATTTTCTTTGCCCAAAGGTCGGATAGAAATTCGCGTACAGGGATAATCTCAATATTGTTTTTCATACGGCGATACCTGTCCAGTGTAATACCGTGGTATCATAAAGTCGTACTTTAAATTATCCGAATATTTTAAAGTTTCGGTTTGCAGAAATACAACTTTTTCAGATAATGACAGAATTTTTTTACAGGCATTTTTATCCCCCCCCGAACTCGAGGGGTTTACATTAAGCACAGTCAAGAGATTTGGCCCCAAAACAATTATACAGACGGTCAAATTATGTGAAACAGGTTACAATCTGTAACCAGTTAAAAGGGTAGCTAATTCAATCACTTTCTATTGCTTTATAATTAATCCTTATGCTTTCTGCCACAAGTCATAAACTTTTTTGCCATAAGCTTAAACGTTTAAGGATTAATTATTTTTTTAACTAATTATTTCAATACGTATGTAAGTATTTGCACTTTCCGTGAGAATTCATTTATTATTTCAACTTCTGACGCAGTAATTCCTTTAATGTTCAAACCGCAGTATTCTTCTTGACAATATTCGCCTTTTTCGACAGATGTTTTATGCCCTTTCTCACAAACCATGACGGTTCCTCCTTTCTTCAATAGGCCACCTTTCTCTTCTTCGCAATGTCCCGTATCAGGTAAATTGTTAAAATAATCAACAATCTTTTTTAAAGGAACAAGATCTTCTACGGAATAAGTATTTTTATCAGCTGTCAATAGTTTTATAGCCAGATGTTTGTCGATGGAAGGAAGTTTGTTTACAATATGTTCAGGATTAAATAGATGGTTGCTAATGATCAGCTCTACGATTATTTTATGAGTTTTTGTATCGTCTGGCCAGTCACCATAAACAATAGAGCACGCATTGTCATATTCGAGTAGTTCAAGGAATGACGGAAAATTACTTATATTACAATCGTATATTGCGTTGGGATATTGAGCCCTTTTTAATTTTGCAGTAATATACAATAGGAAAAGCATTGGTGTAAGTTCTACCATGTTTTCCTTGTTGAATATATCCCAATCTTTCTGGTCGGGGAACCAGTTGCCACCATTTATCTGTTCTTTATATGTTTCAATGAGGTACAACCTATTTAGAGCATCTCCGCTAATCGTTTCAGAAATTGCTTTTTCATCTTTTTTTGTTGTTTGAACGACCACAGCAGTTCCTGAAATTGAAACCATTAACATCGATTTACCTCCTCCAGAAATCTCATCATAATCAACTTTTACACCAACAACAGCATTGGCCTTTTGTGCAATGGCTTTATCCTCCAATATTTCCATCGCAAGATAATACGCCCGATCCATTTCCTTTCTATATTTCCCAGAGGTTCCCCCAAAGAAATCACTGAATGATGCAACAAAATCCTTTAGGAAATTAACACCCAATACAATGTTCGCCGTAATAACACCTTTGTATTCTACGATAGGATTACCTTCTATGGCATTTGTTGTCGTTATTAATAGATTGCGTTTTGTATTCATAACATTCAGTATTTATTATTTATTTCAGCAGTTTCCTATTCCCTACTTCTTCCAGCACGGTCATTTGCTGGATGGCAATCTTGTTGAGTTTGTGCAGGCGGTCGCGTTGGGGGATGCCCTCGTTGATAAACACCGCATTCAAATTCTCCATATTGGAGAGGCAAATAAGTTGGTTGATAGTAGCATAGTCGCGCATGTTTCCTTTTTTGCCGGGATTGGCTTCGCGCCACTCCTTTGCCGTCATCCCGAAGAGAG
>JAEEGI010027620.1_pt1 | contig 10847 bp, 9 predicted proteins | sample 8958751 | NCBI WGS metagenome assembly JAEEGI01 (sample SAMN16246545, study PRJNA631951) | gut metagenome | biome: gut microbiome; feature: rumen; material: KS-attached | host: Bos | place: Iran: Karaj | collected 2018-10 | reverse complement strand
GGACGGTTTTGCAGACCGTAGACTAAGCCACTCATCCAAGGCACCTTATTCAGAATGCGGGTGCAAAGGTAATTCTTTTTCTCGACACTGCCAAATGTTTTTCCGATTTTTTCGCTTCTTTGTGCATTTTTCCGCCAAAGTGCAGCCCCGACAGGTCTCATTTTCATCCGTCAGCGCCCGATAGATGCGCCATCCGGCATAGCCGACACACGCCGCCAAGATCACCAAAACCGCACATATCTGCCACATCACAGATTCTTCAGTTTCCGCAGCAGCACCTTGTTGATCACCTGGATGCGGTGCCCCTGGCGCTCGATGTCCTCGCGTACATTATTAATATTATTAAAGAAGTCGCTGAAGGCATTGAGTATGAAGTTCGGCTGCCCCGAATCTTCCACCATATCCGGATCGGTGAGGATGCGGATGCCAGCTGGCTCGATATGCACGTCCACCTCGGGATTGGTCATCACGGGGTCGCCGTCGTAGTGGATGGCGCCGGGCTCCTTGCGGCGGATGTGGAGGTGCTTCGTGCGGAAAGTCTTGATCTTCGAATTGCTGGGCAGCGTCTTCATAAACAGGTCTGAGGCGATCTTCGGCGCCTCGAGGGTGTCGAAGGGCTCCATGATGATCACGTCCATCTCGCCGTCCTTCATCGTGGCTCCCGGAGCGATGTAGGCATTGTTGCCGTATTGCGAGGCATTGGCACAGGCTATGAGGAAGGCCTTATAGCGGTGCTTGCCGTCGTCGCTCTCCACATCATAGGTCTCGGGCTTGTATTTCAGACCTTCCTTCAGCACGTTCTCCACGTAGGTGATTGGTCCGCGCTTGCCGCTCTCTGCGAACTTCAGCGAGATGAAGGCGTCGAAGCCCATGCCGCAGGTGCAGAAGAAGGGCAGGTCGTTGATGATGCCGTAGTCGAAGGCCTCGATGTTGCAGGCGTTGATGATGTCGAGCGCCCGCTTCAGGTCCATCGGGATGCAGAGATGACGCGCCAGTCCGTTGCCCGAACCGCAGGGCATGATGCCGAGGGCGGTCTGCGAATGTGTCAGCGCCCGCGCCACTTCGTTCACCGTACCGTCGCCGCCGACAGCCACCACGACGTCCACCTGCCGCTCCACGCAGCCCCGGGCTATCTCCGTTGCGTGACCGGCATAGCCCGTCAGCTGGATTTCGTATTCATACAGTTCATGGTCCAGCCTCTTCTCGATGAGGTTGGGAATTTCCTCCTTCGAGTGGGTGCCCGAAATCGGATTGATGATGAAAACGATCTTCTTCTTATCCATAATCATGTGCAAAATTACGAAAAACGGTTAATTAAACAAGTAAATATGCAAGAAAAATAGAAAAATAGAACTTTTTTAAGAAAAACTTGCACGAATTGATAAAATTTGTGTAACTTTGCACGCTGAAAGTAACAAAGACAAGATTTACCTATTAAAGGAATGGGACAATTACAAGAGAAATACAAGAGCTACCGTGTGCCTCAGAAGTTCATGGAAGATGACGTTTATCCCTATTTCCGTGCTATCACGGGCAAGCAGGGTACTGAGGTTGAGATGGGCGGACACAAGGTGCTGATGTTCGGCTCCAACGCCTATACAGGCCTCACGGGCGACCAGCGCATCATCGATGCCGCCAAGGCAGCTCTCGACAAATACGGATCCGGATGTGCCGGAAGCCGTTTCCTCAACGGAACACTCGACCTTCATGTCCAGCTGGAGAAAGAACTGGCTGAATATATCGGCAAGGACGAGGCCCTCTGCTTCTCCACAGGATTCTCTGTGAACCAGGGTGTGCTCGCCGTTGTCTGCGGCAAGGACGACTACATCATCTGCGACGACCGCGACCACGCCTCGATCGTAGATGGACGCCGTCTCTCCTTCGCCAAGCAGCTGCACTACAAGCACAACGACATGGAAGATCTGGAGCGGATACTGCAGACGCTGCCCTATGAAGCTGTCAAGCTCATCGTCGTCGACGGTGTGTTCTCGATGGAGGGCGACCTTGCCAAGCTGCCCGAGATCGTCGAGCTGAAGCATAAGTACAATTGTTCCATTATGGTCGACGAGGCCCACGGCATCGGCGTGTTCGGACGTCAGGGTAGGGGCGTGTGCGACCATTTCGGACTTACCGACGAGGTCGATCTCATCATGGGCACGTTCTCGAAGTCGCTGGCTTCCATCGGTGGTTTCATCGCCTCCGACTGGGACACCATCAACTTCCTGCGCCACAATGCCCGCTCGTATATCTTCTCCGCTTCCAACACGCCTGCCGCCACCGCAGCAGCCATGGAGGCCCTACACATCATCCAGACGGAGCCTGAGCGCATCGAGCGCCTGTGGAAGGTGACCAACTACGCCCTGAAGCGTTTCCGTGAGGAGGGCTTCGAGATCGGCGACACAGAGAGCCCTATTATTCCGCTCTACGTGCGCGATGCCAACAAGACGTTCCTCGTCACCGCCCTCGCCTTCAAGGCCGGCGTGTTCATCAATCCCGTCATCCCGCCCGCATGTGCTCCGCAGGACACCCTCGTGCGCTATGCCCTGATGGCCACACACGCGGAAGAGCAGGTGGAGCGTTCGGTGAAGGCCCTGAAGAAGATCTTCGTCGAGCAGGGAATCATCAAGTAAATCGTAAATCGTTCGAGGTGTAGCGCAGTTGGTAGCGTTCCTGGTTTGGGACCAGGCTGTCGCAGGTTCGAGTCCTGTCACCTCGACTCACCCTATAAAATTAACCGCTGATTCATAATGGATTAGCGGTTTTTTATGCTTTTTTCCCCAGAAATCCACATTTTCGGGGAAAAAGTAGGAAAAAAATACGGGTGTAGCAAAATATTACCATAATGAAGAATATTCATCGATAAAAATCATAGTTAATGGTTATTAATCAATATGTATTCGCTGTTTTTTTATCATTTCCCTTCAGTTATCGGAAGTTTTTTTGTACTTTTGCACAATCATAAGAAATCAAACTAAAAACATAGGAAAATATGACTTACAAAAACATGCTTCTCATGGCCGATTGCGCTCTCTTTTCAGTAGCAGTACAGGCTCAAGTGACTATCGATATCGACACCCGGCTGCGTGGGCCGAAGGTGAGTCCTATGCTTTATGGCATCTTCTATGAAGACATCAACCATGCTGCTGACGGTGGTATCTATGCAGAGCTTATACGCAACCGCTCGTTTGAGGACGGACCACGCTATGGTGCTCCCGCTGACATGCAGGGATGGTCAACATACGCTGCCGCCCCGTCTCAACTCACGGCAAGGCTCATACTACCCACGAAAAAGACGCCGCTGCTGAACAGTGTGCAGCACAATGCGCTGGAACTCGACATCAAGGCTTCGGCTGTTATGCCTGTCTGTATGGTGAACGAGGGCTATTGGGGCATCAATGCCGTGCAAGGGCGTAGCTATCATCTGTCGTTCTGGGCAAAGACTCTGAAATACCAAGGCACCGTGAAGGCTACGCTCTGCTCGAAGGACGGCTCACAAATCTATGCCGAGACGGTGGTCAATTCATTTCCTAATAGTGCTAAAGGCTGGACGAAGTATGAAGCCACCCTTACCGCCAACGAAAACGATGCTCAGGCGCAGTTTGCATTGGTGTTCGATGGTGTAGGAAAGGTGCAGATAGACATGGTGAGTCTTTTCCCACCCACCTTCAAGAACCGTGAGAACGGCATGCGTCCCGATCTTGCCAACATGCTTTGGCAGATGCACCCGAAGTTCATGCGCTTCCCTGGAGGCTGTTTCGTGGAGGGGCAGGAGAGTCCTGACAACGCTTTCCGCTGGGAGCGTACCATCGGTCCGATAGAGGAACGTGAAGGACACTGGAATGTGAATTGGGGCTATCGCACTACCGACGGACTGGGCTTTCATGAATACTTGCAGTTGGCAGAAGACTTGGGTGCCAAGCCACTCTATGTTGTGAATGTCGGAATATGGCATGGTGGTATGACGCCTTACGACAGCATCCAGCCGTGGATTGACGAGTGCATGAATGCCTTGGAATATGCTAATGGCCCCGTCACATCGAAGTATGGTGCCATGCGTGCCAAGAACGGACACCCGGAACCTTTCGGGATTGAATATCTGGAAGTGGGCAATGAGAACAACCAGCCTGACCCTCGTCAGCAGAGCGACCACTACTACGAGCGCTATGAGCAGTTCTACAAAGCCATCCGGGCCAAGTATCCTGAGATGAAAATCATCGGCAACGTGGTGGCATGGGGCGATGACAATCCAAAGTGGAACAGCAAGCTGCCCGTTGACTTGTTAGACGAACACTACTATCGCTCACCCGACTGGTTTGCATCATGCTTTCATAAGTATGACAGCTACGACCGCCGGGGACCTAAGGTCTATGTGGGCGAATATGCCGTGACCAATGGCTACGGCGACCTGGGTAACATGAACGCCGCCCTGGGTGAGGCAGTCTATATGATGGGAATGGAGAACAACTCTGATGTGGTAGAGCTGGCCTCGTATGCACCTATCTTCGTCAACGAGAACGATGCTCGCTGGCGTCCTGATATGATACGTTTCAACAGCAGCCGCGTCATGGGCACCCCCAGCTACTATGTGCAGCAACTTATGCCACAATATCTGGGTACACAGGTGGTGAAGGTAGTGCAGGCCGACCCCTACAAGGGCAAGGTGCGCAAATCGCTGACGCCGAAGCAGAGCCGTGTGGGATATGCCACATGGGGAACGAAGGCCTCATTTACTCACATGGATCCGCTGCCCAAGAGTGGACAGCCGGAATACATCAAGGGGCAATGGAACGTTAATGCTGAAGGTATCCTCTCGCAGACCGGCAATCGTGAACAGTGTCTGGCCTTGTGCAAGAGCGTCATCGACAACGATCACTACACCGTGAAATGCCGGGCACGTAAAGACAGCGGTGCTGAAGGCTTCATCATCGTATTCAACTATGTAGATGACAAGAATTACTGCTGGGTGAACTTCGGTGGATGGACTAACTCGCAGCATGCCATCGAGCAGATCAGCAATGGAGGAAAGTTGCTGGCCGACAGCAAGCGGGGACGTGTGGAACCTGGGCGCTGGTACGATGTCACCCTGCAGGTAGCGGGCGACAGCGTGAAGGCGTGGCTCGACAACGAGCTGGTCTTTGATACAGTGCTGAAGCACGACGACACGAAGGGCGTTTTCTCATCTGCCACTATCGACGATACTAACGGAGAACTGATTGTGAAAGTCGCCAATACAAGCGATGCAGCAACTACCGCCCAACTCAGGCTGAAAAACTTTAAGCCGACATGTGCGAGTGTAGTTCGTCTGGCAGCCAACGACGGTATGGAAGAGAACACACTCAATACGCCTACCACCATCCATCCTGTGGAGCAACTGCTCTCGCCCGAGAATGGCAGCGTCCTGCTGGATGTGCCTCCTTACTCGCTGAATATCGTCAGGATAAAGTGAGCTCCGCATGTATGAGATGGGACTGTCCTCGTAGTTTAGTCACCTCGACTCACCATAGCAGATCCCAGTTGGTTCGATAGCGAACCAGCGGGGATCATTTTTTTTGATGTACGCCCAGCGTAGATATGATTGCGTAAATCTGTAAAATATATTCAAATTTCAAAAATTTTCTTGAGACGCCCTTAGAACGTCCTGAGATGGGGGGTGTGGGATTAGTCAGGGTAAAGTCGGAGTTTAGTTAGGGTAAACTCTGACTTTAGTCTGTCTAAAGCCAGAGTTTAGTCAAGGGTGATTCTTAACAGATGGAGTCATTCTTGATTTGTCATAGATTTTGATGCTATCGTTTCACCGATAAATAATACTCGCTGTAATCCTTGCATTCGCCATTTCACCCTTGTCGTGCTGGCGGAAGTCGCGACAATTAGCCTCTACGAGATATCGCCTGAAGCAGAAGATCGTCGAGGCCAAGGGTAGGGGTGAGCCCGTCTGGATTACCATCAAGTGACGGAGCAGCGAGAGCATTGACAAGCTTGCTTGAGCATTGCCGAGTCGTGACGGAACTCGACGCAGTCAAGTAGCCCTCAGTTCTCTTTTCAATTGCCCGGATATGACTAACCTCATATTCGGGCTTTTATGTTCATTCCTTGATGTTTGGCAGGAAATAGGCAGTGATGCCAAGCAGTGGCAGGAATGCCGTGAGCTGGAATACATACTGGATGCTGGTCAGGTCGGCTATCCATCCGAAGAGGGCTTTCTTCTTCAGGTTGTTCATTTGATGAAATGTGTCAGTCGGCTCTTCCAGAATCCGAACATATGCCAGAAATATCTGCATATTGTCTGCAAAGTTACGAAATAGAAATGAAAAAAGATGCATTATTTCAGATTCTTCTTGTTTTTCTTGCAATTTTTACCTAATTTTGCAGCGGCATAGAACTATAAACCAAAATGTTATGAGAAGAAGTGTTTTGATGATTTCCGCGTTGATGATGCTTATGGCCTGCGGAGGCAAGAAGGCGCAGACAGAAAGCTCAGAAACTGCTAATAATGACTCGACGGCCATATTAGCACAGGAAGAAATGACCGGCCTTATCAGGGAGCTGTATGCCGCAGAGGCTAAGAACGAAGGAGGTATTGACCAGCTTTACGCCTGTCATACATGGCGGAAGATGGTGGCTGCTGTTGAAGAGAAGGACTCACATGTGGCCGAAATCGGTTTCTTCAATGAGTACTATTGGACGCAGATGCAGGACAGCAACCCCTCAGATTTGGAGGCTCGCGACATCAAGTTTGAGCAGCTGGACGTAGAGAAGGGTAGCGCTACGGTCAGCTTCCTCCTTCATAGTTCTGTTCAGGACGTCCGTCAGAAGTTCGAGTTCTGCCACGAGGATGGCAACTGGCGCGTACACAATATCATCAGATACTTCCAGGATGCTGACGGTAAAGAGGAGGAATCCAACTTGATGGAAGGTATGCGTAGCTATCTTGACGAGCCGCTGGAGGAAGAAACGAAGGAGCTGACTTTCGCCAATATGGCCGGAATCTACGATGACGAGAAACAGGAAAGCCGCTTCTGTCTGAACGAAGACGGCACGGCTACATGGGGCATGATAGGCAGCCTGAACTATACGGAGTACACCTACACCATCAATGGCAATACTATCTGCCTGAAACCAAAGGGTGTGGAATCAGAGGATGACTGCTATGATTATGACGAGGACACCCGTACGCTGAAGAACGAACAGGGTGCTGTCTATTATCGTCAGGTTGCCGAATGATAAATGAAGCCTATATTACGATATGACCACGAAGTCGTATATCAATGACTATTAGCGGGAGAATGAAACATAAGGGAATCATCTGCGGCATATTGGCTGCTGTCTGTTATGGCACAAATCCATTCGGAGCCTTACCGCTTTATGAGGAAGGCGTAAACACTGCGTCCGTTCTCTTTTATCGTTTCTTCATGGCAGTGCTGATGCTGGCCATCATGCTGATAGTTCAACGTAAATCATTCGGTGTTTCAAAGGGTGAACTGAAGGTTCTTGGCTCCCTCGGAATGCTTTTTGCAGCATCCAGTATCACGTATTATCAGAGTTTTCACTTCATGGATGCCGGCATCGCCTCAACCATCCTGTTCGTCTATCCTGTGATGGTGGCTGTCATCATGGCCTCGTTTTTCAAAGAGAAGGTCACGGCTTCAACCATTACATCCATCATCCTTGCTTTGGTTGGTATCGGCCTGTTATATAGGGGCGATGCAGGCATCTCGCTCAGCACGATTGGCGTACTACTGGTGATGGTGTCCTCACTTACTTACGCTGTTTATATCGTGATAGTCAACCAGTCGAGCATACGCATGTCATCTTTGAAACTCACGTTCTATGTGTTGTTGATTTGCATGTTGTGTCTGCTGGCGTATTCATTTACTTCGCCCGACTTGCATCTGATGTTGCCGCCCTCGCCCCGTGCCTGGTTCTTTGCCTGTTGGCTTGGGTTGGTGCCAACGGTTCTTTCTCTGGTATTCATGACCATAGCCGTTCATGAGGTTGGAGCCACGCCAACGGCTATCATGGGAGCTTTGGAACCATTGACGGCAGTAGCCATCGGCGTGATGGTGTTTGACGAATCACTCACCTTCAGACTTGCCGTTGGAATCGTGCTTATCCTTTCTTCTGTCTTGCTGATAGTGATGGGTAAGAGTTTCCATCTGCGTACTATCACACATACACTAACAAAACTCGTCAGGAAAACCTGGCGTTGGAAATCATAGTAGGGAACAAAGTTCGTGTTTTACATGTAAAAGGGTAATCGACTTGTCGCTTGCTACTAAAAGGACGCAAGAACTCCCGTTTCTGAGAGCCAATAATATAAGTTTCCTCATTATAACAATTACCATCTTGGTGGCAATACGATATTCTCCACGTTGTGAGCCTTCTCGAACAGCGGAGAAATTTCATCATCAGTAAATCCGGCGATGCCGCAACCGATGCGAGTAACGAGGAAGGTGAGGGTAGGGTGCTCCTTGGCGAACTGGATAAACTCGTCCACATAAGGACGGATGGTTTCTACGCCGCCCTGCATGGTGGGGATGGCATAGCTCTGGCCTTGCAGACATTTTTGTTTTGTCCTGTAATATGGTTACGACAAGAATTCATCTTCATACTTTCATGAAAAATGGCTTAAAACGTCACTATGCAGTTTATCATATTGATTATCAGTGTTTTAACCTATGACGTTTAGTGTTTTGAAACGTCATATAAACGTCATTTTTATGTAAATATACAAAATTACTTTACCATTTCGTGGACTTTTATATGCTTGACTATCAAGATTGTAACGGCAGTTTGACTTAGTTTAGATAGCCTGAACTGTCAGTTTACCCAGTCTAAACTGTCAGTTTAGACTGGGTAAACTATTAGTTCAAACTATTTGTGTTATTGTCAAACTGCATTGTTAATCAGATAGTTAAGTATGTTTTCTACTGTTTTAGACCGTTCATTATGTCTATTATTTTTACTTTGTGACGTTTATATGACGTTTCAAAACACTAAACGTCATAGTATAACCTTCTGATATAAAGTAAGTTAGTGCTTATAGTGACGTTTTAAGCCATTTTTCAAAAATAATTGATTTGATTTCATTATCTCACAATCACAAAAATATGAAAATACTATACAGAAATTACAATATTCTTATTATGCTGCTTTCATTTAGTCTCAGATGGTGCCATATATAACTGCTTAGGGCTCGCATCGCTATGCGGGTCAGAATTGTTTCTGATGCTCACTCCATACAAAGCCGTACTACATGAGATAGTCCATTTCACAAATACTATTAAATCTGAGTACAAATATAGTGATAATCGCTGAATTATCGCTAATTTTGCAGCAACTATTAGGAAAGTTTATGAAGAAAAGTACAATTATCACAGCATTAGTAGCCATTTTAATGATGGCAGTGACTCCTACGCTTGCACAGGAAGAAAGCGGTGAGGACCAGCTTTCGAATGGTTTCAAGAAGTTCAACGTGAGGGAGGATTTCACAGAGAATGGTTTCCAATGGTTCCGCGATGCCCAGTTGCTCTGTGCAGGAAACAAGGAGAAAAGCAATGCCATGACCATCGGGTGGGGTGGCATCGGAACATTGTGGGGACGTACTGCCCTGACTGTCTATGTGGCTGAGAAGCGTTACACTAAGGAGTTCATGGATAACTCCGAGTACTTCACTGTGATGTCATTCGATGTGAAAGACAGCAAAGTTCTCACTTATATGGGAACGAAAAGTGGACGTGATGAAGACAAGGCACAGGCTTTGGGACTTCACACGGCATATACTGAAAATGGTACACCTTACTATACTGAGGCCGCAATGGTGATAGAGTGCAAGATCATGTATGCTGCACCCTTTGATCCTCAGTACTTCAAGAGCGATGCACCCAAACGGATGTATGCAAACTTCCCTGCAGGCATCCACTCCATGTATATCGGTGAGGTCGTTAATGCCTGGAAGAAATAAATGAAAGAATTGCTCTTTGTCTGCATTGGCAGTTTCTTTGGCGGTGGTGCACGCTATCTGGTCGGTAAAGCTGTTCAGTCGTGTGCTGCCGTTTCATTTCCTTGGGGAACGATGGCAGTCAATGTCATTGGCTGTTTCCTGATTGGCTTACTGTCAGGACTATCACTTAGAGGACAGATTTCACCAACGACCAAGCTGGTACTGGTTACTGGCTTTTGTGGTGGTTTCACTACGTTCTCCACATTTATGAACGAGAATCTGCTGTTAGGCCGCGACGGAGCAATGCTTTCCGCTGTTCTATATACGTTACTCAGCCTCGCCCTTGGGCTGATTGCCGTAATCATTGGTTATCAGATTGTGAAGTAATGACACTACGATGGTTTCAGCGACTCTAAAGAGTCTGATTTCTGGGATGACTTTGATAATCTTCAAAAAGCAAAGATAGTAAGATGAATCTCCCCAAGTTTATAATAACTATGGATAGCTACTTTCGCCTTGGCATGGTTTATCAGCATAAAGACCTGCTGAAACCAGGCGATTCATGCATTGGTGGTGGATATTATGTGTTTGATTTTGTATCAAATCGCATCATTCTAGACAGAGAATCATACGACTTTGGCCGTCCTAAGTGGCATTTGCTGGAGGTGTTGAAAGTACCCTCAACCTACCGAGGTCTTCGGATCGTGTACAAGTTTGACGACGGTTTCCACGATGACTTTAATGTCAGTGAGGAACTGAAAATAGAATATTATGACTAAGCGTATGACAGAGAAAGAGAAGATGTTGGCAGGCGAGGTTTATTCTGCCGTTGACGCGGAACTGATAGAAGAACTGATGGCGACAAGAGAAGTTCTTTACGAATACAATTCCCTGCGTCCGTCTGAAA
>JAEEGI010027618.1_pt1 | contig 10848 bp, 8 predicted proteins | sample 8958751 | NCBI WGS metagenome assembly JAEEGI01 (sample SAMN16246545, study PRJNA631951) | gut metagenome | biome: gut microbiome; feature: rumen; material: KS-attached | host: Bos | place: Iran: Karaj | collected 2018-10 | reverse complement strand
CTTTATTGTTTAATCTTTTCATACTACTTCCTCCTACAATTTTATTAAGGTTCCAAATAAGCTACCCCATCTGAATTACCATCATAAGTAACATCTGTCTGTACTAATGGATTAGTACTATTTGTCAAAGATGAAGCGGCTTTACCAATACTTACTACTACCTTCTCTGCTGTACCACTTCCTGTGAGTCCTACCCAATATGCTTGTTCTGGATCTGATGTTTTATTAGTTGTTCGCAATGAAGTTGGTAATAAAGTTGTATCAACATAATTTATAAAGTATGGTATTGTATGAATTTGCATAGTACTAGCACCATGTAAATTTGATGCGTAAGTTGCAACTGGAGTACCGGTTGCTCCGGATGGGAAACTAGGTTTTTTAGTTATTCCGTTAATTATATCATCGTCTGAAATATTTATCGGAGTTGCATTTATTTTTGCATTAACTCTCAATTGCATAGCTGGATCTGATTGATACTCTGTGTACCATATTCTAAATGCCTTACCTATTTGAGCAGCTGTTGCCTTATCTGCTCTTACTTGCATTCTTTGTTGAATTCCTGAGAAATTAGGAATTGCGATCAACATAATTATTGCTAAAATTGCTATAACAATAATTAGTTCTACTAGGGTAAAACCCTTGTTACTTGATTTTTTCATATTACTTCCTCCTTTTTATATTTAGTGCTATATATACTTAATTCTTCTTTTGAAGAAATAGGTATCAATTTTAAAAACTTAATGTGTTGTACATCGTAAACATCGGTTGTAATACTGACATTACTATAAACCCAACCGTACCTGCAAGGATTATAATTATTAGCGGTTCTAGTAACGTAGTAAGTCTTTCAGATAAATTCGCTACTTCATCATCATAAAAATCAGCACATTTATCCATCATCTCATCTAATGCACCTGTTTCTTCACCGGTTTTTACAAGAGAAATAACCATTTTGGGAAACAACTTCATATTTTGAATAGGTGCAGACAAAGATTTACCAGCGGCAACCTCATCAGCAACTTTCATAAGACCTCTCTCAACAACTTTATTATTAACTACCTTAGCTGAAAATTCAATAGCCTTAAGCATAGGTACACCAGTTCTAACCATTATACTCAGAGTTCTTGTAAATCTTGCTACTATTGATTTCAACAGAATACTTTTCAATAGTGGTATATTCATTAAGATAGTATCCTTTTGCAGCCTACCTCTTGGAGTAGATACATACTTAAATAAAGCAAAAATTCCAGAGCCCAATATCAAGAAAACAAGCCACCACCACTTATTAAAGAATTCGCTTAGTGCAATTAATGTTTTAGTTGTCCACGGAAGCTCTACTCCCATTGTATCAAACATAGTTACAAACTGAGGCACTACTTGAGTTATTAAGATATAAACAACAACTAAAGTTACTACCAATACGACGCAAGGATATATCATAGCATTTTTAACCTTAGCCACTATTTTATTATCCTTCTCATAATATGTAGCCATACGTTCCATGACATCATCTAAGAAGCCGCCAGTTTCTCCGGCTTCAACCATATTAACAAATAGGTCTGGTAATCGTTTTGTTGCTTTCATAGCAGCAGACAAAGAAAGTCCTTTTAAAACTTCTTGATATGTCATTTCGGTAATTTTTCTAGCCCTTTTATCGTCAAGTTGATCTCTTAATATATCTAACGCACCTGAAACAGAAACACCTGCTTTTAAAAGCATAGAAAACTGACGCGCAAATACTGCAATTTGTTTTGAAGGCAACACACCATTTCCAAAGAATTCTATATCCTTATCAAAAATAGTCTCTTCTTTTATTGATACCAAATAATTCCCTTTGGTTTTCAACATCGAAGAAACTGCGTCAGTGCTTGGCCCTTCTATCTTTTGTTTAATCTTTTGCCCGTTCCTATCTATAATGACACATACATACTTAGGCAACTTTTTCACTCCTTTGTATACAACTACAATAGTAATATCGGCAATGCCTAGTTAAACTTTAGCTTTCTCCAACATTTTTTTGTAAAAAAAGCTATTTTTTTAATATTTTTATAATAATTTTACTAAATCTCTTTCTAAAAAACTATTTAAGTAAAATTTAAACAAAAAAATCTTCAAAAAATATTAAATATTTCTTGAAGATTTTCTATATTTAATTAGGCAATTCCTCTTTTAATTTGTATAAAATATTAAGTGCATCTATCGGTGTAACACCGTTTAATTCCAGCCTTTCTAATTCATCAGCAATTTTTACACCTTTTAAATTAAACATATCTACCTGTCCATTAACTACCGAAGACTTACTTATATCCTTTGTATTTTTTTTGCTAATATCTGCCTCTTCAAGTTGCTTCATTACTTCTTTTGCGCGATTTACAACAGCATACGGAACACCCGCTAATTTTGCAACATGAATACCATAACTACTATCTGCTCCACCTCGCAAAATTTTTCTTAAGAAAATAACATCATCGCCTTTTTCTTTTACAGAAATATAATAATTTTTAACCCCTTCAATTTTATTTTCAAGTTCTGTAAGCTCATGATAATGCGTAGCAAAAAGAGTTCTAGCTCGTATCTCTTCACTTATATGTTCAACTACCGCCCAAGCAATACTAAGTCCGTCAAATGTACTCGTCCCTCTTCCAATTTCGTCTAAAATAACTAAACTATTTGAAGTAGCATTATTTAATATATTTGCGACTTCACTCATCTCTACCATAAAAGTAGACTGTCCCATAGCAAGGTCATCTGATGCACCTACTCTTGTAAAGATTCTATCTGCTATTCCAATTTTTGCAGAACTCGCTGGTACAAAACTTCCTACTTGTGCCATAAGTGTAATTAATGCGACTTGCCTCATATATGTAGATTTACCTGCCATATTAGGTCCTGTAATTATATTTATTTTATTATCTTCAAAATCCAAAAAAGTATCATTTGGTACAAATTCTCCAGATGCAATACACTTTTCTACAACAGGGTGTCTACCATCTTTTATATCTATAATTCCACAATCATCTATAACTGGTTTTACATAGTTATTTTTTTCAGCGGTATCTGCAAGAGAAGTTAAAACATCAATATTCGCTATCATAGAGGCTGTTTTTTGAAGTCTCTCTACTTGAGCTGCAACATAATTCCTAACTTTGCAAAACAAATCATACTCAAGTGAGATAACCTTTTCTTCTGCTCCAGTTATTGTTTCTTCTAAATCTTTTAGTTCTTGTATGATATATCGTTCTTTATCTACTAACGTTTGTTTTCTTATATATTCTTTTGGCACTAAATCAAAATAAGACCTTGTAACTTCAATATAATAGCCAAACACCTTATTAAACGCAATTTTTAAGTTCTTTATTCCCGTTTTCTCCCGTTCTCTTGCTTCCATTTCAGCAATTATACTTTTAGCATTTGTGCTTATATATTTTAATTTATCTACTTCTTCGTTATAGCCCGTCTTTATTAGTCCGCCTTCTTTAGTAGTAATAGGTGGTTCGTCAACAATAGCTTTTTCAATAAGATCCACAACATCTGTGCTTAAATCTATACCATCTACTAATTTTTTTATAAGCTCATCATCTATGCCAATTAAAAGTTCTTTTAATTCTGGCAAAACGCTAAGTGACATTTTAAGTGCAACTAAATCTCTTGCATTGGCACTGCCATATACAATTCTTCCTGTAAGTCTCTCAATATCATAAATTTTGTCAAGTTTCTCTATGATATCTGATCTTAATATAGGATTATTTTTTAATACTTCTACTGCATTTAATCTTTCCTTTATTCTATCTACACTAATTAAAGGCCTATCTAGCCACGAATGTAGTAATCGTGCTCCCATTGCAGTATTCGTTGAGTCAAGTACCCAAAGTAAGCTCCCTTTTTTATTCTTATCTCGCATAGTTTCAGTAATTTCAAGATTGCGTCTTGTCGCAATATCTATCTTCATAAACTTGTCTGACTCATAAACTTCTAAATGATTTATATGTTCTAAATTTGCTTTTTGAATTTCGGAAAGATACTTTAGTAATGCCCCTGCAGCGATATAAGCCATAGAGAATTTATTTTTTTCTTCTTGGAAATTGTCTATCTTACTATTTAGCGTACTTATAGCAGTATTTTTGTCAAAAAAGTCGTCTTCTAAATTAGAAATATATAAACCAAATCTCTTTTTTATAGTCTCAATTTCAGAAGGATTATTAAACATTATATTATTTACCACCATCTCTGATGGCTTAATTCTACCTATTTCGTCCAATAAATTAAAAAAGCTATTAGCCCCTATAAACTCTGTGCAAGACATTTCTCCGGTGCTAACATCTGCAGAGGAAAAACCAAAGCCATTGCTTAATTTATATACTGCACAAATATAGTTGTTATTTTTTTCGTCTAACATAACAGCATCTGTAACTGTTCCAGGAGTAATCATTTTAACAATTTCTCTTTTTACTAACCCCTTAGCAAGTTTAGGATCTTCAGTCTGCTCACATATTGCAACTTTATACCCTTTTTTTATTAGGCGAGAAATATATGTATCAACGGCATGAAATGGAATTCCACACATTGGTGCTCTTTCTTCAAGCCCACAATCTTTCCCTGTTAAAGTAAGCTCGAGTTCCTTTGACATTTTTATCGCATCGTCAAAGAACATTTCGTAAAAATCACCTAATCTAAAAAATAGAATTGCGTCTTTATTTGCTTCTTTTATATCTAAATATTGTCGCATCATCGGTGTTACTTCTGCCATCTTCCTATCTCCTTCTACAATAACTTACCCGCTAAATACCACTTTCTTTGCTCGGTAATTTTTAATTCTACCATATTCCCAATTAAAGAACTATCGCCTTCGAAATTTACTACTTTTCCTCCGTCCGTTCTACCCGTTAGCATATCCTTATTTTTTTCACTATATCCTTCAACTAAAACCTTTTGAACTGTACCAACTAGCTTTTCATTTTCTTCTTCCAAAATATCATTTACTAAGTTTATAAGCCTTCCTATACGTTCAGACTTTATATCTTCATCAACTTGATCTAGCATTTTATCTGCTGGTGTCCCAACGCGTCTAGAATAAACAAATGTAAATGCCGAGTAATACCTAACCTTTCTTACAACATCCATAGTTTCTAAAAAATCTTCCTCTGTTTCACCAGGAAATCCAACTATTATATCTGTAGTAAACAATACATTAGGAATCGCTTTTTTTATTTTATTAGCTAACTCTAAATACTGTTCCTTTGTATATTTTCTATTCATTTTCTTTAATATTTCCGTACTACCAGATTGTAGAGGCAAATGAATACACTTTGAAATTTTTTCTTCTCTTGCAATTAACTCTATAAGCTCATCTGAAAAGTCTTTAGGATGAGGGCTCACAAATCTAATTCTCTCTATTCCGTCAATTTTCGCAACACTCTCCAAAAGCTTTGCAAAAGTAATAGGATTTTCTAAATCTTTTCCATACGAATTAACATTTTGTCCAAGTAAAGTTATTTCTTTATAACCTTCTTTCGCCAATTTTTGAACTTCCTCTAATATTTTCTTTGGCTCTCTACTTCTTTCACGTCCTCTAACATAAGGCACTATACAATAAGAGCAAAAATTATTACAGCCATACATTATCGTAACGTTAGCCTTAATTTTGCTTTCTCTTTTTATAGGAATATCTTCTGCAATTGTGCCATCCATATCCCAAATCTCTATCATTTTTTCGTTTTCATTTATCGCTTTATATAACAACTCCGGAAATTGATATAAATTATGAGTTCCAAAAATCAAATTTAAGTGTTGTCCATGAGTTTTATTGAACTTCTCAACCATATGCGGTTCTTGAGCCATACAACCACAAAGCCCAATAACCATATTGGGTTTGTTTCTTTTTATTGCTTTAAAATATCCAAGTTGACCTAGTATTTTATCTTCTGCGTTTTCTCTAACACAGCAAGTATTAAAAATTACTAAATCTGCTTCTTCAGGTACATCCGTAAAAATATATCCCATTTCACTAATCATACCTGAAAGTTTTTCAGATTCATTTTCATTTAATTGGCAACCCATCGTATATATATGATATTTCTTACCTGCCATGAGGTTAGCCACTTTTTTCATATATTGTTTTTGTTCATCTATTTCTTGTTCTGTTAAAACCTTTATTGCCACAACCAACAAACCCTTTCTAAGCTTCCTCTAATTTTTCACGTACAAGCTTATTTATTATTTGAGGATTAGCCTTACCTTTACTCTCTTTCATAACTTGTCCAACTAAGAAACCTAAAGCATTAGTCTTTCCTTTTTTATAGTCAGCTATAGACTTTTCGTTTAAAGCTAATACTCTATTTACCATATCAGCAATTTCACTTTCATCGTTGACTTGTACTAAACCTTTTTCAGCAATTATTTCTGCTACGTTTTTATTTGAATTTAGTAACTCTTCAAAAACTGTTTTTCCAGCCGTATTACTAATATTGCCTTTTTCTATCTCATTTATTAAATCTGAAAGTTCCTTTGGAGTTATTCCTACTTCATCAATAGTAATATCTTTTTCATTCATTACTTTTGAAATATCTCCCAAAATCCAGTTACTTACCGCTTTAGGAGTAGCTCCAAGCTCAACTGTTGCTTCAAAGAACTTTGCTAATTCTTTAGTATTTACAAGTAACGTTGCATCATAATCGCTTAAACCATATTCCGCCAAATATCTAGCTTTCTTTTTATCTGGTAATTCAGGCAAGTTATTTTTAATCTCCTCAATATATTCGTTAGTTAAAACTATTAGGACTAAATCTGGTTCAGGGAAATACCTATAATCTTGAGCATTTTCTTTGGTTCTCATTACAATGCTTTCGCCTTTATCATCGTCCCAACGTCTCGTTTCTTGATTAACTTTTCCACCAGCTTCTGTAACTTCTATTTGTCTCTTTATTTCATACTCAATAGCACGACCTGTTCCACTAAATGAGCTTATATTTTTCATTTCTGTTCTTTGTCCAAATTCTTTTGAACCTTTAGGCATGATAGAAACGTTAACGTCACAACGAAGTGAACCTTCTTGCATTTTACAATCTGAAACTTCTATGTATCTTAAAATAGTTCTAATCTTTTCAAGAAGAGCTTTTGCCTCTTCAGAGCTACGCATATCTGGCTCAGTTACTATCTCTATAAGTGGTACACCACAACGATTCATATCTACTAAAGATCCCGTACCCCAAGCATTATGAAGCAACTTTCCAGCATCTTCTTCAATATGAATTCTTGTAATCCCGATCCTCTTTGTTTCGCCATTTACTTCTATATCTAAATAACCATTTTTGCAAAGTGGCAAATCATATTGAGATATTTGATATGCTTTAGGTAAATCTGGGTAAAAATAATTTTTCCTATCTTGCTTACTAAAAAGTGATATCTCACAATTCATAGCAAGTCCAGCCTTTACCGCATATTCAACAACCTTTTTATTCATAGATGGTAATGTCCCTGGCATGCCAGTACAAATAGGGCAACAATGCGTATTAACATCTCCACCAAATTCGTTAGTACAACTACAAAAGATTTTTGTTTTTGTAGATAACTCTGAGTGTATTTCAAGTCCTATAACGCTTTCATATTCCATATTTAATCACTATCCCTCTTATTTATTTTCAACATTATACGCAACTTTTAAAATCATATTTTCATTAAACGCCTTACCTATAATCTGCATTCCTATAGGTAAACCCTTACTATCTTCGCCAATAGGTACGGAAATTGCAGGAACTCCGGCTATATTTATTGGCACTGTACAAATATCTGATAAATACATTTCCAAAGGATTTGAAATCTTTTCACCAATCTTAAACGCGGTAGTAGGAGCAGTTGGTCCAATTATTACATCATATTTTGAAAACGCATCGTTAAATTCATTAACTACTAAAGTTCTCGCTTTTAACGCTTTTTTATAATATGCATCATAATATCCAGAACTTAAAACGTAAGTACCTAAAATAATTCTTCTCTTTACTTCAGGTCCAAACCCTTCACTTCTACTATTTTCATATAGTTCATTTAAATCTTCTGCTTTTTCACTTCTATATCCATATTTTACGCCATCAAATCTAGATAAATTTGAACTTGCCTCAGCAGAAGATAAAATATAGTAAATAGATAAAGCATTATCTACAGTAGGCATTGAAAATTCTTCAACTATAGCCCCTTGTGCTTTTAATTCATTTACTTTATTTAAAATTGCCTCTTTTACTTCAGAATTTATACCCTCTCCAAAGAACTCTTTAGGTAAGCCAATTTTTAACCCATTAACACCTTTTACTAAAGCCTTTGTATAATCAACTTCGCCCATATCTACCGAAGTTGCATCGTTTTCATCTTTACCACATATTGCATTTAACAATATTGCAACGTCTTCTACATCTTTTCCAAATGGGCCTATTTGGTCTAATGAAGAGGCAAACGCAACTAGGCCAAATCTAGATACTAATCCATAAGTTGGTTTTAACCCTACAACGCCACAAAAAGACGCTGGTTCACGAATGGATCCACCTGTATCTGAACCTAATGCTAAAGTTGCCTCGTCAGCCGCAACAGCAGCAGCAGAACCACCACTAGATCCTCCTGGTACATATTCGGTATTACGAGGGTTTGTAGTTTTTTGGAAAGCTGAATTTTCAGTAGAACCACCCATAGCAAATTCATCCAAATTAACCTTGCCCAATATAATACACTTATTATCTTTTAATTTTTTTATAACTGTTGCATCGTATGGAGGCACAAAATTTTCAAGCATTTTAGATGCACAAGTTGTCTTTATTCCTTTTGTGCAAATATTATCTTTTATTGCAATAGGAATACCTGCTAAAATAGGTAAATCCTCGTTATTATCAAAAGCTTTTTGAACTTCTTCCGCCTGTTTTAAAGCATTTTCTTTATCTAAAGAAAGATATGCCTTAATAGTAGGCTCCTTTTCTTCTATTCTTTTATATATAGCTTCAACAACACTAGGTACAGTTATTTCTTTATTCCTATACATCTTAGCAAGCTCATGAGCTGAATATTCATATAATTCCATTTTAATAAATCATTCCTTTCTTTAAGCAACACATGTAAAATCTATTGCACAACACTAGGTACAACCAAACATCCTGCCTCTTTTTTAGGAGCATTTTTCAAAATTTCATCTCTACTATATGACTCTTTTACTTCATCTTCTCTAAACACATTTTGAACTTTTAAAATGTGATTTGTAGGCTCTACTCCATCAGTATTAAGCTTGTTTATATTATTTGCAAACTCTACTATATCTCCCATTTGAGATACCAATCTTTCTTTTTCTTCATCAGATAATTTTAACTTTGCAAGACGTGCAACATATTCAATATCCTTATCTGTAACCATAATCTCACCTCATTAATATTTTTTACGCAAGCGACAAGATTTTTTCAACTATCTTCTTACCTGCATCTAAATCTCTAAATGCCAATTGACTCTTCTTTATCTTTATTAATCTTTCTTTATCGTTATCTAAAAGTTTGTTAACACTTTTTACAAGGTCCGTTTCCTTAGCACAAAGTATTCCCAAATTATTTAGTAATATAAAATCAATATTTCCTTCTTCTTGGCCAGGAAGTGCACCTGTAACTACTACTGGCAAATCACAAGTAATACACTCCATAAGTACATTAGGACTACCTCTTACTATCGCCACATCATGGCTTGTCATAAGATTCTCAACATCTTTAACAAAACCATAAATAGTAACTCTATCTAGTTTATCACTAAATTTCTTTTCTAAAACCTCTTTTAGTTTTGTATTTCTTCCAGCGACAGCAGATATACGAGAATTAGGTACTTTTAATAATTTTTCAATTATATTTCCCATATCTCCAGAGCCTTCTCCTCCGCTCATAATAAGGAAATCTGTTTCTTGCTTCTCTCGAATTCCTTTTTCATCTACCATTTTTATCTTTCTACCAGCTTCTAAAATCTCTTTTCTTACAGGTAGATTTATTATCTCAATTTTTTCTTCAGCAGTCCCACGTTTTAACGCATATACCCAAGCTTCTTTAGTAGGAGCTATCATAAGATCAGCCCTTGGGTCAACCCAAAGTGGTGAAATAGAAATAAGGTCTGCAAAAACAGTTGCGAACTTAATTTTCTTTTTGTCTTTTCTTTTACTAAGTAAATCAATAACCGCACTATTAAACGCAGGGTGAACTGTCACTATAATATTAGGATTAAATTGATCTACAAGTTTATTAAACTTACGTTTTATAAGTCTTTTTACTACTTTTTCTACTAAACGTGGTTCTGTTGCGGACATTTTATAAATAAATTTCCACATATCTTCTGAGGTACGAATTATTGGGGCATACATCTTTCCAATTCTAAGTCCCATTTTTCCAGCAAACTCAAAAGCTTCAACCGATTTAAATAAAACTCCATCTACTTTTTTTAGTTCTTCTTCTAATGCATTTGTTATACTTTTGTGACCATGTCCTGTTACATATGATGTAAGTATTAAAACTCTTTTTTGCATAATATTATCACCCCTATTTTGACATCTATAAGTATATTGAATTTTTGTGAATTTTTCAAGTGTTTTAACAATTTTAAAAAGCGGTATTTTTTATGTCAATTTGCATGTTTACATAAAAAATGATATAATTATATTAACTTTATTATATTTGGAGGTATTCCGCAAATGAAGCGTACCATCATTGTCGTCCTGACCATCATTTTGGTCGTCGGCTTGTTTTTCCTTGTCCGTAGCCAGTTTCTGTCCAATCAGCCCGAAGAGGGCAATACCCAGGTAGCCCTTTGCCGGGCAAATGTGTACTCTGGCCCCGCCCTCACCGGCGA
>JAEEGI010027617.1_pt1 | contig 10848 bp, 8 predicted proteins | sample 8958751 | NCBI WGS metagenome assembly JAEEGI01 (sample SAMN16246545, study PRJNA631951) | gut metagenome | biome: gut microbiome; feature: rumen; material: KS-attached | host: Bos | place: Iran: Karaj | collected 2018-10 | reverse complement strand
GTACTGCGAAAGTGGGAGAGTAGGTAACCGCCCCCTGAGAGCCCTGGACACAATCGTGTCTGGGGCTCTTTTCGTTATCTGGCCAATTTGTGGATGAATAAAACGCGAACCTTTTAGCTTGCTAGCCTAAGGTTCGCGTTTTTTATTGTGGAACAACAAATGACTTTATGCCTCCTCTTCATCGGTGCCGATGGGAATCTGGCGCTTGAAGACTTCCTTGAAAGTGATGAGTGTCTCGCTGCGTCCCAAGCCCATCTTCAAGAACTTGTGATGGATGATGTCGAGCAGGTCGTCGTTGTTCTTGGCATAGAGCTTAATAAACAGGTCATACTTGCCAGTGGTGTAGTAGCACTCTACTACCTCGGGCACTGTCTTTAGGCGCTCGACCACCTCGTTGAACTTTGAGGGATCGTTGAGGAAGAACCCGATGTAGGCACAGGTGTGGTAGCCTACTTCAGTTGGTTCTATAAGGGATATGGAGCCATTGATGACTCCCATGTTGTAGAGTTTCTGGATGCGCTGGTGAATAGCGGCACCGCTTACGTTGCATGTGCGTGCAATCTCCAGATAGGGCTTGCGTGCATTCTGTGAGAGCATTTTCAGGATTTTGTAATCCAAGGCGTCAAGCTTTGCGTTTGCCATAATAGAGTAGTTGTTTTGGGTTAATAAGTGAGTTTTCGACCGCAGCAACAGGGTGAAAACGTTAATTATGGTGCAAAGTTACAAATTATTTTTGATACGGATTACAAACTGGCAAATTTTTTTCTTATTTTTTTCTATATTTTAAGCTTTCGGCTCCATTATCATATTATTTTATATTAATTTTTGTGCCAATTCCCCCCTTTGGGTAGGGACGAAAACTCCCCTCCTGATGAGTGGGGAGGGGAGTTTTGAAAGTTAGTGGGAAATCTTTTTACCAAATGATAGCGCGGTCGGCGGGGTCGAGCCACATTTTGTCGCCGGGCTTGATGTTGAAGGCGTCAAAGAATGTGTCGATGTTGCGCAACGTGGCATTCACGCGATAGCGGCCAATCGAATGCGGGTCGCTCTTGGTCTGCTGGAAGATGGCCTCTTCGGTGGAGTTCTCAGCCCAGATGCGGCCATAGCTCAGGTAGAAGCGTTGTGTGGGCGTGAAACCGTCCAGAGGCTGGTTGTCCTTGAATTGCTGAGTCTGACGGAAAGCGTCGTAGGCGATGCGGAGGCCGCCCTGGTCGGCGATGTTCTCGCCCAATGTCAGGTGACCATTGGCATGAAGATCCTTGACCAATACAATCTGGTCGAATTGTGCTGCAAGTTTCTCGGCAGCTTCTTGGAAGCGAGCGGCATCGCCCTCGGTCCACCAGTCAACCATATTGCCTGCCTGGTCAAACATGCGTCCCTGATCGTCGAAGCCGTGTGTCATCTCGTGGCCAATAACGACACCGATAGCTCCATAGTTGGTTGCGTCGTCAGCATTCACATCAAAGAAGGGTGGTTGCAGAATGGCTGCAGGGAAGCAAATCTCGTTGGTCGTGGGGTTGTAGTAGGCATTTACTGTCTGTGGTGTCATGCCCCATTCGTCCTTGTCGACTGGCTTACCGTGCTTGTCCAGATTGCGGCGAGTCTCGTACAGGGTGGCAGCCTTAATGTTTTCGTAGAGCGACTTCTCGGGGTCGACTTGCAGGCCACTGTAGTCGCGCCATTTGTCGGGATAGCCAATCTTGACAGTAAATGAGTTGAGCTTGACCAGCGCGTTGACCTTGGTGGTGTCGCTCATCCATGTCAGGCTGGCGATGTGTGCTGCCAGCGACTTGCGCAGGTTGGTGATGAGTTTCATCATCTTCTCCTTGCTGTCTTGGTTAAAGTAGCGCTCAACGTACAGTTCACCCACAGCCTCGCCCAGCAAAGCGTTGGGCAGGCCCTGTGCGCGTTTCCAACGTGGACGCGGCTCCTTCTGGCCACTGAGCATGCGGCCGTAGAAGTCGAAGCTGGTCATATACATCTCGTCACCCAGGTAGCTGGTGCCGTGGCCAATGACTTGGCCAGCTAGATAGTCACGCATCTGGGTCTCGCTAAGCGTGCTCATGAGCTTCTGTGCCACCTCCATTACTTTGGGTTGCTCCAGGATGACCCACTCGATGTTTTTCACGCCCAGCAGGTCGAAGTACTGCCGCCACTGGATAGCGGGGTAGTCTTGCTGCAGTTGGTCGATGGTGCGAATGTTGTAGAGCTTGTTGTAGTCGCGTGCCTCGGCACGACTCATCTTGGCTTGTGCAAACTGGTATTCGATGTCATAGATGGTCTTAGCGGCACGCTGGGCATCCTTCTTTTTGTAGCCGCACAGCATGAACGTCTTCACCAAGTAGTCGCGATAGGCTTGCTGGATTTTCTTGCTGTCGGCATCGGTGTTGAGGTAATAATCACGGTCAGGTAGTCCTGCGGTGCCAGCGCTGAGCCACATCACATTCATGTCACTGTTCTTCAAGTCGGTCTCCACGCCCACGCCAAAGAACGGATTGCCCAGCGTCAAGTGGGTCTTGGCGATGAATGGTGTCAGGTTGGCTTTCTTAAAAGCGGCGACTTCGGCCAGATCAGCCTTGATCGGTGCAGTGCCCTCGCGGTTCAGGCGGTCGCTGTCCATGGCTTGGTTGTAGAGGTCGGTCACTTTCTGGCCCACGGTACCGCGGGCATGCTTGGTTTTGGCCAGGTCGGCAAACAGTTCTTTGAGTTGTTCACGGTTGTTCTCGGCCAGGTCGTCAAACACGCCATAGCGCGAGTACTCGGCCTTGAGCGGATTGTTCTTCATCCAGTTGCCGCCCGCATACTCATAGAAGTCCTCGCCGGGCGATACATTCAAGTTCATGTCAGCGCGATTCACGCCCACATTTTGTGCAGCTGCCGTCATTGCGGCCACTGTCATGATGGTCATCATCAGTTTTCTCATGTTTATGGTTTTTGGTTTGGTCTTTGCAGTTTGCAAAATTACGAAATCTTTGTCTATTAGACGTGTGAAGGTGTAGAAAACTACACGATTCTTCTAAAATTTTTGTTAGCGGATACCTAGAATGCGGTGAGTCTGCAGTGAGAGGCGCCATGTGGGATGAGAGAGGACGGCCTCGACGCAGGCCTGAAGATTGTGTTGCCTCTCATCGGGGTTGTCAACGTAGCATGGTTGCAAGTATCGGTGTTTGGCCTCGATGTAGTCGTATTGACTCAAGTCTTGCCCCGTGTACACCACCTTGAGCTCATCGCATTGGGTGAGTATAGTCGGGACAAGGTCACCGCCCGTGAAAGCTGTCTTTGGTGAGAATGTAATCCAATCAATACCTCGTGGTAGTGGACGTGTGCCGTTGGTCTCGATGGCAATGTATTTGCCCGTCAACGACTTCAAGCTAGCGATAAATGCCTCGTCAATCCATAGCGACGGTTCACCACCAGTGAGCACCAGCAGGGGTACGTTGGGCCACTGGTTGACAGTGTCGGCAATCTGTTGCAGCGACATCATCGTGCCTTGTTCGTGGTGGGTGTCACAGAAGTGGCATCGCAGGTTGCAAGAGCTTAGCCGCACGAACACGCTCGCTGTGCCCGTGTGATATCCCTCGCCCTGCAGCGAGCAAAATATCTCATTGACCTTGACCATCAGCGCATCTTCTTGACGACGGGCATGAGAACCTGCTCCATCACAGCATAGCCAGCCAGATTGGGATGCACACCATCGTTGGTGTAGGCAGCGTTCATCGCGCTCCCATTCTCGGCCACCATTGGGGTGAAGAGATCCAGGTAGGTCGCCTTGTATTTCTTTGCCAAGGTTTTCAGCCGTAGGTTCAGGCTAGCTACCTTGTCGGCCACGGCAGTTACCGAGCGGTTCCATGGATAGGCATCGCACGGCAACACACTTGCCACGATGACCTTGAGCTTGGCTTGCTTGGCGAGGATGAGCATAGTCTCGATGTTGCCCACAGTGTTATCTTCGCGGTAGGGGCCGGCATTCTCGGCAATGTCGTTGGTTCCTGCCAAGATGACTACCACCTTAGGCTTCAGGTTGAGCACGTCGGTGCGGAAGCGTACCAGCATCTCTTGTGTCGTCTGTCCTGAGATGCCTCGCCCAATGAGTGAGTTGTCGCGGAAGAACTCGGGATGCATCTCGACCCAGTGCTCGGTGATGCTGTTGCCCATCATCACCACGCGCTTGCCCTTGTTGCGTTGCATGTTCAGTTCCATATTAGCTTGTTCGTACCGTCCAACCTGCGCAAAGTCGCGCCTGTCGCGTGCCACTGTGCTCAACGCTACCAGGCACACCAGCATAATGACTACTCTATAATTCATAATTTGAAATGTTTTAGTTGCCCTTCAGGAGGATGGGCGCATTATTCGTCGCGTTCATAGGCCGCCATGTTGTCACGGCTCTCCCACACCTCGGCACGGTAGCAGTTAGGCACGGTGTCGACAATCCAGCGGGCGATGTTCTCGGCGGTGGGGTTGAACTGCAGCACTTCGTTGAGGTTTCGGTGGTCGATGTGTCCGTGAATCATCTTCTTGATTTGCGTGAAGTCGGCCACCATTCCGTTGTTGTCAAGCTCTTTGCTCTTGCAGTAGATGTTAATCATCCAGTTGTGGCCATGCAGGTTCTCGCACTTGCTCTCATAGTCGAGATACAGTTGATGGCACGACGAAATCTCTAGGGTCTTTTTTACGTAGTACATATATTAATTGATCAATTATCATAGATGGTGTTATCTTTGATGCCGGCTTCGCGCAGGGCTTGTCGGCGCTCGGTGCAGGTACCACAGGTGCCGCAATGATGTTCTCCGCCCTTGTAGCACGAGTAGGTCTCGGCATAGTCCAGGCCTAGGATCGCTCCATGGCGCGCGATTTCGGCTTTGTTCAAGTGAGTGTAGGGGGCAAAGACCTCAACACCCTCGTAGGTCCCTTGTTTCATGGCCTCGGACATCGCATCGATAAAGCTGCCGCGGCAGTCGGGGTAGATGCTGTGGTCACCGGCGTGGTTGGCAATCATCACCCGCTTCAGCCCGTAGCTCTCGGCGATGCCGCAGGCAATCGAGAGCATGATGCCGTTGCGGAATGGCACCACCGTCACTTTCATGTTTTCGTCGTCATAGTTGCCGTCGGGGATGGCATCGGCACTCTCGAGCAGCGCGCTCTTGAAATACTGGTGCATGAAGTCAAGACGGATGATCAGATGCTTGATTCCCAAGCGTTGGCAGTGAGTGATGGCCCACTGGCGCTCGCGCCCGTTCTGTGTCGATCCATAGTCGAACGTGATGGCCATGGCTATCTCGTCCCTGTATTCATAGAGCATGGTGGTTGAATCCATGCCTCCCGATGTGATTAATACGGCGTCCTTCATTTTAATTGAGAATTGTGAGTTATGCATTGCGCATCGATTGGAGCAGCCTTGCCTGCACCATTGTCTGGTGGTCGGCGTCACCCCAGTTGGCGAATGGCAGGATGCGTATTCCGCCGCGTGGGTTGAAGATGCCCTCGACCTCGATATACTTCGGATCCATCAGCGCGATGAGGTCTTTCATGATGATATTCACGCAGTCCTCATGAAAGTCGCCGTGGTTGCGGAAACTGAACAGGTACAGCTTCAGGCTCTTACTCTCGACCATGCGCACCCGCGGGATGTAGCGGATGATGATGCGCCCAAAGTCGGGCTGGCCCGTCTTGGGGCAAAGCGAGGTGAACTCCGGGCAATCGAGTGTCACCAGGTAGTCATGTTCGGGATGCTTGTTTTCAAAGGCCTCCAGCACCTCGGGGTGATAGCCGAATTTGTATTCTGTCCCTTGATTGCCCAGAAGGGTCACCCCCTGCAATTCTTGTTCGTTGCGTGGCATAATGTTTCGTCTTATTATTTAGCCTACAAAGGTACGAATAAGCGAGCGAAAAGACAAATTTATTTTTTTTCGAGACGCGCTGACTTGGACCTATCTACTCGAAGGCGATGAGGAAGTCCACAAGGTTGGTGTTCTCGGGCAAGTTGAGTTTCTTGCGCAGTCGATAGCGCGCGCCCTCCACACCTCGCACACTCAGTCCAGTAAACTGAGCAATGTCCTTGGTAGACATGTTCAGTCGCAGCAATGCACAGAACCGCAGGTCGGTAGGTGTGAGGATGGGGTATTGCTCCTTCAATTTCTTGAAGAAGTTCTTGTGGATGAGATTGAAATTGTTCTGATATACTTCCCAAAAGTTGTCACTGTCGGCACTCTCGCCCAGCTGGCTCAACATTGCTGCCATGTCGTGCTGGCTGATAGATCCCTTGCGGCGCTTCTCGCGCAAGGTGTCGCGTATGCCTTCGATGGCTTGGTTGCGTGCCGCGGCATCCAGTGCGAGCGACGCCGCTTCGCGTGCCTTATCGTTAAGTTGTGCCTCCAACAGCTGCTGCTTTTGTTCGGCAATCACTTTATCTTGTTCCAGCATCTTCATGTCTTGCTGCAGTCGTTTGTCCTCATATTGCCTCCTCATCTGTTCGGCAGTCTTGTGTGTACGGTAGCGGACTAGCAGGTATACCAGTCCGCTGGCAATGGCAGCATAGATGGCCCATGCCCACCATCGAGCATAAAACGGCAAAGGCCGCGTGAAGTAATAGTCTACCGAGTCAATCACCTTGCCATCGAGTGTGCGCACCTGGCATGTCAGACGATAATCGCCGCAAGCTAGCGCATTATAGGTCATTTCTGGCTCGTCAATGATGTCCTCGCGGTCTACACCCCCACCCGTCAGGTGGAAACTGAACTGTAATGCGTGGTAGTCGTAGTTTGGGAATGACAGCAGCACGGTGACCGATGACATAGACTCGGGACGATGTTTCTTGTCGCCTGCCACTGGCATGGGCACCTCGTCACCGTCGCGGCCTGTTGTCGACATCGCGCGTATGGCAAGTCGTTTCTTGCGCTTATTGTACTTACCGATGTTATCCATCTCCAGCCGTCCTACTCCGTTGTTGAAGTTGAAGTAAGCCACCCCGCCTTGTACCGACACATTGTTCTTGTTGTCGTTACAGTCTAGCCCAAAGAAGCGAGCCGATACCGAGTTGATGGGGCGATAGCTGTTACCTTGTCGCTGCATCAGCAAGAAGCCGTCGCTCAATCCCAGCCAGAAGGTGTTGTCGTCGACCCTAGTCGCCGAGCATACTTCGCGTCCAAGGTCACCTAGATCGGTGAACTCCACGATGGAGTCTTTACGGTCGTCATAACAATAGAGACGCTTGCCGTGGGCAAACACCACGCGGCCACAAATCTTCATCACATGACTCATGCCCTGTACTGTGTCACCGCCCAGAACGTTATAGCGTTGGGTATTGACCTTTTGCAGGTCAGGAGTCAGGGTCAAGCGGTAGAGGCCATGGCTCATGTGTGCAACCCACACATTTCCTAAGTGGTCAACCTCAAATTCAGCCACTGGTGCATGGAAGCCTTCTAGCTCATGCGAAAACACCCATTGGCCGTTTTCCTTGACATAGACACGCATCACATAGTAGGTCGACTCAAGCATTACTTCGCGTCCTTGCAGTACGCACCGACGCAGACACGTGCTACTACTGTTTGCCCCCATTACTGGACCTGCTGTTGTACCCGACAGTGGGCGCAACCCCTCGTTGTTGCCCAGCAGTAGTTGGCCGTCGGCTTCGGTGATGTGCCAGTTTTGCCCGTCGCTGCCCGTGATACGCGTCAGCTGATGGGTGGGTATGTCATACTGCCACGCCGCTTGATTAGTAGCGATGTAGAGTAACGATGGCATGGGCTTAACAGCATAGACCATACCCAATGATGGGCTGCTGTGGTAGGGTGTGAGTAGTGTGCAAGGCGAGGCGGTATTGATGAGGGCCACACCGATATCTAGGGCTGCCCACACATTGCCATCGACATCCGCCATTAGATGGAGCACTGAGTTGTTGCTCAAACCGTTTCCCGTGTGGTAGTGCCACTTGAGACGGCCGTCAAGCGTAAGTCCATATATACCGCCCAATATAGTGCCCACCACTAGAGTCGAGTCGCCAGGCACAAGCGCGGCGCGGTTGACATTGGTCTGCCGCAAAGCTTCCTCGGCCTCGGTGCGCAAGGGCGTGCACTGTGTGCCATCGTAGTCGTACAAGCCATGCCACTGCGAGCACAGGATGATGTGCCCATCGCGTCCTGGCACGGCAGCAACGATATGGTCATCCCCCACTTGCTCTCGGCCAATGATGCGCTGGAGCTTGCCAGCCTGCAGGCGATAATAGTCACCTCCCTGCACTTGCATGAAAACCTTGCCGTCTACCTCATGCAGATACAGTGGCATGTGCGACAGGTCGTAGTGCGTGGTAACCTTTTTACCATCGTAACTGAACCACTCGGCAAACGATTGAAAATAGATGGTTCCATCATCGTCACGAACGATGTTCCAAATCTCGTCGTCATGACCGGCATAACCTTTAGGCCACAGCGAGGTGTATTGTAGGTGCCCATACTTGTCGCGCTCCATGTAGCCGAAGTCTAGGAAAGTGCCTACATAGAGGCGTTCATCCACCATCAGTAGTGAGCGTGCCACCGTCTGTCCAGGCAATGGTGTCAACGACCAGGTATAGCCATCAAAGCAAAGTATGCCCGATCCGTTGCCGATATATACCTCTCCATTGCTCCCTTGGCTGATATCCCAATTCTGAAGGGCGGCCTGGTAGTCCACTTTTCCGTAATTGTGAATCACGGGCATGAACGATAGGGCATACGTAGCTGACGGGAATGCGAGGCAAATTATCAATGAAAAAATATGAGTTAATAATAGGCGGTTATGCATAGTTGTGGTTATAAGGGTTTCGGTCGGCAAAGTTACAAAATTGTTAGCGATTTTCCAAATTTTTGGCTAAAATGTAATCGTAGTGGTGTAGTAGTGAAATATTTTTTGACATATGTAATTTGCTGTTAAATAGTTTGATAGTGTGTGGCGTCGTAGTAAAAAAGTAGTGCTCTAAATGGGCAAAGTAGTGTAATGGTAGTAAAAAATTTGCTCGCTATTGCAGGCGATAGTAATTTTGCATCCAGATAGCAAGACTTATCGATTTTTATTAACCATTAAAACAAAGCAATGGAAAGAAAACTACTCACACTTTTGCTTGTTCTCGCTACTGCCTTCGCGGGCATGCAGGCGCGTACAGTAAGAGGTACGGTCGTTGACCAGGTCAACGAACCGGTGATTGGCGCCACTATCCGTGTACTTGGTACCACGATGGGGGCAGTCACTGACTTTGATGGCAACTTCGAGATTGCCAATGTGCCCGAGGGAGCTACGCTGAAATTCACATTCCTGGGCATGCATGCAGTGGAAATGAAGGCCAGTGATGTGATGAATGTCCAGATGATGGACGACGTGACCAACCTCGATGAGGTCGTGGTGATTGGCTATGGCTCGGCCCAAGCCAAAGACTTGACTTCGCCTATCGCAGTTGTTCGTGGCGAGGAATTGTTGGCAACACCATCGGCATCACCCATGGCTGCCATGCAGGGCAAGGTTTCGGGTGTGAATGTCGTCAATAGTGGTACACCGGGTGAGGGCCCCAAGGTGCAGATCCGTGGTAACGGCTCGTTCACTGGTGGCAGCCCACTCTATGTGGTGGATGGAATGTTCTATGACAACATTGACTTCCTGAATGCCAATGACATTGCCGACATGTCGGTGCTCAAGGATGCTTCGGCAGCAGCTATCTATGGTGTGCGTGCCGCTAACGGTGTTGTGCTCATCACCACCAAGCATGGCAGCAAGAACCAGCCTGCCAAGATTACCTACAATGGTTATTATGGTATCCAGAAGGCTACTAACGTGTTGCAAATGGCAAGCTCGAGCGAGTATGCTACCATGTTGCTCGAAGCTAACTATGATGCTTATGTGTCGACCATGAAGGCATCGATCGACCGTTTCGGAGGCAGTTACAATGGTGATTTCCATTCTTGGACCTTTGGCTCAAATACCGACTGGTACAAGGAACTGCTGCGCACTGCCAGCATCACCGACCATAGCCTGAGCATTACTGGCGGTGGCGAGAAGGCTACTTACTCGCTGGGCATCAACTACCTCTATCAGGATGGTGTGATGGACGTCAAGAACTATTACAAGCGCCTGAATTTCCGCGCTGCTGTCGACTATGAGGCAACTAATTGGCTCAAGGTGGGCTTTAACGGAGTCTTCTCGAAGGGTCAGCAACAAGCGCCCAACAATGCCGCTTGGCAACAGGCATTCAACGCGCCTGGCATCTACCCAGTTTTTGATGAGAAAAACAATGCTAGCCCCGTGCACTACGGCTCGCCCGAGTCGGTTGGATTCACCAACAACTTCTACAACCCGGTGGCTACCGCTCACTATCAGAACAGCCGCAACGACATCAACAAGTATCTGACCAATTTCTATGCTCAGATCACTTTCATCCCCAGCAAGCTGAACTTCAAGACCAGCTATGCTTATGACTACACTTCGGTGCGCAATCGCACCTACATGCCCGAGTTCTTTGTGAGCAACAACCAGCACGTTGACAAGTCTTACGTAAGCAAGACCGAGTCGACCTACAACAACTGGATTTGGGACAATGTGTTGACCTATAAGGATACCTTTGGTGACCACAATCTGGGTGTGATGCTGGGTCACTCGCTCCGCGAGGACAAGTTTAGCAGCCTGTATGGCATCGGTTACGGTATTGTTGACGGTGATGATGCCTATAAGTACATCAGCCTGGGTACCGATGGTGATGCTAGCCGTGCCGGTGACGGTGGTACTCGTTACCGCAGCAACAGCTACTTTGGCCGTATCAACTATGACTACATGGGCAAGTACCTGTTGATGTTCACCTTCCGTGCCGATGGTACGAGCAAGTACCAGGAG
>JAEEGI010027616.1_pt1 | contig 10848 bp, 19 predicted proteins | sample 8958751 | NCBI WGS metagenome assembly JAEEGI01 (sample SAMN16246545, study PRJNA631951) | gut metagenome | biome: gut microbiome; feature: rumen; material: KS-attached | host: Bos | place: Iran: Karaj | collected 2018-10 | reverse complement strand
AAGCGCGCGGGCATGGCCATCTGCATCAGTAACTTGAATTCCTTCTTTGTGTGGCGCAGCTCCATCCAGTCGCGCAAGTCCTTGCGCGGCTTCCCTCGGTTGTCGCGGTAGTTGCTCAGCCAGCCGGGAAGCCACACCGTGCGCACGTCGATGAAGCGCAGCGCCAGCTCCGTGCCTTTCCTCACGCCAGTATCGTCGATGTCGGGGATGTTATAGAGGGTGTCGACGTGCTGCATAATCTCCTTCACCTCATCATCGGCCAGGTGATAGGTCTCGCTGTTGAACCACAGAGGCATATAGCCCAGCGAGCGGCAGCACAGCGCATCGCGCTCGCCGCTGCAGATGAAGGCCTCACGCAGCTTCTGAGGTTTGTAAGGCTCGTCATCAGTGTGCGTGGCCTCCCATTCCTTCTGCTCCTTGGCATTGAAGGCATCCTTGGCCTTGATGAGCTCACGCAGGCCGTTGATGTATTTCTGTGGCTTAACGCCTGCGGGGAAATACTGGAAACGGTAGCCCTTGTCCGGATTCAGCGGTTCATACACCTTGTAGAACTTCACCTCCTCATCCTCCGTGCCGTCGGGCAGCCTGCGGGCGTCCTTTACTACGCACTCCCGCATAAAGATAGGATAGTGCTCGTTAGAGTAGCGGATGCGGGTCTTCCTGTCCTTCGTATAGCTGAACCACTTCACCGAGTGCCAGTGCAGCGCCTCGACGTGTTCCTGCTTCACGTTGGGACCCAGCACGGCCAGCTCCTCCGGGGTGAAGTCTTTCGTCTCGAAGTCGCGGTGACCGTCAGGCTCGTCGGCACGGGCATCGCGCTCGGTGAAGTCGGCCTTGTTCACGCTTTTGTCCAGCTCGTCCCGAACATCGAACTGTGCCGCTATCTGCAGCACAGCCTCGTTGAAGCGGTCCTGGCTCAAATGCCTGTCCTCCATGTAGAGCTGGATGGCCGACCGCCACCCCTCGCCGCCGAAGTCAGTCACGCCCCATATATCGCCATACTTCTCGCTCTTGCGCTGATAGAGGCACGCCGAGGGTGTCTTCTCGTTGCGCACCTTGAACTTCTTTCCCTTCACCCCCACGCATTCGGCCGCCTGCGGGTATATCCACAGGATGATATCGAGGCCGCCTCTTGTGGCATCGTAGATCTTCTGAACTGGTATCATCTCAATCTTGCTTTTAGTGACCGACGGCAAAGATACTCGCTTCTCCCCGTCGGATAAAATACCTTCACCACAGCATCCCCTCACGCTCCGCAGGCTCCACCTTCAGCCATTTATAGGCCGACCGCGAATGCTGTCTGGATGCCAGCTTGTCACGCATCTCCCGCGTCTTCCACAGACTGTGTGGCTTTGTCACCGCCTCGCGCTCTCCTGTAAGCTTGTTGATGCCAGTCACCACATACATCGGCAGTTTCATGTGTTTGGAATTATCTTTAGTCATTGTCGTTCCTTGAAATATGGGCATGTCACCGGGATGCCAGTTGTCGGTGGCTTACATGAGCATACGGTACAGTAACCATAGTCCAGGTTATGTTTGTCGCAGTCCTTGCATGTCATGGCGCTACCTCCGGCAAACGGTTCTTCTCGTAACTCTTGGCGCGCAGCGTGCCGTCGGTGAACAACTCGTCGGCATAGTACACCTGCTTCCCCGTGGCGATGGCAAAGGCATGCTCGGTCTTAGCGCCCTTGCTGTCGAGGAAATCACCCAGCATATAGATGGCGTCCTTCACCGACAGCGCCATCAGGTCCCGCAGCAAACAGTAGCCGTAGAAGTCAGGCATTGTGCCGTCTGTGTAAGGCTGGTAGAACTGTTTTTCCTTCTCCCAGGACGCACGCAGATGATACTGCCAATTCTCGCTCGTGGGGTTGAAGACTTCATATCCCTTCGCACGCAGCATCTTCTCCGCCCGCGCAAACTTCAGGCGGGTGGCCTTGCTGATGACCTTCTCGCCTATCTTTCCGCTGATATATACTCTCATAGTCCTTTCAGTTTTATATATTTCCTTACTACTTCTTCTATGTCCTCAGCCGTGCTAAGTTCTTCTCTGGCCTGTTCCAGTTTTTCAATCTGTTTGTCTGTGGCCTCGCCAGACTGATGTATTCCGTAATAGTACTCAAAGGTTCTTAGTTTCCGCGCTACCAGTGAGCCTATCACATTCGACAACACCTTGCAATCGTCCGCACTGAGGCAGACATATATTTTCCATGGTGACATTTCCGTCACTCTTGATTCACCTATAAATGCCATATTTTTTTAGTTATATTTCCATATCACATATACCTTCATCCTTAATATATCTCGGACAACCATCACATGAATCCAGTTCTGGGTGGTCACAAGTTGTTTCTTCTACGTACAATCCAGAAGGAGTAGAGTTCACGCAATGAACCGTCTCGGGGTCATCATATATCGTTTTGTCGGCGCAGTGGCTGCATAGCTCATGATTGTCATCGACCCACCAGCAATATCCTACTCCAGGATGGAAACAAGGATTATTATCTGTGCAACCGCACACTTTACATACTCCGTACATTTCTCAATATTTCTTTAGTAGTTTACCATCCTTGTAACACCTGCTACCAATAGCCCGCGAGCCGTCAATGCCGAAGCCACAGCCTTCGGGATAGTTGCACCCGGGCTCTATCCAGCAAAACTCACATTTCATACAATCGCGTTTCATATTACTTTTCACAATTTAAAATGAAATCTTGACATGATTCTTCATTTGGATCCACCCAAAAGCCTTCCCAGTGACAGTAATGACGCCCTGTTTTCTTATGATAGTGACAACGAGCACATTCATAGCATTTCATTTCTTACTCATCCTTTTCGTTATAGATCATGCTTCCTTCAGGATCTAGACGACATTGTTTGACAATATCACCACCGATGACTCGCTGAGTCAGGGCTTTCTCTACTATCACGAAAGAAATCCTGGCTGCATAGTCCATGCCATGCTTAACCTCTATCTGAACCTGACCTTCACCACGAACATCTTTCCTTAACAGTTGGATGTCATTCTTCTCGAACCGGCCACCAGTTGTCTCCCTAAGTCTTCTCCGGAGTTCTATCACCCAGCCATCGAAATCTCCATGCCGGAAGAAACAGCAATTATTCACGTCACGCATCATCTGGACGGCTTCATTCAGGTATTTTGGATGCGCCTTATAAAAAAAACTATGACATACAATCATGCCGCCACCTCCTTCCTGATCATTCCAAGGTTAGTAACTGTCGTGCCCCACGTTCCCCAAGGGGTCGGCTCGTCAAAATGCACATCTACAAACGATGCCCTTGCGAAGTCGTAGATGTCCTCAATGACTCCGCTGTGATGCACGCCGTCTCCTGTGACGGCAGCATCAACTATTACTCTTTCTCCTACTCTCATGTCGTAGCTGGTTTATTTCCTCAGTTTGTCAATCGGTTGTTTCAGCTGCCGCAGTACTCCGTTGAACGTCCGGCGCTGCTCCAGCCCCGCACCCTCAATCATCGTCTGCAGCTGCACGGCTTCCTCCAAGGTCATCCCCATCAGGTTCACCTCGAGGTCTTTGGTCATCTCCACGTACATCATGGCTCACTCAAATTTAAGGTCAAACCATGGCGTGCGTATCAGCGTCCTCCCGTTCCACGACGCATACACGCCAGCCGCCGTGTGCACAATCACCAAGTTCGTGTCATCGTTGCCGGGCTGCTGCATCAACGCGTAGAACTTGCCAGTGCTGTCCCACACACCCAGCAGATTCCCACTGTCGGCGACCACCGAGCCGTCGATGCTCAGCACCTCGCTGTTCAGCAGGTGCACACCCTCAAACTCCATGCCCTCGCGGCGGGCACGCTCAAAATCTTGCACTTTCATATCTTTTCATTTTTTTAGGTTGTTCAGAAAAAAAGTGGCGGTGCTGTTCCCCGCCAAGTCAACGGTACAAGGCCTTCACGCGGTGGCAGAAAAGAATTCAATCCGCTCCGTCGGCACTATATAGAGAGTTCTGCAAGTCAATCCCACAGCGTGATGTTGTACACGCTGAAAACCTTGATTAGGTCCCTGGTCTTACTCAGCCCCAGCCGTTTTGCAGCGTTCGACAGCTGGTTCTTCACCGTCTTGACACCCTTCCCCAGCACCTTCGCTATCTCGGTGGCGGTGAGCCCTTTCGAATAGAGCGCAGCAGCCCTGCCTTCCTCCTTCGAGACGGGTATCTTGAACTTAGGCTTACATATCACGTTCTCATCCTTGCAGATGCCACGGAGCGGGCACTTCACCTCCTCAAAATGGAACATCCCGTTCTCCACGTCCGAATACAGGAAGTCGGCCTCCCCGAAGTTGCAGCGGATGAAACGGTCAACCATCCTGTACTCGAAATATCGTTTGTTGGCCTTCGACTCCGCAGCCCATTCCTCCAGCCGACCAGTGGCAGCCGGAAACAGAGACCGCATCTGGCCAAGCATCCACTCCACCTCATCACGGTCAGAAGGCTTCAGCGGCTTGCTGACACCATTGCGCCTGATGCAGGTCTGACCGCCTATGACAAAAAACTCTACTGCTTCCATAGCTCATTGCCTATTATCGCCTGCAGGGCCAGCAGCTCGGCAGGGGTGAACTGTCTGCGCCCGGCAAACTTGTCGTTGATCGTCATGTAGCTCTTCCCAAACTTGAAAGCCACGTAGGTCTTCAGCTTCATCTGGTCCTGAGAGTCCAGATCCTTCACATAGGACTGCAGGCCCACATTCGTTAATTCTTCGCTTTTTCCTTGCATATTTCAAAAATACTTAGTAACTTTGCGTGCAAAAGTACAAAGAATATTTCAAACATACAAGTAAAATCATTAAAAATATATGATTCAAACTGTTGTTTAGACGAAGTATAAACAAATATAGTAGTATATAATAAGTTTTAGTAGTAAATATACCATTATACTAGTATGGCTTATAACGGCAAGAAAACAATGGCAATGATACGCCAGAAGGGAATCAAGGCAAAGGACTTCAAGGCAGCTGTCTTCCCCAACCGCAGCGGAAGCTTCACATGGGCGGAGATAGAGAGGGCGAAAGACCTCAACGCATCCACCCTAGAAGGAATTGCCGAACTATTAGACTGCTCCATCGATGAATTCTTCGACAGGAAGCCTGTCAATCACACGCAGGGAGACCACATAGAGGCTGACAACAACAGCACGGCCTTCAAAAACACCAACACCTGCGACCAGCGTCTCCTCTCCCTGTTAGAGACACGTGACCGCCAACTCGACAAGGCACAAGAGCAGCTCGACCGAGCCCAGAAACAGTCCGACCGCCTCCTGGCACTTTTGGAATCTGCTGGCCGAAACTGATTCAGAATCGAATCAAACAACAACAGTTAGCTAACCGAGAACTGCGGTAAACAGGGCATTCTCAATAATAGAATCACCCCAATAAACTCGCCTCATCCCGACCAAAGGTCGGATGGAAGTCACTGATATTCAGTGGCTTCTATTTTTATTAATCACCTTTTTAATCACCTTTTTACTATTTTTGAGCTTTCACACAACCCAAAAACAGCTTTCACGCAACTAAAAATGTGCCAAAGAGAAACTTTAACACTCTTTAGCACTCTGTGTTTTAAGGGTTGTAATGCTATCCAGAAGAAGCTAATGATTGAACAGATTAAAGAAGTAAAACACTGCCGCATAGGTTTGGTTTACACCTTCCACGCTGCCTATCTTCATATTTGACCCATCCCTAACAGTACCGTTGGATTCCACGCTGCCAATTTTCATATTGCTTGCGTCTCTAACAGTGCCGTTGCTCTCGATTGAGCCAATCTTCATGTTATTCTTGTCTCTGATTATGCTGCCATCAATGCTGCCAACCTTCATGTTAGAAGCATCCCTAATAACATTATTACGGTCAAAACAACCAATCTTCATGTTTGAGGCATTACGTACAGTTCCATCGGATTCTATCTTTCCAATGGTCATATTATTCTTGTCTCTGCATGTCTGAGCAAGGCTAACGGTAGCCATACACAGAACCATGAGGAAAAACAATATTAACCGCTTCATCATTTCATTTCACGATTTTAACGTTATCAATGACAGTGACCCCTAGCATATCACTGTAATACTTGTTATGCTCTGACAATGTGCCACCAAGTACCAATATGCTTGAATTAGATGCCTCAGAACGATGAACCTTGTCCTCTGCATCCATGATAGCCTTGTATTTCACACACTGAAATATTCCACGTAAAATGTCTGCCTCTGTTGATTTGTGAGACTTCACTTCAACAGCGACACATGAACCATCAGCCAACTTAAACCATACATCAATGCGGTCTGCCGACAATAAGATATGCTCTGTTTCTTTCTCTGTGTATTCCTCGATTCCTATGACATTGGGATTGTTAAAGATGTATTCTTTAAGCTCTTTGTGAGAATCACCCTCACCGCCATAGCCAAAGGATTGACCAGAACGTATCTGTTCTTCAACCTTATCACCGCAAACCTTAACATGGGTAGAATCATTGAATACGGTTTCTATATAGGCAAACATTTCTGGCTTGTTGTGTAGAGGATGCCTTTTGCTTTGCCCTCCTTTAAAACCGTACCGTCTTAAATCTTCTTCGGACAACTTATCACCAAAGTATTCTTTCCTTAATTCAAGTCTGTAGGTAGGAAATGAATCTATTTTATTCTTATCAACCCAATAATCACCATCTTTTCGCTCACAGTTTTTGGCAACAACCTCAGTCTTAAACTTTATACCATCTTCATTTGTAGGATAGATATAAACAATGTCACCGATTGAAAAGTTGTTTTGCTTCATAGTCCAATCTATGAAGTGTAGGTTTTCTAGTGCTTCTCTGTGATGGCACTTTTCCCTTCTAGCAAAAACCAACCAATTCTTTTTCATCAAGTCACATCTTTATTTGGGTACAAAATTACTCATTTCCACTCATATTCATTTCAAGTGGTTGCTTTTTTTATGCTTATTTGTGAATCCAGTTGCAGGATTCAGTCTTTTCTAGTAACTTTGCGCCATCATTAATATAATAATGTACGTGCGCAATGAATGTGATTCTATCCATCCGACCCAACTTCTGCAAGATGATATTCAGTGGCAAGAAGGTATATGAGTACCGTAAGAGGGTATTCACACGCTCGGACGTGGATAAGGTCTATGTGTATGTCACCAAACCAATCTGTAGAATTGTGGGATATTTCACCATTGGCCATGTGATTGAAGATTCACCATACAATGTGTGGGAAATGACATATAAGGATAGCGGAATCAACAAAGAGTATTTCGATGCCTACTTCAAGAACTGTGACATGGCTCATGCAATAAAGATTGGTGAAGTGGTTAAGCTAGACAACCCCATTGACCCCAAGGAAGTGATTAAGGACTTCCACGCTCCACAGAATTTTATGTATGTGAATTACGACATATAAACTTTCAGTTTGTGTCACTCAGAAGTGTTTGTGAACTTCCGTTTCAGAAAGAGAATAACGAAAATCGTCTGAAACCCCTTTAAACACTGAGATTCCAGACGATTTTGTGACTTTCACTTCCTACAATAGTGAAAGATTTATTGGTTATTTACCTTCTCAAAGAAGAAGGTCATTCCCATCCCCTTCATTTGTACTTTCATTTTTCCTTTTTCTTTTTCAATTATATCATACTCAAATGTGGCTAGACTATTTTTTAAGGATAATACAGAACCAGACAAATTCCATTCACCTTGTATTTCGTCACTCGATTTAGTTTCCACATAAGTTCCATCTGACTTAAACGAAATGTGGGTTGGATTTGAGCTGTCAGTTTCCATCTTAACAATCCATTCTCCAACTAATTCATTTTCGTCACTTCCACCACAAGCGGTTAAACTCAATGTTGCAACCATCATTGCAAGCATCATAATTGTTGAATACAGTTTTTTCATAATGTTGTTTGTTAAATTATTGTTATTAAAGTTGATAATACACAGTTCCATCGGTGGGGTCAGTCAGTGTGAATTTGTCACCAACAATATTGACTGTCAGTTTCCCTTCTCCATACATGCCACCACCATATCTGAGTAATGCACTTGTAGAGTTATAACGCAAAACGGACAAAACACCAGCGTAGTCACCATCAACATACAGTCTTCCATCACCATCAACTCGCATGGTTAATCCGCTACTTTCTCGGAATGATTGATTTGCAAGGTAGCCAATCACTATCTGCTCGCTATAGAATGTTCTTGAAGATGATGATGTATTGGAACTGCTATATGATTCATCACTCGAATAATTAGAGTTGTTAACAACAACAGCCTTATAATCAGCCCTTACTTTCTCAATATCATCAATCTTATATGAATCACCGTCCTTAACAACTGATAGTCTCACTTCATATTCTGCATCCTCATACTTTGTTACAACCAGAAAGTTGTTTTCGTCTTTCATATTGATTGTACGAGAAACCATTGCTCCAATATCAGAGCCAGCTTCATAAGAAAACAGCCATATAGCTAGACAATCGCCATCATCACACTCATAGTCATATTTATCTTTAAGGATTTTAAGAGCTTTAGAGGTGACATGTTTTCTCACAAACACATCGTAATCATTACTATTCTCCATCCCCTTATAGAATGTCTCTATAAAGTTTTTCTTTGCTTGTATTTCTTCCTCAGAGTTCTTTTCCGTATCTTCCACTACTATTGAATCAGCTACAACGGACTGATTATCGTTGACTTCTTCACAATTCTTTGAGTTGAAATAGCCGACTATACCTAACAGAAGTATGCCACCAATGATATAGGGCAGATACTTCTTAAATCCGCTCTTAGGTTGCTCTTCTTCATAGGTTACTATCTCATCATTAATTACGTTATCAAACGGAGTGCCACACTTAGGACAGAATTTTTCTGCTCCCTTGCGTTCATTTCCGCATTTCGTACAGAACTTGTTTCCGCTTATAATCTCAGCTCCACATGTGGGGCAATACTTAACGTTGTCACCGACTTCGTGACCATTAGGGCATTTCATAAAGAGTTTTTTCTTATCAGGTTTTTACTTTTTTCAAAAATCTATGCCTATACCAATAACATACCAGCTATCTTGATAATTAGGGGAAGAAATCGTTCCACATACCTTTTCGTAAATTGAATTATCATATTCATCTTCATCCAATACTATACCCTTGCCATTTGGTAGTTTTTTATTGGGAATGAAATAGGTATCACCATGCAGGATTAACCCATAATCTTTTGCCTTCTTAAAGAAAATGTTTGCATCTTCTTTATCTTTCAAAGACAAGCTGGCGTGTGTTGAGGTATCTAAATTGTACCTAAAGAAACAAGCATGATTCGATTTTGAGAGTATCTCATAACTCCAATCTTTCTTGTCTCCTTTTTCGACTTCATATCCATAAACAATTTCTATGGATTCACCGAATTCTTCTTCTGTAACATCTTTATACAGAAGAGATAATCCACATCTCTTTGCATAAGACTCCTTTTCGTAATGATTTAGCATCCCTAAGAAATTCTCGAAACTCATTTTATTTCTGAACTCAGCAAGTTTTTCTGCTTCAATTCTTTCTTGCTCCTTTTGTTCTGCTAACTTTATGGAATCTTTTCTTACTTGCTCCAACGAATCTGCAACAAACTTTTCACGTGCTTGTTTGGCAGCACTATATTCAGAATAAGCATTATAGCCATACCAACTGCCACCAATTAAAGATAGGATAACCAAACCAATTACAACGCCAATCAAACTAGACAACAGAATCTTCATGTAGTCTATACCAGATTTCTCACCATATTCAGCAGACGCATAAGTTCCATCTTTAAGGTTTCTACCGCATATTTCACAGTAGATGTCACCTTCATTCACTGTTGCACCGCACTTTGGGCAAACATTTCCTTGTGGATATTCTTTTCCACATTCACCACAGAACTTGCTATCATCAGCTATCTGTGCATGGCAGTAAGGACACCGTTTGTTTCCTAAAAGTAATGTATCTTTTGAGACTTTTTTATCTCCGTTACTTTGAGTAACTATCTTCTTGCTAAGAAACAGCACAGCAGTAACAATACATATTATTGCCCAAATTGAACAAAAAGATAAATCTTCAAAGATTCTCGGTCCCATAAATGATAATATAAATGCAACTATAGCTGAGACTAAAAGAATAAAATTTGTCTTCTTGTTGTTTTCATTGATTTTCAGAACTGCACATATTCCAGTTCCTAAATATACAAAAGAAACAATAAAGCCAACATATAATGAAAAGGCATTGATTTCAATCCCCATCGTCTGCTGCACAATTCGTCCAGAATGATGTACTTGGCTTGATTCATAAAAAAGGAAAGCACCCAATAAAATAGAGAGGACGCCAAAAACAATATTCCACTTTTTCATACGATATAAAATTAATTTGTGGTAATTATATACTTACTTGCTAAATGAAATGATTTTAATTCGTTTATTTTCATTTTTTGCATTATAAGCGCTAACTTCAAAGTAGAGATAATCTTTTTCTTTACCTATTACGGGCACGAAAACGCTTTGTCCTTTTATTTTCAAAGGATTCTCTATATCCCAATCAATTTGAATAGAAATATAATCAATAACCCAACAAGTTGTGCTTGCAGCAAATTTATCACCATTAGGTGTGAATAATCGTGCCGTTTGGTCTTTATTAATTGTTAGTGAATACCCTCCTTCTAGTTTATAGGTCCCTGAATAAATGGCTTCTCCGCTTTGAGAATCCTCTGCTTGCTCTTTTGAAAGGGAACTACCAGATGAAATTCCGCTAACCCAACTTTGACCCCACTTGTCAAAAGTTTGGAAAATTTTGAGGTATTTTGAGCAGTATTGCCCT
>JAEEGI010027613.1_pt1 | contig 10848 bp, 5 predicted proteins | sample 8958751 | NCBI WGS metagenome assembly JAEEGI01 (sample SAMN16246545, study PRJNA631951) | gut metagenome | biome: gut microbiome; feature: rumen; material: KS-attached | host: Bos | place: Iran: Karaj | collected 2018-10 | reverse complement strand
AAAAATCTGAGGATATTTGCATCAATTTGTGCATAAAATGTGCATTGTGATGAAATCTTTGAAAAGTATAAGTATTTGAGTTTCAATTTGTTAAGCGATATAAGAGGTAGGTTTTGGCTATAGACCCTCACTCTCCGCTGAATGAAGAAGGAAGTCGCAAAACGGCTTCCTTCTTTTTCGTTGACAATCAAGCATTTAGGCTTGTCAAGAGAGTCGTGTACAAGAATCCCAGTCGGGTTGCTGGCCAATAATCGGATGCTCCGCAAATACATCAAGTGAATAAATCCCTGTATTTTCTGTTTTTTTTGTATAAGTCGCAGAAAAGTATTACCTTTGTAGCCGATAAACGAATCATGCTAAAAATAGACAGACATGAGAAAAACTATTATGCTATTTTGCTTGTTTGTCTGCGCTAATCATATAAGAGGACAACGGCACTGGACGGTGGCCGACGGGTTGCCGACTGGAGAGGTGCAGCAGATAGTGGAACTCCCCAACGGACAGATGCTTGTCAACTGCGAAGGGGTGTTCTGTATTTACAATGGCAGGGAGTTTGACGTGGTGCCTTGTGACCAAAACAAGGCATATCAACTTCCCCGATACACTAACCGGTATGGGTTGTTGTGGGAGGGCGACTCTGTGCTATGGCTGCACGACTTCTATAGAATATTTTGCTTCGATGCCCGCCAACGCCTGTTTGTGACCAATGCCGCGAGCAGGCTGAACGACCATCTGCTGGAAGCCATCCTTTCCGACAAGGCAAACACTCGGCAGCCAACCCTGACACAAAGGAGCATCATCGACTCTCTCCATATTGGCGACATAACCCTTGCCGTCAACGACCGCCAAGGGGGGGTGTGGATAGGAACCCGCTCCAGTGGTATCTTTTATCAGCCTCCTCACAGGGCAAAGCCTGAAATCCACACTGGCAATGACCCGCTGATAGGCATGGCACGCAGCAGAAGCCATCGAAGCGGGCAAACTACTTTTGTGTTGGAACTGCCTGACGGACGACAGTTGCGATGCGACAGCCTGTCACACTTGGGCTACTTCCTGCCGGAACAACAAACTATCATTTCACTCAACGAAAAACTACCATCCTTGAACCAATACCGCTATATGGTGGGAGCATGCCATACGGACGGGGACTGGGTGGTGGTCTATACGCAAAACGGCATATTCATGCTCAACACGAAAACAGATACGCTGACTTCTTTTCCCCATGCCAATGAGATAGAACGATACAGCAGTAAATACAACTGCATGCTCAAAGACCATGAAGGGAGACTGTGGATAGGAACACAGAACGGACTCTTCGGAACCACCCCGGCTGACTCATCCGTCTTTCGTGTCACTGGGATGACAAACAACTGCATACGCAGCTTGGTATTGGACGACAAAGGACATGTGTGGGCAGGCACTTCGTATGGCGTTTCACGCATCACGCCAACAGTTGTCAACTTGGGAGCGGATGACGGCATACCTGCCATATCGATGATGGACAGGGCGGCGTGCCTGACCGACGACGGACGTCTGGTATTCGCCATTGGCGGCGGAATGGCAGTCGCTTTCCGACCTGACGAATTGATAGGCAGTGAGAAACCACTCACCGTGGTGCTCACACGAATGGAACTGAATGGAGAACATGTTACGAATTTGCCTCATTCGCTCTCCTATATGCAGAATTACCTTACGTTCCAGTTTTCCACGCTCAACTATGCCACCCCTTCCCACGACCGCTACCGTTACCGCTTGGGGGGACTGGAGCATGAATGGAACACTTGCAGCGACGGAAGCGGACTGTGCATTGCCAGCTACAAGGCTTTGCCGCCAGGCGACTATATCTTTGAGGTACAAGCTGCCACGGCATCAGGTGAATGGGGGCCGGTGACAAGACAGGCATTCGTCATCTGTCAGCCATGGTGGCTTACATGGTGGGCCAAATTGCTTTACTCCTTCCTCGTCTTGGCTATCGGAGGATGGCTCATTGCCTTTTACTTGAAGAAAAAGAAGGCCAGGATGGAGTATGAGAACGACCAGCGTGTCAATCGCTTGTTCGAACTTCGTGAGGAAGCCCGCCACCAGTTTGCGGAGTCTGCCAACATCGCCCCCGATAAAATCACCATCAATGCCGAGGAAGAAAAGATGGTGTCACAAATGCTGAAAGCCATCGAGGCTCATATTGATGACGAAGAATACAACGCTGACAAGTTGGCTAAAGACATTGCCATGAGCCGCGCCTCACTATATAAAAAAATGCAAACCATCCTCGGCATCACACCTACTGACTTCATACGCAACGTCCGTTTGAAACGGGCCGCCCAATTGCTTGCCGACACTCAACTAACCATCAATGAAATAGCTGGACGTGTTGGTTTTGTCACACCACGCAACTTCTCTTCTCAGTTCAAAAAGATGTTCGGGGTCACCCCTTCAGAGTACCGGGAACCCCAATGAGAGGCCTCACCAACCACCCCCGATGGGGAGGCTTGACCGATGAAACAACTGCTTGATTTGTCTAAAACATACGTCCGAATTGTCTATGTGGTCACTTGGACGAACGAAACGCATACCTTTAGACGGGAGGAATGTGTCATATATGAAAAGAAAACATACCTTTGCACCAATGTTACAATTTTTTTATTCTCTTTTTTTGATTATTAGCTGATTATGAAAGAAAGGTTATTGGTGCAGCTGCTCCTTGTCGGACTGACTGCCTGGCCGGGGAATGCACACTCTGCACAGAGTGACAATCTTCCATCGGAGAATCTGAGAATTCATTTCGATTTCTCGAACGTGTCGGGGACAAATGTGACAGACGATGTTTCGGGTGTGACAGCCAGTCTGAAAGGTGCTGCCAAGGTAATAGAGGTGGGACAGTATCACATTCTCGACTTAGGTAATGCCACAGGCTATCTGGACATGACGCGCAACGCAGGCGCCATTGTAAAGGAGTTGCAGGACTTCACGGTTTCGGTGTGCTATCGTGTGGACGCGTCGGCTTCACTCTCAGGCCAGGGCTATTTCCTCTGGTGTTTCTCCCAGTCATCAGCCAACACAGCCAATGCTTCACCCTATACGGCATATCGCCTGAACGCACAGCGAATGGCCACCTCGACAGGTGGGTACAACCATGAGGTGGGGATGGAGACGGGCACACCCTCGTCCAAGGGCAAGTGGATACACATGCTCTATCGTCAGAAAGGCCAGTGCGGCGAACTGTTCATCGACGGACATCGTGTGCAGACCAATACACAGATGCCCGTGCTCAGTGCCACGTTCACTGCTGTGCCTGCATACAACTGGATAGGCCGTCCGCCGTTCTCTGGCGACAACTACCTGAAGCAGACACAGGTCGCCGACTTCAGGATTTACGATGCGTGTGTCAGCGATGATGCTGCCCGCCAACTTGCTGCCGAGGCACAGTCGCTGGAAGAGGAATACAAATATGGTACGCCGGGTGATTTCACATCGTTAGAGGCTAAGGTTGGCGATTGTCTGGCCTTCATAGCTTCTGCAGGTGACAATTATGCCCCTAATGCAGTGGCTGAGCTGAAAGACGAGGTTCACATCTGCCAGATGGAGTTGCAAGCCCGCCGCGCCTCGCAGACGCTCATCGACGAACATGTCAAGACACTCTCATCGCTGCTCGCAAAAGCCAAATCAACCATCAACTATACTGCCAAGCAAGTATTTGGAGCAACAGCCGACCATGGCTTCGTGCATCCCGGAGGTGTTGTGTCACAACAGGACATCGACCGTGCCAGGCAATTGTTGGCCAGTGGCGACACACGCATCAAACGGGCTTGGGAAATCCTCTGTGCCAACGAATACAGCAGTTCGGGCATTGCCACTTGGCCCACGGAGACTGTCGTTCGTGGTGGCAGCGGTGGTCAGAACTATATGAACTGTGCACGTGGGGCTGCCATGGCCTTTCAGAATGCGTTGCGTTGGAAGATTGGCGGGACTCGGGCCAATGCCGATGCAGCGGTCAGGATTATGATGCAGTGGGCCCGGGAGTGCAAAGGTCTTGGAGGTGACACGAACGTATCGCTTGCCGCAGGCATCTATGGTCACGAGTGGGCAAACGCTGCAGAGCTGATGCGCGACTACGACGGTTGGAGCCGAGAGGATTTCGAGACGTTCAGGCAATGGATGGTACGTGTGTTTTACAACCCCGCCATCGATTTCCTTCGCCGCCGCCATGACACGTGGCTCAACGCCCGCTATTCCAACCTTGGCCAGCGCCCCGGCCACTACTGGAGCAACTGGGGACTGTGCAATGCCCTTTGTGTGATGTCAATCGGTATTCTGTGTGACGACGTACACATGTACAATCAGGGGGTCAGCTTCTATAAATACGACCATGTAGGCACCTATAAAGACCATTCCAGTCAAAGTGTCATATTGAATGATGGCTGCAACGAGTTCATCGGTAATCTTGTTCCCGTGGTGCTGCCCGACGAGCGAGGGCCTTTCGGCTATCTCGGACAGATGCAGGAGAGCGGCCGTGACCAGGGACATTCGCTGATGGCGCTCGGACTGGCCGTTGACCTCTGCCAGGTGGGGCTCAACCAGGGCGATGATCTCTTTGCCTATATGGACGACCGTATCGCCGCTGGCGCTGAGTTCGTAGCGGCTTCCAACTTCGGAGGCGTGGATACAGGCTCCCTGCCATGGAAAAACTACAACTATGCCGACTGCCGCGGCACGATGGGTGCAGGATGGCTTATGACAGGAGTGAACACTGGCGGTGCGGGTGAATACCGTCCCTACTGGGATCGTCTTATTGGCTACTATGAGGGTCTTCGAGGTGTAAGGATGCAGTATTCCGAAGCAGCCAGTGCCAAAATCTGTCCTGATGGGGGTGGCGGCAATTACAGTCAGAACAGCGGTGGCTTCGACCACCTGGGGTTCTCCACGCTCACCAGTTGGCGGCCAGCTGCCTGTGCCGAAGAAGGTATCACCCCGCTCTCGGGCAACATTATTTATAAAGGTGTGACATACGTTAACCAGACCAACCTGGGAGGACTGAAATACAACTACAGCGTGTGCCCCTCTAAGGGAATACCTGCCGATGGCAGCGAAATCACCCTTCAGCCGCAGTTGCCTGAGGGAGTGACCGACACAGGACAGTGGCTGTGGAACACAGGCGAGACCACACGGGAGATAACCGTCAGGGCCGACCATAGCTATATCTATCGTGTGAGCTACACCGCTGCAAACGGAACCGTGAGCCAGCAGGCTTTCGCCATTGCCGTGTGTGGTGATGCCCCCGCAGACGTGATGACCAATGAAATCACCGTCGAGGGCGTCATCGAAAGGAGCACCGAGAAGACTGTCCTGGAGGGTACCAGTGTCATACTATATGCCGGTGCCGCCACTGGCTGGACTGACGACTACCTGTGGGACAATGGGCAAAAGAACAGTGCCATCACCATCCCCACCATCACCAGCAGCCGCACCTACACCTGCCAGTATGCCAACCAGAGCGGAGCTGTCAGCGAGAGTGTGTTCCACCTGAATGTTGTGCCGGCCATGCAGACCATCAATGATACCGAAGGCTCGGAGATTGAAGTTCTCTCTGGAAGCAGCGTCACGCTCCGGCTGGTCATCCCTTCCTATATGGATAGTGACGGCATCGTGTGGAGTGATGGCACAAAAGGTAATACGCTCATTCTTGACCATGTGCAGGACGAGACCGAAGTGACGGCCACCTACCAGGGAGACAGCTACTCCTACATAATACATGTGAAGGCTTCGGATTACACCTATTATAATCTGCTGACGACAGATAAGGGTTATCAGCTCGTCACTTCCGCCGACTATTTGGTGCAGCTCTCCGATGACCACTACTTTGTTTTGGCCAGCGATGATGCCGATCTGCTCATTGGTCTCGCCAACGCTCCTTTGAACGGCAACAAGGCCCTGTTCTATCAGACGCCCGCCGACCCGCTCTCCGACCTCTCGAAGGTTTTCACTTTCGAACCCTTTGACGGCGGTTTCTGCCTGCGCAACATCGACTATGATGGCCTACTGCTACAGACGGAGATGAATGCGCCCCACAACCTGCGCACCCACGACCAGCCATATCCCATATCATGGGCAAGGCTGCTCATGAGCTACGCTGATGCGACATGGACGGTTGAGAACGGCACCTACCCAGGCAACTGGCTCGGACTGTGGACACCCGCCCATGGATATAAGGACGGCGAGGAGATGGCACTGAACAAGAAGGGCGACGACATCGGCCATCTGCAAATCTTCGCTATCAGCAAAGCTCTTTTCCATCAGCAATGCTTGGTGAATGCGAGTGAGGAGGCACCCGTGAGCGCCACGCCGTTCGTCGTCAATCCACAATTTACGGGCAATGGATTTGGATGGAATATGAATGGCACATGGGGCAACCAACGGTTCAATGGTGCCGTAGAGGTGTGGCATAGTTCCGATTTCGACTTCTCGCAAACCATCAATGGCTTGCCAAGTGGCCGTTACAGCGTGGCTTGCCAGATGGCAAACGGTGAAGGCAACAATACGGGGTTCCTCTATGCATCCTCTGGCACCGAGACAGAAAGGGCTGTTGTCACGCAAAGTTGCAAGGGCAGCAACTTCGATGCTGAGCGCAACAAGATGTCGGCCAATGCTTCATACGGACGTCTGTCGCTTATGGTCGAAGTCACCGACGGTGCGCTCACCATCGGCATCAAAGAGCCAGCCACAGGCACAACGTGGCTCGTTTGGGATAATGTCACGCTGACATATCATGGCAATATGCTGTCAGGTATAGAAGACCTGCAAGAGGAAGCATTGGACTTCAGAAGGACATCTTATAGACCAAATGCCATATACGACCTCCAAGGCCGGCGGCTGAGTGGCGTTCCGACAAAGGGAATCTACCTTAGAAACGGGAAAAAACATATTGCCAGATGAAGATTGTACTATCATTTTTGTGTCTCTTCTCCACCTCGCTTATAGCGATGGCTCAGACTGAATACAAGCTGTCGGGGCCCTACGAGGTGGTGGCCCGAGACGGACAGTATGCTGCTTCGAAACAAGGCAGCGAGCGCGACATGAAAGCTGCCTGGGATTTTGCGAAAGTCGGCAACTGCGAAGATGCAGCACGCATTATCAATGCATACGCCGAAAGACTGCAACGACTGGACGGGCATGATGCACCATTGTGTCTGATTCAAGGCTACTGGTTGTGCAGGGCAATGATGATTGTCAAATCGGAAAAAGAACAAGGACGCTCCGCCATGGACTGTGACACAAAAGCCTGGGACGCAATGCTGAAGCGGGCAATGGTGCCCACGATGGACCGGTTCGAGCAAGACAGCCCTTACGCCAACGGCAACTGGGGAGCCATTGTGAACCGCTTCCGTATGGCGGCCGCCATCTGCATGGGTGACACCGCCATGTATCGGGCTGCCATCGACTACTATTTCAGGGGTTACGACAATGGCTCACTGCCCTGTTATATCAGCGCGACGGGACAGTGCCAGGAGACAGGACGCGACCAAGGGCATGTGCAGCTGGGGTTGGAGGCGATGGCAGACGTCTGCGAGATGGCCTGGATGCAGGGCGATGACCTATGGGGAGCGCTCGACAACAGGCTGATGAAGGGCTTTGAGTATGCTGCCCGCTACAACTTGGGCTACGATGTGCCTTTCAAGACGTGGAAAGACCTGACCGGCCTATACTGTGACTGGACAGAACCGGGCGCAATGGGGCGCGGAAAGCTATGGGATATCTATCAAAAGCCTTACAACCACTATGTGAAAGAGAAAGGGTTGAGCATGCCATATACCGAGAAAGTGCTCGCGCTGCAAGCCAAGGCTGAAAAGAAAGGCGGAAGCCGTGAAGTGCAGGCACCACGGGTGAAAGAGGGGGAGAAGCTGCATCAGGTGTTCACCTATCCTGCCCCCAATGGCGCTCCCCTGAAGCACGACTACGACGTCTTTGTCCAGCCGCGTGGCCGAAAGGAATGGACGAAGGTTGACACCTATATGGCCAAAGTGAATGCATCGGTGGGCGGTGGCAAACACGCGGTCAGTGAAATATCCTACTGCATGTTCGACTTCACGGGGGATGTGTTCGTGAAGGTTGTCAGCAAGAACAGGAATTTCAGCTCGGCACGCATCCGTCCCCACTATCGTGGAACAATGGCCAGGGTGCTCAACGACACAACGGTGCAGTTCCTGCTTTTCCAACCCGAAAATGTCAGCGTGGAGCTGGATGGCGACATCACCAACAATCTTTTGGTGTTCACATCAAAACCACCAGTGAGCAAGGAAGAGGCAGAACGCGAGGCTAAGCGCAACGGACGAGAGTTCAAGTACTATGCTCCAGGATTCTACGACGAGCAGGATACACTATATGTCGAGTCAAACACTACGGTTTATCTGGCAGGAGGTTCTTACTTCACAGGCACCTTTGCCATCAACGATGCCGCGAATGTGAGCATAGTGGGGCGAGGCATCGCCCGTCCGCCACGAGGGTATGAGGGCTGCCATGTGCATCGCTCGAAAAACGTGCTGGTGGAAGGTATGATACTCAACACTTGTCCCGTGGGGGGAAGTACCGACGTCACACTACGTGACATACGCAGCATCTCACATCCCGGCTGGGGCGACGGGCTGAATGTGTTTGCTTCCTCGAATGTCCTTTACGACCGTGTCTTTTGTCGTAACAGTGATGATTGCACAACCGCATACGCCACCCGAAAGGGATTCTCTGGTTCGACACGCAATGTGCGGATGAGTAACTCCATCCTTTGGGCAGATGTGGCTCACCCCATCTTCATCGGTATACATGGCAACCCCGAGGTGGGCGACACCATCGAGCATCTTATCTATGAGAACATCGACATCCTCGGGCAAGCCGAACCGCAAGTGGACTATCAGGGATGCCTGGCCATCAATTGCGGCGACGGCAACCTGGTGCGCGATGTGCTCTTCGACAACATCCGTATCGAACAGATTGAGGATGGCTGTATCGCGCAGGTGAAGGTGGGCTACAACCAGAAGTACTGCACAGCTCCAGGACGAGGGGTGCAGGATGTGACGTTCAGGAATGTGAGATATGACGGCGAAAGACCTAACCTCTCGATTGTCAATGGTTACGATGCGGACCATAGTGTGCGCAATGTGACCTTTGAAAGACTGAAAATCAATGGGCAGCCCATCTATGACGACATGCCCGGCAAGCCCCGATGGTATGCCACTGCCGACTACGTGCCCATGTATGTAGGCAATCACGTCAGTGGGGTGGTGTTCACCAGGGATATTGCACAGTTTCATGCCAACCAGCAATTGTCATACTGCAGCAGCCAAGTGGATCGCGCATTGGAAACCTTGCGTCCATACGACTTCACAATGATGCCAAGAAACATACTTGCTGATGGGCGGACTTGGAATCTCCGCAAGGCCAAGGCCGAAGAATGGTGCTCTGGTTTCTGGCCAGGCATCCTTTGGATGACATACGGCTACAACCACAGCGAAGCGGTGATGAAAGCAGCTGCTGGCTACACCGATGCCATCACACCCATCATCAGACAGCCTGTGTTCGACCACGATCTCGGATTTATCACCATCAACTCGTTGCTGCAGGGATATGAACAAACCCACGACCAGCGCTACAGGCAACTCGCCCTTGAAGCCGCAGACTCCTTGGCAACCTTGTTTGATGATAAGGTGGGAACCATGCTCAGTTGGCCTCGCCACGTGAAGGACTATGGTGGCCACAACACCATTATGGACAATATGATGAATCTGGAACTGCTCTATTGGGCGGCAGAGAATGGCGGTGGGCAACAATTGAAAGAATTGGCCACGCGTCATGCCGAAACGACGATGAAGAACCACTTCCGCAAAGATGGCAGCTGCTATCATGTGGCGGTCTATGACACCCTCACGGGACAGTTCATCAAGGGTGTTACGCACCAAGGCTATAGTGACCAATCAATGTGGAGTCGGGGCCAGGCATGGGCCATCTATGGTTACACGATGGTTTATCGTTACACCCGCGATACCCGATTTCTCGTCTTCGCCCAAAAAGTTGCTGACATCTACTTGAAACGCCTCAACCAGACAAGCAACGACTGGGTTCCCCGATGGGATATGGACGACCCTCGCAGTGATGCGCCAAAAGATGCTTCTGCTGCCTGCGTCACAGCCTCCGCCTTGCTCGAACTCTGCCAATATGTCGACAAGGAGAAAGGTCAATACTACCGTGAAGCGGCCATTTCAATGTTGCGCGACATCAGCACAGATAGCTACCAGAGCCGCAACAGCAATGTATCCTTCCTGATGCACTCCACGGGCAATCTCCCTGCAGAGTCAGAAATTGATGCCTGCATCGTCTATGCCGACTATTATTATATGGAGGCCCTAATACGTTTGAAAACCCTGCAATAGTTTCATTACAAATGTTTTGAGATATGAACAACGAACTTGATAGCATGCTGAGCTGCATTCAGCAGAAGGATACCTCCGAACTATGCTGTGAAGTGCTTTCGATAACCGAGACGATGGACGTGTTGCGAGCCAAGTGGAACGTGAAGATTCTGACAGCCATCCTTTGTGGGCAGACCCGGTTCAAGGATTACACAAAGTTGTACCCACAACTCGTGCAAGTTCTGCACAATGTACAAGGGCGTGCCCTTCCGCATGCAGTCCATTGTAAGAACACAATGTGACAAAAGCCTTATTTGTCAATGGAAATCCGCGTAAGAACTGCAATACGGCACAACTGCTAAAGATCCTGATGTAGGGCCGATTGGCTATGAAGTAATCAAATAAAAACAGATATCCATAAGATTTTTTCATCTATTTGCATTACTTTTGCATA
>JAEEGI010027608.1_pt1 | contig 10849 bp, 6 predicted proteins | sample 8958751 | NCBI WGS metagenome assembly JAEEGI01 (sample SAMN16246545, study PRJNA631951) | gut metagenome | biome: gut microbiome; feature: rumen; material: KS-attached | host: Bos | place: Iran: Karaj | collected 2018-10 | reverse complement strand
CTCTATGGGTATTTATGCGCGTGTGCTCTTTGCGCTGAATCTTGAAAAGGATATCTCGTTGCTCGCTGCCGACGATGCTCTCGGACGTCAACTTCAGGATGCTGAATTATTGAAAAGATGAAAAGGATTACGGTTTATGCTGATTTCGATTTTCTTGCTTCACCGCAGGAGATTGGCACCTTGGGCTACGAACGTGTTCGAGGCAAGGACCACTTTGTCTTTGAATATTCGCATGATTGGCTGAAGCAGCATGGTGGCATCGTGCTGAGTGGCGACTTGATGAATATCCCTTCGTTGCAACATCCTCGTGGCACGGATAGTGTGTTCGGTTTCGTCAAGGATTCCTTCCCCGACCGTTGGGGCCGGTTGTTGCTTGACCGCAGAGAACGTCTGAGGGCGCAGGCGGAGGGAAGACCTGTGCGAATGCTTACCAACTACGACTATCTCACAGGTATTGAGGATTTCACTCGCATGGGTGGCATTCGCTACAAAGATGAAGATAGTGAGGGCTTCATCAACGTCTCCTCAAAGTATCATGTACCTCCTATTGAGAGTCTTCGCGCCCTTTGTGAAGCTTGTCACGAAATAGAGTTGGCAGAAGAATGTAACGAATTGCCCGAGCAGCGTTGGCTCGACCAATTGATAGACCCTGGAACTTCGCTTGGTGGCGCCCGTCCGAAAGCCAATGTCACCGACAACGACGGCAAATTGTATGTGGCCAAGTTCCCATCAAAGAAAGATTTGGAGAACACGGAAATCATAGAACACTTCGCTCATCGTCTGGCAGCGGCTGCTGGTATCAAAGTTGCCAACACACGTACCATTAGGATTTCCAAAGACCGCGACCTGTTGCTTTCTGAACGTTTCGACAGAACCGCTGAAGGCCGTCGCATTCACTTTGCTTCTGCCATGTCATTGCTTGGATTGGAGGATGGTGCTGGCAGCAGCACAGGCAATGGCTACTTGGACATTGTGGATTTCATCCTTCAGGGTTGTGTGGATGTCCAGCAGAACCTCAGAGAACTTTACCGCAGAGTGGCATTCAATGTGATGTTTGGCAATACTGACGACCACTTCCGAAACCATGGTTTCCTGCTTACACCAAAGGGCTGGACGCTATCACCTGCCTACGACATAAACCCTGGAACCAAGACACATCAATGCCTGCTTATTGACCAATATACCGAGCAGTCGGATGCCAATGCCCTGCTTCAAGCCTCGGGCAGTTACATGCTTGAGCGACAGGAGGCATCAGAAATCATCGAGGAAGTTCGCACTACCATCAAAGACTGGCGCAAGACTGCCGCGGAACTCCAGATTCCCCACAAAACACTTGAGTCCTCTTGTAACCGATGGGATACTATATAGCTGTCTTGCCCTGAAAAACTTGACCATTAAATACTGAAGCGCGGAAGAATCAGTATTTTTACGTTCTATCCTCTATATCCTAAGGCGCAGCATCGTGTGGTGCTGCGCCTTTTGCATATTTTTATGAGGTATGACCATTTTTGGCCAAGATTGGTTATGCCGCGACAGGATAGAGCACTCTGTCGGCCGTGAGAGTGCTTGCTCCGATTGGAGCATACCCAGTCCTGGCCAAGAATGGTCATGCTGTGACAGGATAGAGCACTCTGTCGGCCGTGATAGTACTTGCTCCGATTGGAGCATACCCAGTCCTGGCCAAGAAAGGTCATGCCGCGGCAGGATAGAGCACTCTGTCGGCCGTGAGAATACTTTCTCCGATTGGAGAATACCCAATTCTGGCCAAGAATGGTCATGCCGCGACAGGAAAAAGCACTCTGTCGGCCGTGAGAGTGCTTTTTCCGATCGAAGAATAACCAATCTTGGCCAAGACTGGGTATGCTGCTACTGGATGCAGGTCATTTCCTTTTCGGAGCGGTCAATTTGCTGAATGCTTTCATTATTTTTACATATTAATGACAAATTTGTCCATATATTTGGACATTCTGGCATATTTATTTGACATTTTTGCAGTGGGAGGGTAAATTTTGGCACGGTTCCGGTTTTGGCACAGCGGTTGCAAATAGTAGGGTGTCGGCAGTAATGCTGGACAATAAAATGATGTTTAACTATTAAAAATTATAAAGCTATGTTAGTACGTTCAAATGATCTTTTCCCAATGTTGTTCAACAATGTGTTCAACAATATCAACGATGCCTGGAATCAGAACTTCCCACGTGATCCACAGATCAACATCTCCGAGTCGAAGCTGAACTTCAAGATTGAGTTCTGCGTGCCCGGTCTGTCGAAGGAAGACTTGAATCTGACCATCGATACCGACAACAACCTGGTGATCTCGATGGAGCGCAAGCCAAAGGAGACCAAGGCTGCCGAGAATGCCGAGAACACCGAGGGCGTAAAGGTGGAGAAGCCGAAGGACAAGGAGGAATATCACTTCCTGCGTCACGACTTCCACATCCCTCACTTCAAGGAGGCCATCGCCCTGCCGGACAACATCCACAAGGACAAGATTACCGCCAAGGTTGAGAATGGTATCCTCCGCATCCTTCTCCCGAAGGTTACTGCCGAGGAGCAGGCCAAGTTGGCTCAGACTATTCATATTGAATAATATTAGTGTGTGTTTTATTGGGCAAGGGAGTTGCAGCGTGAGCTGCGGCTCCCTTTTTTTGCAGCGACCATTTCGACATTCGAAAACAAAAACGAATAATAATAGAACAACGAAGCAGAATACTATATAGAAGACTTCAATTTCATACTTTGTGAGTTTAAATTTTCGTTGCCGATTCATTATTGGTGTCGCTTTTGAGCGGCAAATCAAAAACAGATTGTTTCTCCGAACTTTCATTGCTTCCATCAAGATTAGGGAATGTCTCTAAAATCAAATGGCCAACGGTCGTTTCAAATTACGCTCTTGATCTGCTATAATAAATTCATGATATTTTGGCATGTACCCATCAAAAGATTGGCCTTTTAATCAATTTTTTGCTCATTTATCATAGATTTTTGAAGAATTCTGCATTTGTAACGATTATTTTTAGTATATTTGCCGTCAAACATATGAAATCCATTTTAGCTCAGTTGAATCCTAGAACGTTATCTAAACTATAAATAGCTGTCCAAATAATTGAGTAAGGATTCTTCCGCTATATTCATTTGAGTAGCCTACTCCATCTGGCCCAGCCTTGAAGCCTTCATTGCAAATGTCAATGTGCTTGAAGTGTCTGTGCAGGAACTGATAAGGCATAAGATTCAGTCAATAGAAAAGTTTAAATGATGACAGTAGAAGAAATACAGACACGCAAAGAATGTCAGACATTCGATTGTAAGAGCATTCAGATTGACCCTAAAGCGTTAGCAATACCCATTGTGGCTATGGCTAATGCTGACGGCGGTATGCTTGCTATTGGTGTTTCCGACAAGACGAGAAGAATTGAGGGTGTTGATGGGAATGAGGAACGGCTGAATGAACTGCTTCGCGTTCCTTTCGACTTCTGTAATCCGTCTGTTAAAGTCAGGTGCGAGTATCTGCCCTGCACGGATTTTAACGGCAACGTGAATCGCATTCTGCTAATGTATATTCCAGCAAGCGGTCAACTTCATACCAATCAAGCCGATGAGTGTTTCATGCGTGTTGGCGACAAGAGCAAGAAACTCAACTTTGACGAACGAATGCAACTTCTCTATGACAAAGGTGAACGTTACTACGAAGACAAGGATGTTTATGGCGCTACCATCAATGACATAGACATGGATCTTGTCAATGATTATATCAGTGTCATTGGCTATAGAAAGTCGGGTATGGAGTATCTGCGCGAGAATAATGACTTTGTCACGGAGGCAGATGGACAGCAGAAGATAAGCACTGCTTGCATCCTTCTTTTTGGCAAGAATCCACAACGATTCTTCCCACGAGCCCGTACTCGCTTCATCCGCTATGAAGGAAAAGAGGAAAAGGTGGGGAGGGAGATGAATGTCATCAAGGACGTGACATTCGAGGGAGCCATCCTTCAGCAAGTTCGAAGAACCATCGACTATCTGGAAACACAGATCAGCGAACATTCTTTCCTCGGTGAACATGGTGTTTTTGTTACTCGCCGCAACTATTCAAAGTATGCTATACAAGAGATGGTGGTCAATAGTTGTTGCCACAGGGCTTATAACATCAAGGGTACAGAGATACAGATAAAAATGTTCGATGACCGTATTGTCTTTGAGACCCCTGGCGATTTGCCAGGACTAGTTCGGCCAGACAATATCCGCCACACCCACTTCTCTCGTAATCCCAAGATTGCCCAATATCTCAAGGCATATAAGTATGTTAAGGAGTTTGGCGAGGGTATTGACCGTATCTGCAATGAGTTGGAGACAAAAGGCTGCACCATTCCATCGTTCCATGTCGATGCTTTTATTCTGAAAGCAACTTTGATGGCAGAGTGGACATCTGAGAAGGAGTTTAATCGTCCCAATTCCTGTAAAGAAGAACAGGGTACTACCCAGAAAACTACCCAGAAAACTACCCAGAAGATTTCCGAAGTTCAACAAAAAATAGTCAATTGTCTCATAGCCAAACCAACAGTAAGCCGTAAAGAACTGGCTATTCAAATTGGGGATATATCAGAGGACGGTATCAAATATCATCTCAAGAAACTTCAACAACTTGGGATTATTACTCGCATAGGCGCTGATAAGGGCGGGTATTGGAAGGTACTACAACAGTGACAACTCGAAGATAATAGCAGATACATTCCAGGAATAATCCTAGAGGACAGTTTGACTATTAGAAAGATTGATTGCGTATGGAGATTCTTTCACATTTTAGAACTATTGAAGAACTCACTAAAACGCTCTCTCGTGAACAAGGATTGCTGAGTGAGATGTTTGAGAAACGAAAACTGATGAAGTTCCCGTTAGGACTGGCTTTGGAACTCGTTGGTGGAAACGAAATGCGGCTTAGAAGACTCGTGGACTATGGCGTGTTGGTTGAAACGGGCAACACAATAGAGATTGAGAGCGACTACCTGAACTTCTTCGAGGAGGTGCTGAATGTGAATGAGGAAATCAGCGTGCTGAGCGTTCAAGAGTGCATCAATACGCTGAAAGAGTATATCGGATATTTCCTGCAAGAGACTAACGTCCATCGAAAGGAGGGCTATCAAGATAGTGTTCGCCAAATGTTGAAAAAGACTGGATTTAGAACACTGAAGAATGTTGTGGATTTGAAGCGTAATATGGATAATGCATATAAGCAGGAACCCAATTACATCATCAAAAAGAAGAAATTGCAGAATCTGGATGAGAAGAGTAATAGCATCCGCTCGATGATTCGCGAATGTGAGAAACTGATGGATAATGAACATGCGTTCTTCTTGATGGCAAACGATCCACACATGGCCAAGACGTGCAGCGATGTGAAGCACGACTTCGTGGAGGCTTATCATGCGCTGATGGAGATTGACAGGCAGATTATTGTCTATATCAATCAGATTGACCATCAGAACCAGCTCTATAAAAAGATACGCAAACTGAAATATCTGCAAGATCAGCTACTTATCAAAACCGATACCAATCTTGTGCAAGTTCTGGAGGAAAAGAATCCTTTATGGATGGAATCTCGGCAATACAGCAAAATCCGTCTTTCTTTGGAAATGCTGAGAGAGAGCGAGCAAATAGTAAAGATTCTTAGGCGAATAGCTGAGCGTAACGGCATACAGAAAACGGCACGAACAGAAGCAGTGCCTCTGACAGATGAGGACTTGCATGAATATGTTCAAAGGCTGAAGGAAGTTGATCCAACCGAGATGTGGAATGCGTTCTCGGCCTCAAGCTATAACCTGTTTGATTTTGTTTTGAGATATGATTATAAAGTGAAGCGTAACATAAATGACCATGCTGCTCTTTTCTGTCAGTTGGTCATCCTTCATCCTGACGAGTGCCAAATGACTGGCAAATATGCAACTTATCAAGACATTGAATATCCTATCATTTATGCGAAATAATACTCAAAGAATTTACGAGCGACTGAGCCGCGGTGAGTTTCTCTCGGTTGACAGTACGGATACCTCTATCCGCCATTTGTATGAGGATATCGAGGAAAATATGGAAGATTATACTGATTACTTCAAGGAAATCGGTCTGCAACTCGAGTCTGGCAATGGTTATTTTTACTTTTCGCGAATAGGGGAAGGGAAACAGACCATTGAGCAGAAATTAGATAGTTTCTCCAAGTGGCTCGACTATTTGGATTTTTTGAAGTGTTATAATCAATCGTTTACTGCTGGTTATCAGTTTCGTAAGAGCCATATGATAGAGCAGATAAGTCTGGATATAGAACTGAAGGAAAAATCCGGTCAATTGTTTAAGAAATATGGCATGGGTTCTAATCTGGAGATTGTGAACAAACTGCTTCAGGAAATGCTAGGCATGGGCTTTGCAGAATGCATCAGTGAACAGGATGAGACTTACAAGGTTACTTCGGCATTTCACTATGCCGAGGAACTGGTGAATATGATTCAAATAGCCAACGAAGATGAAATACCTGAATAAAATCATATTTATCAATAGCGCCAATATCCCGTATGCGGAGATTTCCGTTGATGGTAACGTGCATTTCACTGGAACACAGGGCGTGGGCAAGAGTACGGTATTGAGGGCATTGCTGTTCTTCTACAATGCCGACAAGCAACGTTTAGGTATCCAGCAGGGGCAAAAGTCGTTTGATGAGTTCTATTTTCGTCAGTCCAACTCCCATATTCTTTATGAGGTGGTGCGCGACAATGGGGCTTATACCATTTTGGTGAGCAGATACCAGGGACGAGCATCCTGGCGCTTCATCGATGCGCCTTATCAGCGTGAATGGCTCGTTGATGAGGATAAGCAGGTATTGAGCGATTGGGTGAGGATACGAGAGCGCATTGATAAAAACGTGGCTGTCTCAGCAAGGATAGATTCAGGCGTGATGTTCAAGGATATTATCTTTGGCAATACAAATGACCATAAATATACTCGCTATGCGTTGGTGCAGAGTGCCCATTACCAGAATATACCACGAAGCATTCAGAACGTGTTTCTGAACACCAAGTTGGATGCTGACTTTGTCAAGAATACCATTATACAGTCAATGGCAGATGAAGACCTGCCAATCGACTTGCAGACTTACAGACGACTGGTTACGGACTTCGAACGGGAGTATGACGAGATTGATTGTTGGTTCCGTCAGACACGGGATGGCAATTATCCTGTGCGCCAGCTTGCATTGAAGATTGCAGAACAGGGAAGAAAGATTGTGGCACTCGATCGGCAGTTGCAGGATATATGGCGTATGCTGAATCATGCCGTGGCTGAAAGCGAACAACAGATACCGCTATTGGATGCAGAAGCAGCAGAAGTCAAGACGAGTATTGAGAATGAACGCAGTCGCGAGAAGGAACTAACGGCAGAATATGATAAAGAAAAAGACTCGCTCAATCAGGAACTTGGAGCCAAGAAGAGTAAGCTGAAGGAAATATCACAGGCTAGAAAAGAATTTGATGCGATAGGCATTGAAGAAAAACTTGCACTTGCCAGTCGCGAGGATACTATCAGGCTGGAAGCAAACAACAAACAGATGCTTTTGGATGATCTGCTGAAAACACATGCTTCGATAGAGGAGAAATACAATATCGCCAGAGGGAAACTGGAGAACGCCCGCCAGGCTTTCGAGAATACTCAGAAAGAAGCATATTATCAGAAACAGGCCAACCTGCAGAAAGAGCTAAAGCATCTGGAAGAAGAACGCACGAAAAACAGAAATCAGATAATGGAGGTTTTCAATCGCTGGCGGCATGAGTCTGACGAACGCCTACAGATGCTGTTGGCAGAACAGCACAGGGCAGACAGTGCTTTGAAGGAACTCCGTCAGTGGCATCCTATGGCTGATGACATCAAGCAGGTGACTGAACAACTGCTGCAATTGGAAGCGGAAGGAAAAGCGAATGTCGCTCAGCAGACTGCTGTCAAAAGCCAGATTGCTCAGATTACTGCCGAATATGAGATGAAAGAGGCTGAACTAAAACAAGCATCCGAGCGCGAGCAGGAACACCTTGAGGGTCGTCGCGCCCGGCATCGTGAGCAGATTGAAAAAATCGATGACCTGTTGGCTCATCTGGATGGTTCGCTTTACCAGTGGCTTTGTGCAAACGCAGAAGGCTGGGAAGACTCTATCGGAAAGGTGGTGGACGAGGAGCAGATTCTTTATGCACAAGGACTTGACCCCCAGATGGGAGCTGCATCCGATAGCCTGTTTGGCGTGAGGCTGAACTTGGATAATATAGACTCAAGGCATCGCACACCTGATGAGTACAAGGCGGAGAAAAAGGCTTTGGAAGAGCAAGTGCAGCAGGTTAACCGTCAGCTCGCCCAATTGCCCGTTACCTTTCAAGAGGAGATATCGAAACTTGGAAAGAAATGTGCCACACAGCTTAATCCTCTTCGTCAAAAAGCGACCTCGTTAAGGGTTGAGGAGCAGCAGATGCCCGTAAAGCGACAGAATCTGCAAAACCGGCAGCATAAGCTAGAGATGGAGGAGCAAGAACTTGTAGAAAAAGAGAAAGAGACTCGTGAACGTGCTTTCAATGAGGTACTTCTGAAAGTGCAAGCGGAAAAAGATGCGCGGGAGAAAAAAGAGGCCAAGAACAAAAAGGCCCTTCGGGACCTTGATGCAGCCTTTAATAAATTCTCAAGAACACTCGATGAGACTCTGTTCAAATTCAAAGAGTTGCAAGAGTCGGAAGCATTTGCCCGTAAGCAGGAGTTTGAAGCCCAAAAAGCCCAACTTGATGAGCAGCAGAAAGCAGAACTCGCCGGTAAGGGCGTTGACGTGAATCTGCTTGAACAATATCGTAAGGCGTTGGAGGATCTCCGTAAACTATTGCGTCAAATTGAGACGGAGCGTTCTGTCGTCATTCGTTACCGCGATGCTGAGCAAAACCTCTTTGCCAAAGAGCCGGAAATCAGGAAGAATATCAAGGATATTGAACAGCGACTGGCTATGATGCGCCAACGCTATGAAGACAAGCTGACACACATCGAAAAAAAGCGACTGGAACTGGAAGAGCGACAGAAGGCTGTCGTCAAGAATCTCACACACAGGCGAGAGGGATTGACGCTGTATCATCAGGTCGTGGAGAATGAGCATCTGGTGCCTGATAGTTTCCTCTCTGATGACAAAGTCATTACGACACATTTGGATTGTCAGCAGCTCTTGAGTCAACTACGTGGAACGGTTAATCAGAAACGTGAGTCTATAGAAAAGCTAAAAGAGATGGCAGTGAATTTCAATCGCAACTTCAAACCGCAGAATGCTTTTCATTTCAACACGATGCCGGTAACGGATGACGACTATCTGCAGATTGCCGTTGACCTGCAGGACTTCATGGACAACAACAAGATTGAAGAGTTCCGCCGTCGTACCAGCGAACATTATAAGGACATCTTGGGACGTATTTCCACAGAGATTGGTTCGCTAATGAAACGAAGGTCTGATGTGGATGGAGTGATAGTCGACATCAATCGTGACTTTGTGGAGAAGAACTTTGCCGGAGTCATCAAGAGCATTGAACTCAGGGCGAATGAGTCTTCAGACAAGCTTATGCAGTTGCTCATGTCCATACACGACTATGCCGTAGAGAATGCGTTCTCCATCGGTGAGCTCAACCTCTTCTCAAGTGACAATCGTGACGAGGTGAACCGCAAAGTGGTGGACTATTTGAAGAGTCTTTCCCATCAGTTGCAGAATGAGCCAAACCGTCCGACAGTTTCACTTGGTGACGCCTTCCGTTTACAGTTCCGCGTGAAGGAAAACGACAACGACACCAATTGGGTGGAGCGTATCAATAATGTGGGTTCCGATGGTACAGACATATTGGTGAAGGCAATGGTGAACATCATGCTCATCAACGTTTTCAAGAAGAAGGCGGCCAAAAAGAGCGGTGACTTCATTGTGCATTGCATGATGGATGAGATAGGACGATTGCATCCTAACAACATCAAAGGAATATTGCAATTTGCCAATTCTCGTAACATTTATCTTATCAACAGCTCGCCAACATCATACAACCCGTATGATTACCGTTATACCTATCTGCTCAGCAAGCATGGAGTGAAAACAAGAGTGGAGAAATTGCTCAAGCGAATCAAATAAGCATCAGTTATGGCAATAAGCACATCTTTACAAGCATTGTTAGCAGGTGAACAAGTTGCAGGCTCAAAGCTAAGCAGCAAACTGATTGACGAACTGATGGCAGAGAGTTTGCTGTTGGTTGCAACCCGTGGCTCAAGGAAATTGTATCGGGCTCGCGATACTGATGCTCTGATGCGATATCTCATTGATAAGGATGAACGCTATCGTATGTTGGGAGTCAATGCTTCGGATTCCCGTGCTTCATTGGCTATAGAAACGGGTAACTCCAAACTGGTGGCGGTTCGCTCATGTCCTGGTTTCCCAGTGAATAGTTATGAAACTATAGAGTGTCGACTAAACGGTGAACCATTTGTGATAAAACCTCAGGAAGGCACATTCCTATTCGTAACAGACTGGAAGACATTTATGATACCCGAGGATGTCATTGTGGTTGGTGTTGAGAATATGGAAAACTTCCGTATGATTCGTCAGCAGCGGAAACTGTTTGAGTCTGAATTAGGCATCCATCGGTTCTTATTCGTTTCCCGTTATCCACAGTCTACCGACCTTCGCTCTTGGCTGCTATCCATCCCAAACCAATACATACATTTCGGAGATTTCGATCTTGCTGGTATAAACATTTTCCTCACGGAATTCTATGACTATTTAGGAGAGCGTAGTTCATTTCTTGTTCCAAAGGATGTAAAGCAG
>JAEEGI010027606.1_pt1 | contig 10850 bp, 3 predicted proteins | sample 8958751 | NCBI WGS metagenome assembly JAEEGI01 (sample SAMN16246545, study PRJNA631951) | gut metagenome | biome: gut microbiome; feature: rumen; material: KS-attached | host: Bos | place: Iran: Karaj | collected 2018-10 | reverse complement strand
GAACGAACCTTCAAAGCCGCGGTCTTTCAGGAAGTTCTTGTATTTTTTCAGCTTTTCAGGAGAAATATAGGATCCGCCGCAGGCAAACATGTTGATAGTAGAAAAATCTATATCCTCAATGCCCGGGGTGCTCATCCAGTTATCAAGCATAAATCCTGATGTGAACAGTACATTTAATTTATAGTAGTCAATGGCTCTGACGAATTTTGGATGGATAAATCCAAAGAAGGTCAGAACAACGGTATTGGCTCCAGCCAGGAATGTAACTGCGCTGCAGATACATAAAAGAGAGCTGAAATCAAAGCTTGGAGCAAATCGAAGCGACTTCCACAATAAGTCAATGTGACTTGCGCTGGTGCCTTCGTTCAGAATGCCAAAACCTGCGCAGGCTGCGGTATTCAAAGCCCAGTCAGTGAAAGGAAGGGGCTTTCTGGTACCCTTTGTGGAGCCGGAGGTATGAGTAATAACTGATATATGATCCTTATTGGGCTTATGGAAAGAGATTTCTGTAGTTGCATACTCTTTCAAAAGATCTTCCATAAATACCGTGCCCTCAATGGTCTTGAGAGCGTGATAATTGAACTCGTCAAAAACAAGCTCAGCCGGTCCTGCGCATGGACCACCAAGACGGGAGTGCATAAGGATTACATTTCTAAGACCCAGTTTTTCTTTGGAATCCGCGATCTCATACCAAAGATCCGGAGTAACCATAATATCGGAAAGGATCAGGTCTGTTATTTTTTCTTTTTCTATCATGGTCTTCCACATTCCACCCGGGAGGAAGTCGGGATAGGAGAACATGGAAACCGTGGCGCCGGTGGCGCTCAGACCAAAGAACGCAAAGAGTGGTTCAGCTGAGATGGTTCCTGCCAGGGCAACGCGGGAGTTGTTTTCAAAGGTCATTCCAAGACCTGTAAAAACTTTGGCGTAGCGGTCAGCTTCATCGAACATCTGCTGGAAGGTGTACTCTCTGGTGCAGTCTATGAGGGCTGTCTTTTTCAAAACAGCGGGACTGAAGCTGGTCATTTCCTTAACAAAGCCATAGGCAGACTGCTTGGCTATAGAGCCGGATTCTTTTTTCTTTTCAAGCTTCTGATAAGCCTTAGCTTCAGGAGAAGTTAATTTTCTTATTTCTCTGTCTTTGTCAGCCTGTGCTTCGAGCCACCCCAGCATCTTGTCTATGCATTCAAGAGTTTCAGGCTCTGTGACCTGCATGGTAAGGAAGGCATGCTGCAGATCTTCGTTTGGATAGTAAACGAGATGGCTGGTCTTGCCGGCCTTGCGCATGGCTTCATTTAGCATAAGGGTGTAATTGTTCATGAAGTCACCCTTACTGGTTGAAAAGAAGGTAGGTGGAAGATTGTACAGTATTTCCGGATTTTCGGGATCCATATACTGAAGGAAATTCTCATCTGCGCGCTTTTCTCCGTAAATCTGCTCGGAGAGAAGCCATCCACACATGTCGTTTCTGTTTGTGTAGAACATACCGCAGTTAAGGCCAAGGGCTTTGAACTGCATGCGGCTTGCCTTGAACCCGATGGCATCCTGAAGCTTTTTGCTTCCGCGCATGGCTGCGACATAGGCAGCAAGGTATGCGCCGGCACTTTCAGCTATAAGGAACATACGGGTAAAGTCAACGTTGTAGTTAATGAGATTCTGGCCTACGAAGTCCATACCTGAACATACGTCGCCCAGTTCCTGACATACATTTGCCCTTGGGGCAAGACGGTATTCTATAGAAAATACAAGATAACCTTTGTGAGCCAAAAGTCTTCCAAAGGGTCTTGATATATGACGATCTCCCAGAGTCAATCCGCCGCCGTGAATAGTTACGATTACAGGGAGTTCGTCATCACCAGTATCTTTTGGTTTAAAAATGTCCATGGCCAGAGGAACTTCTTCGGTGTTGACATAAGGAATATTCAGTGTTTCCTCGACATCATCATAGACTATGACTTCGGTATCTGTAGGAGTAGTCATGTTGACCATGTCAAAGCCCTGAGAACGTTCCAATGCAGCACGGACCAGCTCACGCTTAATTAATTTGCCGATTCCGCTTTTCTTTTTCAATGTAGTGCCTCCTTAGATTACTTGCTCTCTTCTGCAGCGGGACCTTCTGTTGGTGCGGGCTGCGCCTGTGGATTTGTATTAGGGAATCCCTGGAAAGGATTGTACTGTTGAACCATCTGGTTGACCTGAATCATCATCTTGGTGTTCTGGTCAAACATCTGCTGCAGCATTGCCCAATGCTGCATATTGAGCTGAGTCATATATGAATTAACCGGGGTCAGCATGTTCGTAAAGCCCTGCATAAAATTAGGCATACCGGGCATGGCGTTTGCGTTTGGTGCGAACTGTCCCATGTTCTGCATGAAATTCTGCATGCATCCCATGTTGGGCATCATGCTCTGCATCATGTTCATCATGTTAGGCATCATATTCTGCCCCATCATGTTCATCATCTGACTGCCCATCTGATTAGCGGCATTGAAGGCGCCAAATGGATTAAAGCAATTATTCTGAGTCATGTTTGAATCTTCCTCCTTCTTCTTATTAAACGGCAAATTGTTTTTGACATCTGATGCTATATCTGAAAAAACTTCTTTTATCATATCCGCGGTCTCATCGCCCACGGGTGCAAACTTAAAGTCATTTAGCTGACCAAGGCGCTTGACGGGCTTAATTGTAAAGCTCTCGCCGGTAACTTCGCCCTTACTTATTTTGAAAAGATCGATCTTTCCGTTTCCATTTCTCGGAAACTCTTCCACGAACATGACTCTGGAAGGAATCTGATCCTGTTCTAAGGTCTTTTCTACTTTGAATACCTGGAGTAGAGCGTTTTTAACGGTTTCCTTGGGTTCAGTGCCGGGCAGCGTCTTGACGCAGAGCACCGGGATGTTGTCGTGCCTTGTCTTGACGTAATAAGGAATGATTCCGCAGCTTTCGATGCCGGCCTGCCTTCCAATCTCTGTTTCAACCCTTCCTGACTCGTACTTTCTGCCGTCGTCGTTGATGAAATAGCGGTTTGCTCTACCAAGGAAGGTGAGCTTTCCGTCCTTGTCCACCTGAACCAGATCGTTGGTGGTGACAAAGGACTTTCTACCAATAACTTCGGTCTTAAGTATTTCTTTTTCATCAAATACAGGAGTTGCCATGGCCGGTGAACTCATGTAGAGAACGCCGGAACAGGGGGCATCCTTGAGGGATAAGAACTTTTCTTTTTCCTCGTCATAGAGGCGAACATCCAGTCCCGGTAAAAGATATCCGATGGACTCGTCCTCGATATCTTCCTTGGAGAGGCAACATACGCCGCCAAGTTCCGATATTCCGTAGCCCACTATGATGGGAATGTCGCCGCTGCCGTGCTTTTTAAAGAACTCAAGGAATCTCTTTTTATCCTTGGCAGGAACGGCAGAACCGCCGATAACTACGGCTTTCAGACTGGAAAAATCAAATCTTGTATTTTCAGGAAGCTTGGTCCAGTGATCGATCATGGCTGTGATACTGAACAAAAGCGTGAATTTGTACTCGGGAACAGCCCGGTAAAATGTGGGATTCAGGGCATTGCCCGGAACTGTGATGACGGTTCCGCCAAAGGCAAAGGGCAGATGAACCTGGTTGATAATGCCATAGGCGTTACTTAAGTCCACCATGAGGCCGCAGACCAGGTCTTCCTTTAAGAAGTTGTAGCCTTCCATCTTGTAGATGCTGTTGCACACTGCGTTGAAGGCTTTATCTGAAAGAACAATGGGCTTTCCGGTTCCGCTGGTTGTACCGGAAGTATGAAGGATAAAAGAGGTATCGCAGCTGTCATAGTCACTTAAGGACACCGGAGTGTCGCCATAGGCTATGAGAAGATTGTCCATGCAGATAGGTGCGAACATGGACTGAAGCGACATATATTTGGTTTCATGAGCGGCTGTAATAATGGAATGAACCGTGGGGCCCCCCATCTGAACATGCAGAATAATGATATTTCGAAGGCTCAGGCTGGTCATCTGCTGCAGCAGCTCATAAATAAATGCAGGCTGTGCAAAGTCATCAGTGATGATGAGATCTGTGAGCCTCTCTTCTATAATGGTGGTCTTGAGGCGTTCAAGCCTGAAGGCATTATAGGATGGGAAAAGAGATATTTCCGCACCCACCATGTTAAGTCCGTAAAAAGCAAAGATGGTCTCGGATGCAGTGGAGCCCATAAGACCTACTCTGGCATCCTGCTCTTTGGTCATTCTAAGAGCGGTAAAGACAGAAGCGTAGCGCTCCCACATTCGGAACATAAGCCCATAGGTATAGGCCTTAACTCCGTCGTTAAGAGCCACCTTATTGAGAGCGGCTGCTGAGGTACTGTTGATATCCTGGATATACTTCCAGGCTTTCTGGTTAAGCTTTGCATTTTTCCCCGAAACATTACTTGCAGCTGTGCTGTTATCCATGATGCTGATCCTCCAGATTGAAAGATGGTTATACAAATAAATCTTATCGCAATATGGGATATAATATTGGTAATGTTATATTAAGAATTTATAATTATTCTATAAAGTATATGAAATAGGCAAATTCAGCGGTTTTGCATTATAATGTTGTTTAGCATGAGATTTGCGATATAGTTAGACAGAGGTGCTAGAAATGGTTAATAAAAAAGTATTTGCGGCGTGTCTTTTGGGAGCATTCCTGCTGACAGGCTGCGGCAGTGAAGCCGGTACAGGAAACGCTTTGGAGGCAGAAAGCCCTGAGACTGAGTCTGCAGAAGAGGCAGTATCAGAAGTGGCAGAAACTACGGAAAATGCAGAGACACAGGAGGTCAGCTTGGAGAATATGGAGACAGCAAGGACAATTAAGCTTGATAAGAGTAATATTCAGACCTTTAATGACACCAACGGCGACGGATTCGGAGAATTCCAGGGATGGGGAACATCCCTTTGCTGGTGGGCCAACCGCTGCGGATACAGTGAGGCACTTACAAATTTCACAGCAGAGGCCTTTTATAACAAGGACACCGGCCTGGGCATGAACATCGGACGATACAACATCGGCGGCGGAGACAATGTAACTCCCAAGGATGTTACAGTTACCATGAAGGAGGAGAGCCCATTCCTCCACAAGGAGCACATCAGAAGATCCGACTCTGTGGTTCCCGGCTACTGCGTGGATGTCACCAAGATTGATCTTAGCAAAAACAACAAGGACTACTATGAGAGCAACTTCGCAAGAGTAGATTATGACTGCGGTTTTGCCTGGAACTATGACTGGGATGCAGATAAGAACCAGATGAATATCTTAATTGCAGCGGCAAAGGCAGCAGGAGATGAGTTTATCGGAGAGGCCTTTTCCAACTCACCGCCATACTTTATGACAGTCAGCGGCTGCTCTTCGGGAAATGAGGAGCCTTCAGAGGACAACCTTCGCCCCGACTCTTACACCGCTTTTGCCTGCTACATGGCAGACGTGATAGAGCACTGGAAAAAGGAGGGCGTCATGGACTTTCAGAGCGTGGCACCGATGAATGAGCCCGCCACCAGCTATTGGGGAGCCTTCAGCGAAAAGCAGGAGGGCTGCCATTTTACCCAGGGTGAGTCCCAGTCTAAGATTTTGGTTGAGCTTAACAAGGAACTTCAGAATAAGGGACTTGATATCATTATCAGCTCCTCCGATGAAACCAGCATAGATGCGGCCATCATGTCTTACAAGAATCTCACCCCTGATGCAAAAGAAGTAGTTAAGAGAATTGATACTCATTCTTATCAGGGAGTTCAAAGAGATATGCTGAGGTCTACAGCTGAGGACGCCGGACAGAACCTGTGGATGAGCGAAGTGGACGGAACCTATTCCATCGGCAAAAAAGATACCGGCATGAGCGCAGCTCTTGGCTTTGCCGAGGCCATTATGCAGGACCTCAACGGCCTTATGCCTTCAGCCTGGATCATGTGGGACGCCGTGGACCTTCACGTGGACTCCAACAACAAATTTGATACCTGCAAAAGGGAAGTAGCTGATAAGATAATAAAAGAGGGAACACCTTTCTGGGGCATCGCCATTGCGGACCACGATACTCAGGAGATCCTTCTCAGCAAAAAATATTATGCATACGGACAGTTCTCCAGATACATCAGACCCGGCTATTGCCTTGTGGGTTCCAGCGATGTGACAGTGGCAGCCTACAACCCTTCTGATAAGAGTGTTGTCATTGTGGCCATGAACACCAACAGCGACGACCTCAAGTGGGAGTTTGATCTGTCAGACTTTGATGTTTCCATGAGTGATGTTAAGATAATAAGAACAAGCGGAGATATTGAGAGCGGCGAGAACTGGGCAGATGTCAGTGCAACCAGCCAGGCACAGGTAAACGGAAAGAGCATTTCAGCCCTTATGAAGGGTAGTTCAATCACTACATTTATCATCAAATAAAGAATCGATAGAGGTAAAGATGGCAACTTTAAAAGAAATTGCAGCAGAAAGCGGATTTTCAATAGCAACAGTTTCAAGAGTTCTCAACGAGGACGATACTCTGTCTGTGCCTGATGCTACAAGAGAACTTATTATGGAAACTGCGGGGCGTCTGAATTATAAGACCAGAACCGAGAGAAAGAAAACCGAAGCTGCCCAAAAGAAAGAAATACGAAGGCTATCCAGGGTGGGCATCGTGGAAATGCTCAGTGTCGGAGAACAGATTGAAGATGCCTACTACATGTATCTGAAAAACAATGTGGAGAAAGCCTGCATAGAGGAAGAAATCGAAACGGTTCCCATGCAGTACGATCAGGAACTGGGCGAATACAGAAACATTGGCAGTCCCGTTGAAGGAATCATAGCCATTGGACAGTTCTCCATGAAAAAGATTGAAGCCATGAAGGCAAAGACCGATAATATTGTCTTTATGGATTCCTCCCCGGATGAGATCAGGTTCTGCTCCGTCAGGACCAATTATGAGACCGGTGTTCGCCAGGGACTGGAGTACCTCATAGGAAAGGGCCACAGAAATATTGCCTTTGTTGGGCCGGAGAAGACCAAGAATTCAAGAGCAGTAGAGGCTCCGGAGGAAAGAAGACGAATCTTCTTAGAGCTCAGCGGCGAGTATGGGAAAAAAATAAATCCAGAGACCATCGAGGTTTCCGGCACCGCCCGAAGTGCCACCGATAAAGTTCTTCAGTTCATTTTGAAAAAGAATCTGCTGCGTGATGAGGAAGACAAAGTCACTGCACTGTTTACTTTTAATGAGGCCACGGCCCTCGGAGCCATAAAGGCCATTCAGAATGCGGGACTTTCCGTTCCCGGAGACATCAGCGTTGTGGGCTACAACGACACAGTACTGGCCTCCTATATGCAGCCGCCCATTACCGGTATTCATATTTACATGGATGAGATGGCTAGAGCAGCTGTCGGAGTACTGACCAAGCTTGTAAACGAAAAACCCAATTTGCCATTCACAATGCTTTTACCTACCACCCTCAAGGAGCGTGGAAGTGTAAAGCAGCTTTAATAAACAGAACTTCCCTATGGAACACAAGGTGTGGACCATAGGGATTTTTTGTAATTAATTACGAAAAAACCGTGAAATAAATTGACGAAAAATGTGCAAGATTTTTGTACTAAAATTTTAGTAAAATTGCAATATAGTATTGTTCGACAATTAATCATAGAATTCATAGTATACAACTTGTTGAATATTAATAATTGGTATTCAAGTGTTTCAGAAAGGGGAAGCCTATGAGTAAAAGTTGGAGGAGAGCACTACCGTCAGTGCTCGGTGTTACCACAGCGTTTACAACGTTGTTCCAGGCCGGGAGCAGTATGTCCATCACTGCACAGGCAGCAGATACAGTGGATAAGACTGTGAAGCTGTCACCGGCAAAAGCATCTGTTTTTAACGATACAGATGGCGATGGATTCGGGGAGTTCCAGGGCTTTGGAACATCGCTGTGCTGGTGGGCTAACCGCGTAGGTTACAGCGATGAGCTGACACAGCAGTCAGCAGAGGCTTTTTTTGACAAGGAAAAAGGTCTTGGCATGACCATCGGAAGATACAATGTTGGCGGTGGAGACAACGTTGGAGAGCTTACTGAGGTTTCTGTAAACGAGAACGCGAGATTTTTTGATACTTCTTATGAGGGACTCAGCTATGCCGGTTCCAACATGAAGGTTTCAGAGAACAGCTCTCTTAATAATGCAAGTTATTCCAAGTCCGACGCCGATTTTGGATTTACTGCAGGCAAGAAAGTAGGAACTTTTGATGCCATCGGATGGATAAATGACCTGGGCGGAAGCGTTGGCTCAGGCGACAATCTGCACTACGTAATCGACGTGGATGAGGCCGGAGAGTACACAGTTAAAATGGTATTTACTCTTTCCGGAACCAACAACAGAGGTGTCAGCATAAAGGTATTCGGTGAGGATGCTGTGAGCGGGGCTGACGCTGATTTTGAATCTGACGAGATTATTATTGATGACTCTGAGGTCATTATCATAGATGCAGATGAAGCAGATATAGCTGATGCTTCAGAAGCTGCGATCTACACAGTTGATGCCGCAGAGGTTAACAGCAATCTGGTTGCTTCCGGCAACAACAATATGCTCTATGTTGTTACCTTCAATAATGTGGCTCTTTCTCAGGGCACAAACCACATAGACATCGGCGGAGCAAACGGCGACTGGTGCCTTGACTTCGTGAAGATGGCCGTTATCAAGGCCGGAGAAGAGGGAGAACTTCCCGAGGCTCCTGATTTCCTTCACGGGGCACACATTAAGAGATCTGATTCAGTTGTTCCCGGATATGCTACCGACGTAACCAGAATCAATCTTGAAAAACATACAGCTGAATACTATGAGACAAACTTTGCAAGAGCTGATTTTGACTGCGGATTTGCCTGGAACTACGACTGGGATGCAGACAGAAATCAGATGAACGTTCTCATAGCTGCAGCTCAGGCCGCAGGAGATGAGTTCATTGGCGAGGCATTTTCCAATTCACCTCCTTACTTCATGACAGTTTCAGGATGTTCATCAGGTGGTGTTGATGCAAGCGTTGATAACCTCCGTGCTGATTCCTATACAGCATTTGCCTGCTATATGGCTGATGTCATCGAGCACTGGGCACAGGAAGGTGTCATCAATTTCCAGAGCACCACTCCCATGAATGAGCCTTACACCAATTACTGGTCTGCGTTTAACAACAAGCAGGAGGGCTGCCACTTTGATATCGGAGAGTCTCAGTCAAGAATCCTTGTGGAACTCAACAAGGAGCTGGCAAATAAGGGAATTGATATCATCATTTCCGCTTCAGATGAGACCAGCATTGATACAGCCATCACTTCTTTTTACGCTCTTACAGATGAGGCAAAGGGCGTAGTTGGAAGAATTGATGCCCACACCTACAGCGGTTCCAACAGAGCAGGTCTCAAGGCCCTCGCAGAGTCAGCAGACAAGAACCTGTGGATGAGCGAAGTTGACGGAACCTTCGAGGCAGGTAGCAATGCCGGAGAAATGAAGGCAGGACTTGGTTTTGCCCAGAGAATAATCACAGATATAAACGGCATGACACCAAGCGCCTGGATCATGTGGGATGCAGTAGACATCCATATCGATTCAGAGAATGAATTTGATACAGCAACAAGAGAATCTGTTGAGTCCATGCTGGCAGCAGGCAACGGCTTCTGGGGCATTGCCATTGCGGACCACGACACGCAGGAACTCCTTCTCAGCAAAAAATATTATGCTTTCGGTCAGTTCTCAAGATACATCAGACCGGGCTATGCAATCATCGGATCAGGTGATTCTACCGTAGCTGCTTTCAATCCTAAGGAAAACAAGGTTGTAGTAGTTGCAGTGAACACCGCCGGATCAGACAAGACCTGGAAGTTCAACCTTCAGGACTTCTCAGCTATCGGAAACAAAGTAACCGCCATCAGAACCAGCGGCTCCCTTACAGGCGGAGAGGACTGGACTGACGTAACAGCTACAGACAATATTGTGGCAGACACAGCAGCCAAGACAGTAACTGCAACAGTTAAGGCTAACTCAATCACAACCTACATAATTGAAGATGTGGTATACGACTCCGGCGCAGAGACCGTGGTTTCCGCATCACAGAATACAATCTACGCTGCCAAGGGCACAGCAGCAGTGCTTCCTCAGACAATCAGCGTAGAGACCAGCAAGAACAACACCATCGACGCCAAGGTAACCTGGCAGACCGAAGGCCTCGACCTTACTTCTGCAAAAGAGGTAACAGGAACCCTCGACGGTTACGGCTACGAAGTAACCTGCGGCATCGAGTTCGTAGAGCCCAACATGGCCTGGTACATAGACTGTAACGACAACGAAGTAGGCCACACCTCCTATCCCAAGATGGATTCCTACGCTGACCTTTTCAATGAAGTTTCGGATCAGAAGTACGACGGAACCTGGGGCCGCCTTGAAGATTACGGAGCATACAACAACTCCGATGACGACCCATGGGCATACGGCTGGTATGCATATTCCAACCAGAGCATCAACTACAAGCTTCCTATGGAGGCGGGAGAATACACCCTGACCTTTGGCTTCAAGGAGTGGTGGAACCAGTCAAGACCTATGGCAATCTACGCAGTTACAGATGAAGGGGAGACCCTCATTGGCAAGACCAACGCCAAGAACGACAAGAACAACTGGAACACACCCGTATACAGCTTCAGCCTTGAAAATGCAGCTGATGTAACCTTCTCAGTAAGAAAAGACGGAGGTCCCGACCCTGTTCTTTCATTCATAAGAGTTCAGAAGAAGCTTTACCTTGATCTGCTCAAGGCAGCACTTGTAAAAGCACAAAGCATCGACCCAGCAGGCTACGCACAGACCAAGAAGGACAGACTTCACAGCCT
>JAEEGI010027590.1_pt1 | contig 10855 bp, 8 predicted proteins | sample 8958751 | NCBI WGS metagenome assembly JAEEGI01 (sample SAMN16246545, study PRJNA631951) | gut metagenome | biome: gut microbiome; feature: rumen; material: KS-attached | host: Bos | place: Iran: Karaj | collected 2018-10 | reverse complement strand
ACACATCTTTCTACGTGATAGACGGGAAGGATCCTCTTGAGATAGTTCACAGTTTCAGAGAACTCACGGGTAAGAGCTATGTTCCTCCCGTATGGGCTTTCGGTTATGCACAGAGCAGATGGGGCTACAAGTCCGCAGAAGAGATAAGGGAGGTTGGCAGGAGATACAGGGAGCTCGGGATACCTCTCGATATGATATACATGGACATTGACTACATGAAGGACTTCAAGGACTTCACGGTCGATGAGGAAAGGTTCCCGGATCTTGAAGCCTTCGTGAAGGAGATGAAGGAGGAGGGCATACGCCTGATCCCAATAATTGACGCCGGTGTCAAGATCGAGGATGGCTATGACGTTTACGAGGAGGGAGTGGAAAAGGGCTACTTCTGCAGGAAGGAAGACGGTTCTTATTTCGTACCTGCCGTGTGGCCGGGAAAAGTCCATTTCCCTGATTTCCTGAACGATGATGCCAGAAGGTGGTTCGGAGACAAATACAGGGTGCTCACTGATGCAGGCATCGAGGGCTTCTGGAACGACATGAACGAGCCTGCGATATTCTATTCGGAAGATCATCTTAAGGAGGTATTCGGACAGCTGAGAGAATTCGAGAAGATGGAACTTGATATCTGGAACTTCTTCAGGTACAAGGATGTAGCAGCGTCCCTTCCTAACTATCCCGGCGACTACAGGAGCTTCTATCATGATTTCAACGGAAAGAAGGTAAGGCATGACAGGGTGCATAACCTCTACGGCTTCTATATGACAAGATCGGCTACGGAGGCATTTGAGAGGAACGTGCCGGATAAGAAGATACTCATGTTCTCAAGGGCGTCATATATAGGGATGCACAGATACGGAGGAGTCTGGACCGGTGACAACACCTCAAGATGGGGACATCTCCTCATGAACATCCAGATGATGCCGGCTCTCTCGATGACGGGATTCCTGTATTCAGGTGCAGACATAGGAGGCTTCGGAGGGAACACCACTGAGGATCTCATGATGAGATGGGTAGGCTTCGGCATATTCACGCCTCTGTTCAGGAACCACTCAGCCATGGGTACGAGGGAACAGGAACTGTACCGCTTCGAGCGGACGGATGACTTCAGGAACCTCATAGAACTGAGATATTCCCTTATTCCGTATATCTGTTCCGAGTTCATGAAGGCAGCTGATAACGGCGGAATGTACATGAAGCCTCTGTTCTTCGAATACAGAAAGGACGACAGATGCCGCGAGGTCGAGGATCAGCTCCTTGTGGGAGACAGCATCATGATCGCCCCCGTTTACGAACAGAACAAGACAGGAAGATACGTATATCTGCCTGAAAGGATGAAGTTCATAAGGTTCAGGTCTTATGATGATTATGATGAGGAATATCTTGAGAAGGGAGACCATTACATCAGGGCAGGGCTCAATGAAGTACCCGTATTCATAAGGCCGGGAAAGGAACTCATGCTTGCAAAGCCTGCCAGATGCGTGGAGGAGATAGATCTGAACGATCTTATACATATCAGATACTGATTAGGAAAAGGAGAACGAAAATGGAAAAGACACCTGATATCACTACTGCAGAATACAGCGTGCTAAATCCGATCCCGTGCCCAAAATGTGGAGGAAGGATGAGTCCCGCTGAATATTATGTTGCTGTAAAAGGAGATACGACATCCAAGACAGACCTATCACAGGCAGGCCTCGGAAAGGTCACGACCACATATTCAACACAGTACAGGAACATAAGGAGAAAGACAGGAGGCTTCTGCATCAATTGTTATACCGAGAGCAGAAAGAAGATCATAAAGGAATACTATATCTTCTCTGCGATACTCGGAGGCGTTATGCTGGGATGCCTTGCACTGTTCCTCGTATACCTGTTCGACCCGGTGTTCCATGAGAAGAACGCAGGACTCGGCTTTGCAGGACTTGCAGGTACGCTCGTGGCAGGGTATTATGCCCTCAAGCATCTGATGAGCGGAAAGTCCGTGAAGCAGCATATAGAATTCATCAACAGTCCCTCGAACAGACCGGAACACAGATACAATGTATCCGCCGCATATGTTCAGGAGAGCAAGGATAAGGGCTTCTGCGAATATAATGAGGTGCTCCTTTCAGCAGGGGATATCGAGAGCATGAAGTCGAACTCCCGGTTCTGAAGACAGAAAAATGAAATAGCCTGATGAGAGCTCATCAGGCTATTTTAGTGTTATCAGACTTTTATTCAAGAACGGTGATGCGCCCCTCGATCTTTGCATCGAGACCGGCATTATTCGTGAAGTATTCCTCGATTATGTTGTTCTGGGAAGTAGCCACCACGCGCGGCTTCATGTTCTTCCTGACTTCCTCAAGGGGAATGCCGAAGAACTCATCAAAGTTCTTGTAATGATACGCCTGGAGTCCCAGCTTAAGTCTCATGTCATCTGTCACCGGCTTGTCGTTGAAAGAGAGCTCTTCAATAGTATGAGTGGACTTTCTGTATACTATCCTCACTCCTCTCGATACCTGATAGAATTCTGTCTCACCGATCCAGGCATCATCTCTCATGAGGTGCTGAACGATCCTTCTCCACTGTGTACCAGTTACTTCCACCATGTATATCACGTCATCGAACGGCGTGTTCTCGACCATGTCCTGATATTCTATCACGGGTCCGAGCTCCTTTTTTCTGATGCTGCCTGAACCGAAGAGCATTATGTCGTAGCTTGCATCATCCACCATCACGTCGGCATATAGGTTTCCCATCTCTGTCTCCTGTTCACGGCTCGGGTGGGTGAGCTTTCTTGCCCAGCGGGTGACGACTCTCTTGTATTTGGTGTCGGTCTGGGTACGATAGCTGTCTATGAGGTCATCCATGACTTCATCTATTGGAGCGGTATCCTCGTTTATTGGTACACACTTCCAGCGGAAGTCAAGGGGTTTTCTGGCCTCTGTATCGTACTGGAGGTCGATCTGGCCTATGACGCCTGAACCGGTGCCTGCCTGGACTATCGGTATACCGTTCACATATGCGGGTTCATCAAGGTAGGTATGCGAATGTCCGCCTATTATCATATCGACTCCCCAGTCCTTGTCCAGAAGCTCGGCCAGTTTAAGATCGTTCTCATAGCCTATATGCGTGAGCAATACTGTAAGGTCAGTTCTCACTGTACGGTAGTTGTCGCATATGATACCGACCTCCTTGGCGGCGGACTCCAGATCGATGAAGGTCCCTATGATCTTTTCGGTCTTGGTGGAGGCGAGCACCTCCTCTGTAAGGATCCCTATGAACATGATCCTCACGCCTCCGATGTCTATATTGATGTAGGGGGTGAAGACGCGGGAATTGTTCATGGTTATGAAGAGGTTTGCGTTGACGATGGGGAATTTGGCGCACTTCTCCAGAAACAGCAGATGCGCGAATCCGTAGTCCACCTCATGGTTTCCTATTGTGGCCACATCGGGACGCAGGTTGTTCATGAGGTCGATGGTGGAGAGTCCCTCAAACTCGGAGTCTATGACGGAGCCTCTGAACATGTCGCCGGCCATGGCATAGAGAACGTTTTCCTTTTCACGGCGAATCTTGTTCACATAGCCCGCAAGACGTGCAAGACCGCCCGTCTCTTTTCCATCCACCATCTTCGGAAGGAAATCTCCGTGTATGTCGTTTGAATGAAGTATCGTGATCTTCCTGATGCTGTCTTCCATTTTCGATGCCTCCGTTCCTTAAACATTATATTTTAAGTATATCAGACTTTACGAACAAGGACATTTAAGAAATTGACAACAGTTATATACTGTTATATTCTGTTTATGGAGGCTGATACATATGCATCTGATAATCAACAATTCATCAATGATCCCGATATATGAACAGATCACGGATCAGGTAAAGAGAGGGATAGTTTCCGGCAGTTTAAAAGAGAACGATCTGCTTCCTTCCGTCAGGTCGCTCGCCGGAGAACTCCGCATCAGTTCCCTGACGGTAAAGAAGGCATATGACAGGCTGGAAGATGAAGGCTTCGTCGTTACAGTACACGGGAAGGGAACATATGTGGCTGCGACTGATACGGAGGCTGCCATGGAAGCAAGAAGAAAAGCGGCAGAGGATGACCTCTGCGCTTCGATCGAAAGAGCAAGACGTTCCGGGCTCTCAAAGGAGGAGATCCTGGAGACGATAGACATAATAATGGAGGATAATACATGGTAAAGATTGAAGGACTCAAGAAAAAGTACGGAGACTTTATGCTCGACATTTCTCTTGAGATTCCAGACGGAAGGGTAACGGGGATAGTGGGAAAGAACGGAGCCGGAAAGAGCACCACCATCAAGGCTATTCTCGGGCTCATAAGGCCTGACTCAGGCACTGTCACGATAAACGGCAGAGAGACGTCAAGGCTTGAAGCCAAGGAAAAAGAGAATATAGGAGCGTGCCTTTCCGATTCCGGGTTCAGTATGTATCTAACTGTCGAGGATATCATCCACATCCTGAAGAGGATGTATTCTTCATTCGATGAGACATATTTCAGGAGCTTCTGCAGTTCCCAGGGTCTTCCACTGAAAAAGCAGATCAAGGATTTTTCCACCGGGATGCGAGCAAAGTTAAGAGTGATCACAGCGATCTCTCATAATGCGGATCTCCTCGTGATGGATGAGCCCACTTCAGGACTCGATGTAGAGGCAAGGATGGAGATACTGGACATGCTGAGAGATTATATCTCAAGGAACGAGAACTGCTCGATAATCATGACTTCACACATCTCCACGGATCTTGAAGGACTTTGCGATGACATATACCTCATACATGACGGTAAAGTCATTGTTCATGAGGATACCGATATCATAAAGGGAAACTACGCCGTGCTTAAAATGGATGCCGAGACTTTTGAGAGCTTAGATAAGTCCCATATCCTTAGGAGCAGAAGGGAAGCATACGGATACATATGCTTTACGGATCAGAAACGGTTCTACACAGAGAGATATCCGGAAATAGTAGTAGAGAACGGAGGAATAGATGAACTCATTCTCATGATGGCTGGAGGTGAAAAGAGATGAAGGGACTTCTGGAAAAGGATCTGAGACTGATGATAAGCAGGAAGCAGTCTATCCTGATATTCATCGTTGCTTCAATTTTCGTTGCATTTACCATGGAGGGCTCTTTCGTAGTGAGCTATCTCACGATGCTGTTCACCGTGATAGCCATAAGCACGCTCAGTTATGACGAGTATGACAATGGATTTGCCTTTCTGATGACGCTCCCGTTCTCAAGGAAGACATACGTGAGAGAGAAGTATATATTTACCCTTTTTGCGGAGATCACTGCCTGGATCGTTTCAGTGATCCTTTACTATGCCGTCAACATGATAAAGGGAGTGAGGCTGGATCTGTTATCAGAGGCACCGGTACTGCTGATGTACCTGCCGCTCCTGTTCCTGATGGCCTGCATGATGCTCCCGATACAGTTCAGGTTCGGGGCAGAAAAGAGCAGGACAGCGTATTTCATAGTGATAGGAGGGCTTGCGGTCTTGCTGTTCATAGTCTTTAAACTCATAGGGAGCGGAGACGGCAGCATTGATATAATAGAAACAGCATTATCCTTCCTGCTTAGTCCTGTAGGGATCATAACGGTAACTGCCGTTTTCCTGATACTTGTTGCCGTATCTTATCTTCTAAGTGTGAGAATAATGGAGAAGAAGGAATTCTGACGGTTAAAAAGATATTAAAAGGGCATATTCGTCGATATGCCCTTTGTTATTATTCTGATGTTTATGATCAGTCGACTCTGAGTATCAGCGTGAGAACGTTCTTTACAGCCTTCTTCACGTCTTCGATGTTAAGAAGTCCCTTGTCCATGGCTTCCTTCAGCCTTCCGGGGAAACCTGTAGCCATCTTCATGTCGTTTCCTGCTGCCACTTCCTTATAGTGTTCGCCCATGGTCCACCAGTCGGTGACCACCATGCCATCGAAGCCCCAGTCTTCTCTCAAAATGCCTGTGAGAAGGTCCTTGCTCTCACTCGATCTCTGTCCGTTTATGATGTTGTAACTGCTCATTAATGACCAGGGATGAGCTTCCTTTACGATGATCTCGAACTGCTTCAGGTATATCTCCCTGATGGCTCTCTCGGATGCTCTGGAATCGCTCCTTCTCCTGTCGGTCTCCTTGTTGTTGAGAGCGAAGTGCTTCGGAGTGGCGGCAATGCCGTTCGACTGGACGCCCTTTATGAGAGCTGAAGCCTGTTTTCCTGCTATCAGAGGATCCTCTGAATAGTATTCGAAGTTCCTTCCGCAGAGAGGATTCCTGTGTATGTTGACTCCGGGAGCCAGCCAGACCATGATATTGTTCTCCTTGGCCTCCATGCTGACTGCCTGTCCTACCTCATATACGATTTCCGGATCCCAGGTGCTAGCAAGAAGCGTCGCACAGGGGAATGCAGTCGTTGTGACACCCGTTTCCGGGCGGAACCTCACTCCTGCAGGACCGTCTGCGGTCATGATATTAGGTATCCCATGAACGGGGTCGTTTCCGTATCCGAAGGTGTTGGCAAGACCGATGTTCACCTGGCCTCCTAGAAGATGAGTCATGTCATCCACCGATAGTCCCATTATGAACTCGTCCAGTGTGAGCTTTCCGTCTGCCACATCCTGCAGACTCATCGTAAGGTCCTTTCCGAAATTATTGATGCCGGGCACATATCTTATCTCCGGAGTAGAATACATGAGGCTGAACTCCATGGGAGTGAGTCCGTTCTCATATGGATCCCTTGCGGGTCCCGTGGGCAGTGCCTCATATGATCCGTCGGAGAGCATCCTCTTCTCAAGGGAGACAGGAGTGAGCTTTGCCGATAACTGCTCGGTAACGGTATCCTCATCTATCACGAGTTTGTCTGAGCACATGACCGTGTCCCTTACGCTCGTTCCGATACGGAAGACATATTCACCCTTTTCAAGTACCCAGGCAGATCTGCTGATCTTTCCGAGGTCATCGAAGCTCGACATGGAACTGATGGGGAATGAAACGGAAACGGTCTCTTTCTCACCTGGAGAGAGCATCCCGGTCTTTATATAGCCTCCGAGCTCTATCGCAGGCTTTCCGAGCTTGCCTTTTGGAGCAGTGTAATACACCTGAACGACCTCGCGTCCTCGGCTGTTCCCGGTATTTGTAACGACTGTGCTTGCAGTAACTTCCGTATCAGTGAAAGAGACCTTCTGATCCGACAGGCTGAAGGACGTATATGAGAGTCCGTATCCGAAGGGATATACTACTTTTTCCTTCATGCCGGGAATGGTCTCGAAGAATCTGTAGCCTACATAGATGTCTTCAGTATAGTCAACGTATTCGTTGCTGTCATAGAAATGCTCGGTTCCAGGATAGTCGGTCAGTTCTCTCGCATAGGTGTCCGTGAGCTTGCCTGTGGGGACGTCCTTTCCCATCAGGAGCTCTGCTGCTGCACAGGCTCCCTCCATTCCTCCCTGGAATGCCATGAGTACCGCATCTATCCTCGGATCCTCCTTATAGCAGGCAGTCTCCACCATGCCTCCGACGTTCAGTACCACTATGGTCTTTTTAAAGACTGAGCTCACTTTATCAAGCATCTTTCTTTCTGCATCGGACAGATAGAAATCGCCCTTCTCGAAAAGCATGTCGCTCATCTTTACGACCTCTCCGTTCATCGCCTCTGCGGCAGTCACGTCAGTTTTGCCGGTCTTTCTGTCCCAGCTCTCTCCTGAGAATCTGCTGATCGATACTATGGCCGTATCCGTGAAGGCCCTGGCATCCAGCAGAAGTTCTTCCGGCACCTCGGGTTCCCTTACGAGACCCGGTACCCAGCCTTCCTCATACTGACCTTTCACATAATCCCTGTAAAAGGAGACCGTACCTTCATATATACTGTCTGCACCGATTATTTCACTAAGTCCATCGAAGATATTCCTGACATAGGGGACAATTACGTCACCGCTTCCGCCGCCTCCCTTTACGTAGTCAAAGGTACCTTTTCCGAATAGGGCGATCTTCGTTTCTTCAGGAAGGGGAAGGGTCCCTCCTTCATTCTTGAGAAGGACCATGCCTTCCCTTGCGGCCCTCCTTGAGATCCCGATGTTCTCAGGGCTTGCAGTTATCCTTTTCCCGTCTTTTCCGAGAGGTGTTCCAGGAAGGTATCTCGCTCTTATCCATTTTTCCATATCTCTGCTCCATTATCTAAACGAAAAAGGACCGTCTTATGACGGTCCCTTTATGCTTTTATCAGAAAGCTGCTTCGAAGATCTTTATGATGTCTTCCTTAGAGAGCGGCACATAGCATCCCTTGCAGCCGTTGGCTGCCTTCTCTGCCATGATCTCGAAGTTGGTCTTCTCTGTGATGCCCACCTCACGGAGAGTCATAGGTATGTGGAGCTCATTTTTGAAGAAGTCAGCTGTCATGTCGATGGCCTTGTTTGCGATCTCGAACTTGTCGAGCTTCTCATCGATGCCCCATACGTTGACGCCGTATTCGACGAACTTGTCGACCGTGTTCTCAGAGAGAACGTATCTCATCCAGTGGGGAGTGAGGATCGCAAGTCCCTGTCCATGGGTGATGTCATAGAATGCAGAGAGCTCATGCTCCATCGGGTGCACGCACCATGCCACTCCGCTTCCCGCGTTCAGCGTTCCGTTGATGGCCCAGCTGGAAGCCCACATGAGGTTTGCTCTTGCCTCATAGTTTTCGGGATCATTGTAGGCGATCGGTCCGTACTTGATGCAGGTCTTTAAGACAGCTTCGCAGAATCTTGCCTGAAGGAATCCTTCCACTGAGGTGAAGTAGTTCTCAAAGGTGTGGCTCATCATGTCTGCGGTACCTGCTGCAGTCTGCTTCTGGGATACCGTGAAGGTATATGTAGGATCGAGAACGCTCATCTTAGGAGTGAACAGGGGAGAACCCGTGCCCCACTTCTCGTTCTTCGACATGTCGCTTATGACTGCGAAGGTATCCATCTCGGAGCCTGTAGCTGCAAGAGTCAGTACTGAATATACAGGAAGAGCAGCCTTTATCTTTGCGGGAGCGATGACGAGGTCCCATGGATCTCCTTCGTATTTAGCACCGCCTGCAACGACCTTTGCACAGTCGATGACGCTTCCGCCTCCGATGGCGAGCACCATGTCTATGCAGTTCTCCTTGCAGATCTCGACGCCCTTTCTCACGGACTCGATCCTCGGGTTCGGTTCGACTCCCGAGAGCTCGAAGACCTCAAGTCCTGCTTCTTTCAATATCTTCATAGCCTCATCATATATTCCGGAGCGCTTGATGCTGCCTCCGCCGTATACCATGAGCACCTTGTTTCCGCTCTCCTTAAGCTCGGAAAGATGGCTTATCTGGCCTTTTCCGAAATTGATGCGGGTAGGGATCTGAAAAGTAAAGTTATACATCCGGTAAACCTCCTAAAAATTTGATCTCAACATTAATTTTACTTCCCCCCGGATATACTGTCAAAAACTGAAGCAGGTCATTAAATTTTTAGTAATTTCATAATTATTGCATTAGAATATATACGATCAAGCAAAAGGAGACGTTCTTCATGGGCAAATTTCTCAAGGGACTTCTGATAGTGATACTCTTGATAGGAGTATTCGGTTCGATAGTGTATTTCGGACTCAGGCTTCTGGCCCGTTTCCATATCTTCAATATCTCAGAGATATCATATGAGACAAATACATATACGCTGGATCCTTCCTTCAAGGATATCAGCATAGATGTGAATACCACCGATATTGTCTTCGAGAAGGCGATCGACGGAATGTGTACCGTAAAATGCTATGAGACGGACAAAGTGAAGCATAAGGTGGAGGTAGTAAACGGGAAACTCAGCATAACTGTCCAGGATACGAGGAAGTGGTACGATCATATCATAAGCATATTCAACAATCTGAAGCTTACGATAAGCCTTCCCGACAGCATATACGGCTCTCTGGAGATAGAGAACGATACGGGAAAGATAGAGCTCCCTCAAGAGACTACCTTTGCAGGAGTCACCGTGAAATGCGATACAGGAAACATCGAGGCCAGGGGTATCTCCGTCATAGGGACCGCAGATTTTGAGACCGCTACGGGAGCCATCAGGATAGAGGAGTTAAGATGCCACGATCTTGAATTGAGCACGAACACGGGACGCATCTCAATGAAGGACGTGCAGGCATCAGGACTCATGGATATCGAGAGCGATACCGGAAACGTGGAGTTCAAGAAGTGTGATGCCAGAGAGATAGAGATAAAGACCGACACGGGAAACGTGACAGGTACTCTTCTCACGGCAAAGACCTTTAAGACGGACAGCACGACCGGAAAGATAACCGTTCCCGATACAACGGGAGAAGGTACATGCACAGTAAAGACCACTACGGGAAACATAAATATAGATATACTTGACTGAATGTAAGGATTTGAAAGAGGAGGTAAATATCCCTCCTCTTTTGTTTACTCAGTATGGATAATGTGGTAAAACAGAATAGATATCACAAAAAGGGGACGAACATGGATCTTTCATTCTATTTCTTATTCAACAGCCTGCTCTTCGGAGTGGGTCTTGCCATGGATTCGTTCTCCGTTTCCATAGGGAATGCATTAAAGCATCCCGATATGAAACCATATGAAAAGAACGTATGTTCAGCGACCTTCGGTTTCTTCCAGGGAGCCATGCCGCTCCTCGGATGGGTGCTCGTGAACGCTGCCTTTCACGTCTTTTCGTTCATCAGGAACATAGTGCCATACGTGGCCCTGATACTGCTTCTGTATATAGGCATCAACATGATAAGGGAGGGGTATCAGCTGTCCCATGACGATGACTATGAGAGAAGCCCATATAACTTCGGAGAGCTCATGCTCCAGGCTGTAGCCACTTCCATAGACGCC
>JAEEGI010027589.1_pt1 | contig 10855 bp, 16 predicted proteins | sample 8958751 | NCBI WGS metagenome assembly JAEEGI01 (sample SAMN16246545, study PRJNA631951) | gut metagenome | biome: gut microbiome; feature: rumen; material: KS-attached | host: Bos | place: Iran: Karaj | collected 2018-10 | reverse complement strand
TTGACATTTCTTTTGAAGAAACTGTAAGGCGCCATAATACTAGATCAAAAGCAGCTGAGTTTGGTGCGGATGAGATGCGCAAGTGGTGGAAAGAAAAGGATTATCTTGACATGATAAAAGAAACTACCATCACGGAAGACAAGAACAAGGATGAGATTGTAAACGAAATATATACCAGAGTATGTAACGGTTGACACCTTCTTGTTTCCCTTTTGATTTCAAAAGAATTCATGACAGAATGGACGGATAAGTTTATGGACATTGTTTATAAAAGATTATCAGAGAACGAATTGAGCAAGATCATAAAAATGAGAATAGATCAGCTGACAGAGGAATACACATCAGAGGGAAAAACTGTACCGAATGATGTAAATCTTGAAGAGGCTCTGATGGATTTTTATAAAAGGAACATGGAAGCCGGAACCTATGTTTCCTGGCTTGCATTTGATGGTGATAAGATAGTCGGAACAAGTGGTATGTCCTTCGCAGAAAAGCCGCCATATTTCACATGCCCTTCAGGAAAATTGGGCATCTTGTCCAGCATGTATACCGATCCAAGCTATAGGCGGATGGGAATCGCTACAGAGTTACTGGACAGAGTAGTAAAAGAGGCAAAAGAATATGGCTGCGGAACAATCTATATTACAGCATCAAATATGGGTGTAAAGTTGTACGAATCATATGGGTTTAAGCACAACGGAAATTTCATGCAGTACAATTTTTGATCAGTGTTATAGTGAATAAAAAAGGCATTGTGTACGAATAATGTAAAGAGGAAATCATGTGGGGAGTTACTTCTAAAACGCCGGTGCTCAGCTCATTAAAAGAAGCTGTACATTTAGCCAGGGGAAAAGACGTCACTGTGGTGGACAGGCAGGTAGTCCATGGTGGAGATGCAAATGAATCATATAGGCTGATACTTTCGGATGGAGGATCTCTTTTTCTGAAAGCCAACAGCATTTCAAATGCTGACTTTTTCAGAGCTGAAGCGGAAGGAATTGCTGCGATAAAGTCAACCAAGGCTGTTCGCGTACCTGATATCTATGCAGTTGGAACAGATGATGGGTATTCATTTCTTCTGATGGAGTATATAGAAAGAGCCTATTATGTGCCGGACTTTTGGGAAAACCTTGGAATCTGTCTCGCAAACATGCACATAGCAGATGCGTCCGCTTTTGTGCCTGAAGGAAAGTATGGCTTTCAAAGTGATAATTACATCGGAGCAGGAGCGCAGAAGAACACTCCAAAATCCGGTTGGATAGAGTTCTTTTCTGAATGCAGGCTTCGGCCTCAGTTTGAGCTGGCAAGTAAATATTTTGATGATGACACCATAAAGCTTGCAAACAAGCTTCTTGATAATCTGGACAGATACTTGTTCGAACCTGAAAAGCCATCTCTTTTACATGGGGATCTGTGGTCGGGAAATTTCATGACTGATGAAAAAGGTGATCCATTGCTGATTGATCCGGCGGTCTATGTAGGATGTAATGAAGCCGACATCGCCATGACTGAGCTTTTTGGCGGTTTCGACAGACGGTTTTATGAATCGTATTTTAGTGTGATCGATCAGGTGCCGGGATATAGAGACAGAAGAGACTTATACAACCTGTATCATCTTACAAACCATCTTAACCTTTTCGGAAGTACGTACTTGTCAGCTGTTGTAAGGACAATAGAAAAATATCAGTGAGGATTTGAAAATGGGGTTCATTCATTTTGGTAAGAAACAGCAATCTCTTAGTAAAGACATTCCTTTTGACTCTGACAAACAGATAGCTGTAATTAAGTGTAGTATCTGTACCGGAGAGCAAGTGGCAGGTTTTAAGAGTAAAGAAGACGGCCATTTCACTGAGGTAATGCTGATCAGAGATGCTAAGGATCTGGACAAATTTAAGGAAACATACAAAATAGAAGAGATAAAAAAGGAATACTAATACTAGACAATGATTGTGATTTCATTTCTTCAACTATTTCTTTTTACAACAATAATATGGATTATTACCCGTTTGGTAGCAGCAATTAAAACAAAGTCATTTTCAGTAAAACGTGAAATTCAGCTACTTTTAGTTTACGTGTGCATCGTTGTTATCTTTAGGTTCACATATTTCGAATTTCACAAGGTGAATGGAAAGATACAACTTTTAGGGTTGGGCTTTGAAGATAATATTCATGATATGATTAATGTCATTCCATTTTACTTCCTGGTAGATCGGTATGATGGTTGGCAGATGAACATATTTGGAAATATTTCAATGTTCATTCCTGTTGGGATTGTGTGGCCTATTTGCTTCAAAAAACTCGATACGATTGAAAAAACCATATTGGCCGGAGCCGGTTTTACTCTGTTCATCGAATTGACTCAACTGTTCTGCCTGGGACGACATACAGATGTTGACGACTTGATATTAAATACGTTTGGCGTGGCGATTGGCGCGTGTATTGTATTCATGACTCGAAGAAAAACAGTTATTTATACCCCGTCCTGAAGACGGATGGTTTTATTCATTTAGAGATTACCAAAGAGGACTATCTTAGCTATGAATGATTTTTTGAGAGAAAGCTTCAGCTATTCAGCGATTTATAAAGAGATCGGGAAAGTCCCCAAAATAATCACTCCCGAGAAAATCTCTTACGGCTCAGATAAAAATCAGTATTATTACTATTATGAGCCGGATAAGGTGAAGTCGGATAAGGTCATAGTCTGGATCCATGGAGGTGGCTGGAATGCCGGTACACCTGAGGATTTTGATTACATGGGGCAGCGCTTTGCTGATGAAGGCTATCGCTTCATATCGATGGGCTACAGACTTTCTACGCAAAAGAAATACCCGGCGCAGATTGAGGATGTATGCGCCGGATACAATCATGCAATTGAGTACTTGAATCAAAAGACTATTGATACATCCAAGGTCATTATTTGCGGACCCAGTGCAGGCGCGCATTTGTCTTCAATTCTGACTTACAGCAAGACCGATCAGGAGAAGTATAAAGTGGATATATCCGGAGTTATAGGCTATGTCGGTTGGGGCGGACCCTATTGCTTCAATGATAAATCTTCGCTTGTACTCAGAATTCTTGAAAATCAGCTGTTCCCCAAGGGGTATGACAGAAAACAGGCTGAGCCGATAGCTCTTTTGACAAATAACCATATCCCCATGTTGCTGATACAGAGCAGGCATGACGGACTTGTGGATTTCTCGTTTGCGGAAGACTTCCGCGATAAGGCGCTGGGGCTTGGCATGCAGTGCGAACTCTATGAAGTGACTGATGAGCTCAACACGCATTCCTGGTATACTGCAGGAGTATTTGCCAAGAGACGTGAAGAAAATAAGAGCGTTGATAAGTTCTTTAACTGGGTGGAGGAAAGATGAAATACGGAGAATCATTATTTGATATTTGCTATCTGTTGTTCGCGATAATAAGTGGCTGCATTATTCTGAAAAGATCTAAAGATGCCACAGGAAAGCTCATGGGATATGCTGCACTGATCCTGGGCTGTGGCGATGCTTTCCACCTTGTCCCAAGAGTGCTGAACTACTTTGTGAACAGTGATTTTACTGTGGCTCTTGGTATTGGTAAACTTGTAACTTCGATTACCATGACAGTCTTTTATGTGCTGATTTATTATCTATGGATACGCGTATATAAGATCAATGAGAATAAGAAACTGACTGTGGCAGTATGGACGCTTTCTGCAATCAGGATCATACTTTGCTTATTCCCACAAAACGGATGGTTCCAAAACGAAAGCAGCATGACTTGGGGCATCATCAGGAATATTCCGTTTGTGATTCTAGGCGTAGTGATTTACTATCTGTACTTCGTGAAGAAATCGGAAGACCGGATCTTTGGCCTGATGTGGCTGTATATTTTGTTGTCATTCCTGTTCTATATCCCGGTTGCAGTTTTTGCAGGGCTTGTTCCGATGCTTGGAATGCTCATGCTTCCAAAGACAATCTGCTACATCCTGATGATCATAGCATTTTTGAAGAAGAATAAGACCTTATCATAATGGGAAGGTTACAGCGTCTTTGTAGAGCTTCTGAAGCGTTTTGACAAAATCGCCAAGGCTCTCTCCGGTATCCTGCCTGTGTGTGACAAGAACGCAGTGGAAGGTGTCTTTACAATCGTTATAAGATCTTTTTGCGCCAGAGGATCATCTTTTGCGCTAATCAAATAAATATGACTATCAAACAGCTCGTGGACAGTAACGCCTGCGAGCTGTTTCGCTGTCATGATGGCTGTCCTCCTATTTTATTAGCTATTTAAAAATTAAATAGAATATCGATTCTTTCTATTAGACATTTTATGACGCTATATGCGAAAATGTAAACAACAAGAGACAAGAAAACGGAAATAAAACAATCGATATGAAGATGGAGGAACGGATATGGGCAGGGCACTTATAGCTTATTTTTCAAGAGCAGATGAAAACTATTTCGGCGGAGCAATGAGATATGTGAAAGTCGGTAATACCGAGATCGTAGCCGGCATTATGAATGAACTTATAGATGCAGACAGTTTCAAGATTGAGATGAAGGATCCTTATTCTCCGGTATACATGACTTGTATCGAGGAAGCTAAGAGGGATAAGCAGAATAATACGAGACCTGAACTTGTAAACTATTTGGACAGCATCGATGATTATGACACTATAGTACTTGGCTATCCAAACTACTGGGGAACATATCCGATGGCAGTTGCCACTTTCCTTGATAAATATGATTTTACGGGCAAGACAATCCTTCCTCTTTGTACCAACGAAGGAAGCGGACTTGGATCAAGCGAAAGTGACATTAAGAAAGCTGCCAAGGGAGCGGTTGTTAAGAGCGGACTTGCAATCACCGGAAGTCGTGCTGCTGATTCCAAAGAAGCAGTAAAGAAGTGGTTTGCAGCAAACGGACTCATTTAAGACCAAATGGTCCCTAGGGACGGAGGTAAGGGACCATTTTCAGAAAAATTCGGAGGAAACAAAGATGGAATATACAAAAGGATATGTTTATGAACTGATGGATCAGGGCGGACCTACTGACAACAGAGAGCCGTACTTTATGGAAGCTGTCGAAGAGATGATGAGAGCCAGAGTACTCTGTGCAAGGGCAAATGCCAAGATGCCGGATGATCCGACCTATGTAAATGATCTGGAAGAGCTCTTTGGCAGAAAGCTTGATGATGTGAGAATCCTTACACCGTTTGTCTGTGATTTCGGAAACCGTGTGAAGTTCGGCAAGGGAGTATTCCTGAATCATTCTGCAATCCTCTCAGCATCAGGCGGTATTGAATTTGAGGATGGTGTGATGTCAGCACCCGGACTTAGGATCGCAAGCATCAACCACGACATGAACGAGCGCCATACTATATATACCTATGGCAAAGTTCTTATTAAAAAGAATGCCTGGCTTGGAATGAATGTTACTGTCTGTCCAGGTGTCACAATCGGTAAATATGCGGTAGTCGCTGCAGGTGCTGTAGTAACCAAAGACGTACCAGATTATGCAGTGGTTGGAGGTGTTCCTGCAAAAGTGATCAAAATGCTGGATCCTGCAGAACAGAAGGAATAAGCCTATGAATGATGAAGAACAGATCAGGGAATTATACCGTAAATACTGGAAGTTTATGATAGATAAAGATGAAACAGGATTGCGGAGTCTTTTGTCAGATGATTATTATCTCAGGCATATGACCGGAGTTAAGCAGTCAGCCGACGAATTTTTGAAAGGCCTGATGAACGGAACCTTTAATTACTATTCCGCTGAGCACGATGATATTGAAGTAAACGTCGCTGGAAATACAGCTACGATGATCGGAAAGAGCAGGGTTTTAGCTGCAGTTTATGGCGGAGGAAAGAACAAGTGGAGATTACGAGGTGACTTTACTTTGCAGAAAGAAAACGATGTCTGGAAGCTGACAAGTTCCGGCGCCTCAACATATTAAATCGTAGAAGGGAGAAATTCATAATGGAAAATGTAATCTTAAATAACAAACTAGAGTGTCCTGTAGTTGGAATCGGAACATTTATGCTTTCACCTGCAGATGCGGAGAATAGTGTGAGAGAAGCGTTAAAGATGGGCTATAGACTTATTGATACAGCCAATGCATATGTAAACGAGAGAGCTGTCGGCAGAGGCATGAAGGACAGCGGTGTTGAGAGAAAAGAGATTTTCCTTTCAACAAAGCTCTGGCCCAGTGAGTATGAGAATGAAAATGCAGTAGATGAGACACTTGAGCGTCTCGGAGTAGATTATGTGGATCTTCTCTATATCCATCAGCCTGCTGGCAACTGGCTTGCAGGATACAGACAACTTGAAAAAGCATACAAGGAGGGCAAGGCAAAATCTATAGGCATCTCAAACTTTGAAGGCAAGTATATAGAAGAACTTCAGACCAAGTGGGAGATTGTTCCACAGTTCATACAGGTAGAGGCGCATCCGTATTTTACCCAGAAGGAACTCAGAAAAACACTGGATAAATACGATATCAAGCTGATGAGCTGGTATCCTCTTGGCCACGGTGACAAGTCTCTTATAAATGAGCCATTATTTGCCGAGCTTGGTAAGAAATACGGAAAGAGTCCGGCACAGGTCATTCTTCGCTGGCATACACAGATGGGATTCGTTGTAATACCCGGAAGCAAGAATGTGGATCATATCAAGGACAACCTGAACATCCTAGATTTTAAGCTGACAGACGATGAGATGGCAGAAATTGCAAAGCTTGATAAAAATGAGCGCTACTATCACAGAACGGATGCACAGCTTGTACAGTTTGCAGGCTGGAAGCCTGAATTTGAAAAGAACTAAGTAAGAGCTTTTAATGCTGATCAAATGCTTTCTTGATCTGATCCAGGAACTTTTCGGCAATAGGAGTAAAAGTCTGGTACTTGTTCCATATAAGATAAAGATCGGAAGTGAGCTTTGGAGAAAGTGGCCTGAATACCAGGTCACTTTTTTCTGTATTGATCAGATCTTTAAAGGTTAGAAGTATGCCGAGGTTCTCTTTGGCAAATACACTGGCATTGTATGAAAGTCTAAAAGAGCCTTCGAGTTTAAGCTCAGAGAATCTGTCTTTTGCCCAGGCTTTGATCTCGTTATTCCAACTCTGTTCAGATACAAAAAGAGGTTGCCCCACAAGGTCAGAAACTCTGATGATTTTCTTTTTGGACAGCGGATGCGAGGCAGATATTATTGCGCCCCATACATCGGCCTGCGGGAATTTTACAAACTCATATTTATTGCTGTCAGGTGTTTCGCACAGCACGGCAAAATCAAGAATGCCCTTGTCGAGCTTTTCTGTTACCTGCTCAGTATCTCCGCTGGTTATGTGATACGTGAAATTAGGGTATTTGTCTTTTAACTTATGGATCTCTCTCGCAAGATATCTGATCTGATAGCTCTCAGCCAGACCAAAATAAATATCACCACCGGTTATGTCGTCCAGAGTATTGAATTCCTGCTCTATCTTATCTGACATAGCGACAAGATCCTGAGCGCGGTCACGCAGTAGCATTCCTTCATCTGTGAGGGAGATGCTAAAGCTGTGCCTTGTGAAAAGCTTTTTTCCCAGTTCTTCTTCTAAAGCTTTGAGTGTCTTTGAAAGAGTGGGCTGAGAAACGTGGAGTTGCTCTGCGGCCTTTGACATATTCTCTTCCCTTGCGACTGCAAGAAAATACTTGAGATTCCTGATTTCCATGAAAGCTCCTTTCTATTGAGAAAGATGCGATGATATTCCGAAAACGAATATCATGATATTTATTTTATTCATTAGCGAAATTCAGGTCAAGGCCTTAGTATTGAAATTGGAAGGAGCACTAAAGATGGAAACAATAAATATTCTTGAAAACCTTTCAGATATGGGCTGTGATGAGAGACAGACATCATCTATGAAAAAACTGTATGAAGAAGGTGACAAAGAGACCTTGCTATGCAATCTGAGACAATGCCGATGTCATTTGATGGATGAGCTTCATGATAGCCAGAAAAAAGTAGACAATATGGATTTTTTGATAAGACAGATTCAGAAAGAAAAATGATATTTCAGGAGGAAAACCAAATGATCAGAAAAGAAGAACTTAACCTTGTAACTGAGTGGGATAAGACATTTAAAAAGAGTGAGGATGTAGAGCACAGCAAGGTTACATTCGTAAACAGATACGGGATTACGCTTGCAGCAGATATGTATGTTCCAAAGAATGCTGAAGGAAAGCTTCCTGCCATCGCTGTATCAGGACCTTTCGGTGCGGTAAAAGAGCAGTGTTCAGGCCTTTATGCACAGACAATGGCGGAGAGAGGTTTTTTGACAATTGCGTTCGATCCCTCATTTACAGGAGAGTCCGGAGGCAATGTGAGATACATGGCATCACCGGATATCAATACTGAAGATTTCATGGCTGCGGTTGATTTCCTCTCATTAAATGAAAAGGTTGACCCTGAGAGAATCGGAATAATAGGCATCTGCGGATGGGGCGGAATGGCGCTTAACACTGCAGCTCTTGATACCAGGATCAAAGCTACGGCAGCTATGACAATGTATGACATGACAAGAGTAAATGCCAAGGGATATTTTGATTCTGAAGATAGTGAAGAGGCCAGGTATCAGAAGAAAGCTGCCATGTGTGCTCAGAGACTTGAGGACCTTAAGGCAGGCGAGTACAAGCTTGGCGGTGGAGTGGTTGATCCTCTTCCTGACGATGCACCTTTCTTTGTAAAAGACTATTACGACTATTACAAGACTACCAGAGGATATCACGGCAGAAGCCTTAATTCCAACGGTGGATGGAATGTGATAGGTTGCGAATCTTTTGTAAATCAGCCAATATTAAAATATAGCAATGAGATCAGAAGTGCTGTCCTTCTTGTTCACGGAGAAAAAGCTCATTCATGCTATTTTTCTAAAGATGCGTATGCAGATATGATCAAAGACAGTAAGTATGCGGATAACAAGGAACTTATGATAATTCCGGATGCAGTGCACACAGATCTCTACGATGGCGGAAATAAGGATTACATCCCGTTTGACAAACTGCAGAGCTTTTTTGAGGAATACTTGAAATAAGGATGGTGACGATATGAGCAGAGTATTAGTGATTTCAACAAGCCTTCGCGCAAAGAGTAATTCCGATATACTGACAGAAAAACTTATAGAAGGTGCCAAGGCTGTAGGACATGATGTTGAGCACATAAGCCTTAAGGGAAAGAAAATTGGGTTTTGCATCGGATGCCTTGCCTGCCAGAAAACGCAGCAGTGTGTTATAAATGATGATGCAGTGGAAATTGCTGAAAAGGTAAAGAACGCAGATACATTGGTCTTTGCTACACCTATATATTACTATGAGATGAGCGGGCAGATGAAGACTCTTTTGGACAGGCTTAATCCTCTCTATCCGTCTGATTATAAGTTCAGGAATGTTTATATGCTCTCTGTTGCAGCTGAGGATGAAGAGTTCGTGCCTGAAAAGGCTGTCAGTGGACTTCAAGGCTGGGTGGATTGCTTTGGTAAGGCAAAGCTTGCAGATTCATTGTTCTGTGGCGGAATAGGCGATATGGGCGAGGCATCAAAGAAAACCGAAGAGTTAAACGAAGCATATGAGTTTGGTAAAGCATTGAAATAAAGGGTATGTGCAATGAAGAGAAACATGATATTAGCAGTAATATGTATCGCTATGATGTTGAGCATAAGTGCCTGTTCGGATGATGGAAAAACTCTATATGAAGATCAGAATATGAAATCAGTAACATCGTCATCGGAAAACGTCGATGTGGAAAGCTCAGAGGATGAGATGGAGGTTAGAGAAACAGCTATGACAATGACAATCGGTGATACAAAAGTAAACGTGGCATGGGAAGACAACAGTTCTGTGGATGCGTTAAAAGAGCTTGTTTCATCCGGACCTTTATCAATTAACATGTCAATGTATGGCGGCTTTGAGCAGGTGGGCTCAATTGGGCAGAGCCTTCCAAGAGAAGACAAGCAGACCACAACTGCATCCGGCGACATTGTTCTTTATTCAGGTAATCAGATGGTGGTATTTTATGGTTCAAACAGCTGGTCATATACGAGGCTCGGGCATATAATTGATAAAGATGACTCGGAGATAGAATCTCTTTTATCAAATGGTGATGTTACGATCACGTTAAAGACGGATGATAATTGATGGACTTAAAGAAACCAAACACCCTCAGTAACAAATCAAAAGGCATTATATGCATTTTGTTCGCTGCACTTGGCTTTTCGTTTATGACGTTCTTTGTCAGAATATCAGGAGATATACCGACGATGGAAAAGGCATTCTTCAGGAATGCTGTTGCTATCGTCGTTTCTCTTTTTATGCTAGTGAGGACAAAAGAGAAGATCAGCATAAAGAAGGGGTGCGGTGGAGATATCTTTTTCAGGTGCCTGTTTGGGACCAGTGGACTCATAGCAAATTTCTATGCGATAGACAGACTCAACATAGCAGATGCGAATATGCTAAATAAACTATCGCCCTTTTTCGCAATTCTCATTTCTATACCAATACTAAAAGAAAAACCAAAGAAAATAGACATCGCTGCAGTCATAATAGCCTTCCTTGGAGCTATGCTGATCGTCAGACCGTCAGGTAGCAATATGCAGCTTGTTCCGGGATTGTTAGGATTATATGGAGGTTTTGGCGCAGGAACAGCCTACGTATTTGTCAGAAGACTCGGCAAGAAAGGCGAGAGAACACCGATCATTGTTCTCTGCTTTTCGGCTTTCTCAACTCTTGTAACCATTCCTTTTATTGCAATGAATTTTGTGGTCTTAAAGCCATGGCAGCTTCTATGCCTTGTTATGGCGGGACTTTCAGCGACCGTCGGACAATTCGGAATAACCTCCGCGT
>JAEEGI010027588.1_pt1 | contig 10855 bp, 7 predicted proteins | sample 8958751 | NCBI WGS metagenome assembly JAEEGI01 (sample SAMN16246545, study PRJNA631951) | gut metagenome | biome: gut microbiome; feature: rumen; material: KS-attached | host: Bos | place: Iran: Karaj | collected 2018-10 | reverse complement strand
ACCAAGCACCGGAGAACGCTCGACGTAGCGGAAGATCATGTTGAGGTCGTCGGAGGTCTCGTGACCGTAAACCACGTCATCGGAAGCGAAGTCAGCCAGCTGATAATACTGGCGGCCCCACCAATAGTTGCTTTCTTCGGTATCGTCCTTCATGGTGGCGTAGCAGCCGTTGAGGATGTCTTCCAGGCCCGAAGGAGATTCTGTCATCTGCTCGCCGGTAAGGGAGTCAGCGGGAGCGATGTCGAGATTGCAGGCGGTAAACAGGCAGGTTGACACTGCCAGCGCGAGCAGAATGGAAAATATCTTTTTCATGGAATTCCGGATTTAGAAAGTGAAGTTGACCTGGAAAATGTACTGCCGTTTGTTCGGGTAACGGTCGTCGATGCCCTGGATGGTACCGATCAGGCCCGATCCGGTCATATCCACCTCAGGGTCACCGCCCCAGACCGTCGTGAACGTAGCCGCGTTGTCGCAGGAGAGCGAGAACGACAGGCCTTTGTCCTTCATGATCGACTTGGGAAGGGTGTAAGACAGGGTGATGTTGCGGATCTTGAAATAGTTGCCGGGCACCAGATAGCCGGTGTGGTAGAGGGTAGCCGGTGCATAGGTCGGCGAGCCGATCGTGGCGATGTCGCCGGGACGGCGCCAGATCTTGTCTTCATTGGAAGGCAGCAGGGAGTTCTCGACCCAGATGGCCAGTTCGCTGGCACGGCTGCGGCCGTAGAGCTGGTTGCCCCATACGAAATTGCTGGTGGCGGACAGCTTGAAGTTCTTCCAGGTGAAGGCCGTCGAAAGACCGCCCTGCCAAGGAATGATCGGCGAGCCCGCCTCGATGTAACGGGCGGAAGCGTAGTCGGTGGTCTTGTTGCCGTTCGCGTCGATGTAGAGGTTGCGGCCCGTCTGCGGATCGACGCCGGCATATTCGCGGAGATACCAGGTAGCCAGCTGGCCGCCGTCATGGTACACCTGCGAAACACCGGAGTAGTTCGACTTGGTGACGGTGACACCTTCACCAAAACCGGTCAGCCAGTTCTTGTTGTAGGCGATTTCAAAGTCGACGTCCCAACGGAAGTCGCGCGTCTTGACAGGGGTCGAGAAGACAGCGGCCTCAAAACCGGTGTTGATCACGGAACCCAGGTTCTGCCACTGCTGCGAGAAACCGCCGGACGGCGGGAGGTCGCGATAGACGAGCAGGTCGTTGGTCTTGTTGCGATACCAGTTCAGGTCCAGGGACAAACGGTCGCTGATACCGATCTCGGCACCGACGTTGAACTGGTCGGTCTGCTCCCATTTCAGGTTGGCGTTCGCCATCTGGGTAGCCGTTGCAGCCGAGTGGTTGTCATACTGCGTGCTGTAGGAGAACGCTTCGAGATACTTGCTGGCACCGATGTCTTTCATACCGGTCTTACCCCAGCTGACCTTCAGCTTGAGGTTGGTGATGGCCGAAGAGTTGAAGAAATCCTCATTGCTGACCACCCACGCCGCCGAAACGCTCGGGAACATGGCCGTGCGGTTCTGCTTGTTGAAGGTCGAGGACTGGTCGATACGGAACGAAGCGTTGAGGAAGTACTTGGAGGCGTAGTTGTAAGCCGCCTGGGAGATGAAGGACTGCATGCCCGTCACCGACATGGTGCCGGCCACGTCCTTGCTGTCGGAAGCGACGCTCAGCACATACAGACCGAACGGGAGGCCTTTGCCTTCGCCATAAACATTCTGCCACCAGGAACGCTGTGCCTCGTAGCCAACGAGGGCGTCGAACGAGTGCTTGCCCCAGTCCTTCTGGACCTTGAACATATTGGTGGAGATGCCGCCATAACCAAGCGACTGCTCGCCTTCCACCTGGTCACCGGGCTGCATGTATTCCACATCGGCAGTACGGTGATAGTCGAAGGTCGCGGCGCTTGCACTGGCACGCGTCTGCGATACGAAGGAAAGCCAAGGAGTGATCTGGGCGTTGACCACGAAGTCATAGTCCACGCCGAAGCTCTTCGAAGTACGGGAGTCCTTGTTCCGGTCGGAATAACCGATCATCGGGTTCTTGTCATAACGGGAGTACAGGTCGGAGCGGCCGGTGAAAGGAACGAGATTGCCCTGGGAATCATACGGGCTGTCCCAAACGACGCCTTGGAGCACATAGTAAACCAACAGGTCATCCGGCTGGTCCTGCTTGTCGGCCCAGACGTTGAGGTTGTTGGTGATGGTCAGCCACTTGGTGAGATACATCGTGTTGTTGGAACGCACGTTGACCTTTTTGTAGCCGGTGTACTTCAGCGAACCTTGTTCATCGTAGTAGGAGATACTGTTATAGAAGGAGTTCTTGGCCGTTCTGCCGGCAACCGAGAGGTGATGGCTGTGCAGCAGCGCATTCCGGTAAACCAGGCCGCGCCAGTCCGTATCGGTGTTCATCACCGACTTCGGCGCAACCGACTGCATGGCGACGTCATCCACGAGGCCCGTTTCCGGGTCGCGGTAGTATTCACGATAGTACTGGTACAGCTGGCGGGAGTTCATCAGGCGCTGGCGGCTGAAATCCGCCTGGGCCATACCGACGGTCGACTTGAAGTTGAACTGAAGCTGGTCGCCTTTGGCTTTCTTGGTGGTGATGACGATCACACCGCCGTTGGCCTGGGCGCCGTACATACCCGTGGAACCGGCGTCCTTCAGGACGGTGACCGACTCCACGTCATTCGGGTCATACGAACCGCCGATGATACCATCGACCACGTAGAGCGGCTCCTGCGGCGCATTCAGGGAAGATGTACCACGGATGCGGATGGAAGCCGAGGAACCCGGCAGACCGCTGCTGTTGATGACCGAGACACCGGCCACCTTGCCCTGGAGCATGTGGGTGATGTCGCTGGTCACCACATCGTTGAGTTTTTCGGCACCCACGACGGCAACCGCTGATGTGATTTCCGCACGAGTCTTGCTGGAATAACCCACAACGACGATTTCGTCGAGGAGTTGCTGGTCAACGTCGAGGGCGACGTTGATGAGCGCACGGTTCGAAACCGGGATTTCCACGGTCTTGAAACCGATTGACGTAAAGACCAGAACGGCATTGCCGTCCGTCACATTGAGGGCGTAGGTACCGTCAATGCCCGTGACCGTGCCGTTCATCGTACCCTTTTCCATGACGCTGGCTCCGATCATGGGTTCACCGGTATCCGAGGCGGTAACGGTACCCTTGACCGCAATCTGCGCATTGAGCTGCATCGCTGTCAGCAGCAGGGCGAAGAGAAAGATCAAACGTTTCATAGATAATGTTTATGGTTGTTGTTACAGTTGTTTCGCTTCGAGTAACAGCGCGTGGTCGAACGCAACGTCCAGGACCGTCTTGTCGGAGGCCGTGACCGTGCCGTAATCCACGTGGTTGTAGTAGTCAGTAATCTGATAGGTACGGCCCTTTTCCAGGCCGCGGAGTTCCACCTGTTTCACCTGCGGGCCACGGGTATAGAAGGCATAGTGGAGCATGCCGTCCTTGCGGATCACATAGGTTTCCGGGAAATCATACCCGACATCATAAAGGCCCGGGACAAGTTCCCCTTCCGAGAGCCGCTTGGTGTTGTAGATGTCCAGTGCATTCCGCAGCAGCGCCTCTTTTTCAGGCGTCAGCAGGTAGGAATGGCGCACATGCGGATTGTCCTTGGGCCAGGTGAACTTCGTGCCCAGGACAGCCCCGATACCCAACTGGGTCGGGAAATCATTGCCGCCGTCCGAGAGTTCGATGTGGTCGCCGTAATAAGCGGTGCGGGGCGCCAGGGCGCGCAGCACATAACCTTTCGTGCGGATCTGCCAGCTGCTTTCGGGATCCGAGGAGACCGTCTTGTTGACATAAGGAAGATGATAGACGGAGAAGCAGTCACCGCAAGGGCAGAACTGCAGCACGGCATGCGGCTTGATTCCGCGCGCCGTCTCGAAGATCATCTTGAAGAAAGTGGGCATCTCCCGCACATCCTTTTCCGGATCGTCGGGATGGTGGGCCGGGCTGTAGTCCGGGGCGACCGCATTCATGTGCTGGCCGTCCAGTTTGAGGCCATCGAAGCCCCAGTCACCGATGAACTTCTCAACCAGGGCTTTCTGTTCCCGGATGACATCGGCATCCACCGGCGAAAGGTACCAGCTGTCCCACCAGGTGATGTCCTGGGGTTTGCCGTCCTTGTCGCGGATGATGGAGTCCGGATACTTCTTCAGGAACGAAGTGCCCGGGTCCGCAGCCAGCGGCGCCCACCACAGTTCGGCCTTCATGCCATAGGAATGGATCTTGTCGACCAGGGCGCGCATGTCGGCGTCACCGCGCGGGAAACGCTTGGAGGTCAGTTCCCAGTCGCCTTCCGCAATCTGATAGCCGTCATCCAGCGTAGCCCATTTGAAACCCAGCTCGCTGACTTTTGGCAGGGTTCCGATGATCTCGGCAAGCGTGAACTGCCGTTCGTATCCCCAGGCGCACCAGGCCGGTTCAAAAGCAGCCGGCTCGCTCTCGGGCATCACCACGCCCTGGGCTTCGAGCAAGCCTGCATAGTTGCGCAACGCACTGAAGCAGTCCCCGGTAAAGAAGGAAATAAACGATTCGCAAGTCGTGAGCGACTGGCCCGGCTGCAGGGCAAACGGGCTGTCGTAGACCTTCTCGATCGCCACCGTGGCATAATCATTTCCGGCCTTCTTTTCCACAGGCAGGCTGACCAGGATGGGATTGGGCTCCAGATGACCGATCATCACACCGGCATCGCGCCGCCACAGGCAGACGGCCGGAACGCCGCCGCCATAGTCGGAGTTGTTCATGCCCATATAGTTCTGCTGGAAGAAGCCGTCGCCGACCGGCAGGAGCCAGTCGTCGCGTTCTTCCGTCGACTGCCCCTGGAACGACCAGAAGCAGGGATCGTCGCCCGCGGCGTTCACCTTCAGGTCGCAGACCGACCAGCCGTCCACGGCGATGTCGGCGGTCGATCCGTTGACATACACGGCCCGGACCACCAGGGTCGACGGGAAGCGCTCGTAGGAAGCGACGGTCACGACACGGACCAGGCCTTCGGCGGACGTGCTCCGCATCACCAGGCTGCGGCCCTCCCCGAAGGAATCGCTGACCTCCTGACGCGTGACGCTGACCGGCGAGAAGGCGACAGGTCCGCCGCCCGACCGGAGGCCGGACAATTCCGGGACATCCTGCAGCAGGGGCGTCACCGCACCTGCGGCAGTCAGCTGCAGATTGCCGTCCTTGTCGGCGGACAGGGAGATGTCCCCGTTCTGCAGGGCGTTGCCGCCGCAACCTGTCAGGAACGACAGGGCGGCCAGGACGAGCGAGAGGACAAAGAATCTTGTTTTCATCATAAGACCAGTTTCTGTCCGAAATATTGCTGTGCGGCCTGGCAGACGGCTTCCTTCGAAGAGAAGGCGCCCGTGCCGCCGGCGGCCGTGGTGTTGATCGCACCGGTGAGGTTGCCGAGCCACTGGCACGTCTCCAGGTCTTTGCCCTGGACATAGCCCGTGATGAAGCCGGCATTGTAGCTGTCGCCGGCGCCGATGGCGTCGACCACCGATTTGTTGAGCATGGCCGGCAGGAAGTGTTCCTGCTCGCGGGTGACGACCAGCGAACCGCGCGTGCCCATCTTGACGACGGTCACGTTGGCATACGGCCGGATGACCGCAACGGCCTCTTCCACGGAGTCCTTGCGGGTGATGGCCATCAGTTCCTGCTCGTTGGGCATGAAGATGTCCACGAGCGGGAGAATCTGGGCGCAATCGAATTCCCAGGTCTCCTCGGGATCGAACTGGACGTCCATCGAAAGCGTGGCGCCGCAGTCCTTCACGAGCTTCACGATCTCGTAGAGTTCGCGGTGAAGCGTCTCCTGCAGGAAGATCGAGGAGATGTGGACGTGTTTCGCCTCGCGGATGATCTCCGGACGGATATCCTTGACACCCATGCGGCTCATGGCGCCGGGATACGTGACGTTCGCCCGGTCGTTGTCGTAATTGAGGATGGCGGTCAGGCCGGTGGCGGCATCGTCCACCTCGATGAGGTTGGATATGTCGACCTTGCGCTGCCGCAGCGACGATTTGACCACGTCGCCGAAGCTGTCGCGGCCGATCATGCCGAGGAACGAGACCTTCGGTCCGAGCGTCGCGGCATTGGCCGCAAAGATGGCGGTGGAACTGCCGAGCGTCAGGGTCATCTCCTGGGCGAAGATCTCCTTGCCGATTTCGGGAAAGCCCCCGATCCGGTTGAGGAGAAGGTCCACGTTCAGCTCGCCGAGCGCCAGGATGTCGAACTTTTTCATAAGAGGGCGTTGAGGTTGACCAGGTTGAAGGCGACGTAATATTTGTCGATGGCCCGTTCGATCGTGGAGAGCACGATTCCTTCGGCATCGATGCCGTTGAGGGCCAGGTTGTCGTAGAGCATCCGGCGGGCGGCCACGGCTTCGGGCTTCTGCCAGATGTAGCGGGCGCCGGTCTGGATGAGCCAGCGCTGGCGGTCCGGGGTGATGGAGGCGAAGTCGTCGGGCGACTCGTTGCCGTGCACCCACTTCTTCCAGCGGCCCGACTCGACGACGAGGCGCTTGAGGATGGCCGTCATATGGGAATGCATCGGGACGCGGCCCGCCGCATACAGTTCATCCTCCACGGCTTCCAGTTCTTCCAGGGCGTTGTATTCCGAAACGGTGAATTCCGGACCGACGTTGGCGGCGCCCATGCCGGTGACCGGGTATTCTTCGGGATTCTCCACGTCGTCGGTGTAGTGGCCCTTGATAAAGCTGCCGTACTGGGCGACCGTCGAGGTCAGCTGGCGTGCCACGTCGGGATCGAAGAAGGTGGTATGGAGGTCCGTACCGACCTTGCCGACCACGAAGCACGGCCAGGCGTCGGAGCAACCGTTCTTTGCAAGGCCTTCCTTGAGCAGGCCGAGGAACTTGTTGAAGACCGACATGTCGGCCAGACCGCCGTGCACTTCTTCCGTGCCGACTTCGTAGGCAATGGGAGCGAGCCCCCGCTCTTTGCGGAAATTCTCGATATGGGTGATCAGTTCGATCGTCCGTGCGGCGACCACTTCGATGTCGATGATTTTGCCTTTGGGCAGGAAGCGGTCCACGGTCGGATCGACGTGGATCAGTTCGTAGCCGGCCAGCAGCGCCGCCTCATAGGAGCGCTTGACCCCTTCCATCGCCTTCTCGTAAGGCCACATTTCGAGGGTCTGGATATCTTTGAGCCAGGGTCCGCCATGGTCGATGCAGGCCAGGAACGGTCCGGTGTAGTGGTTGCGGGCGGCTTCCACCTTCATCACGCGGACGAAATCTTCCTGGGTCATGCCGGTATAGCCGCCGTCACAGTCAACTTGGTTGAGCGTGGCGGCAAACAGGATCGGCGCATTGTTGCGTTTGGCGGCGCGGAAGGCCGCCTTGATGACTGCTGGAGAGTTCGGGCAGACGGCAAGGAGGGTCATCGGCTTATGACCCGCCGCTTTCAGTTCCCCGATACGGTCCAGCAGTCTTCTCAATTTGGGAGTCTCATCTATGTTCTTTTTGGTACTCATTTTCATACTTGATTTTAAAAGTCATAAATCTTCACGCCGCTGACCACGCGGGAGATCGTGCCCCGCACCGAAGGCTTGTCGGGGTTGAGGCCTTTGGCGAGGGAGAAGAAATAGCCCAACAGCTGTCCGGCCAGGACGAAGGGCACAGGCTGATAATCGCCCGCGCCCGCGAGCGTGGCGGCCGGGGCGTTGATTTCGAGATCGACACCCTTCACGCCCGAGGGAGTGAGGGAAACGATGATCTGCGCAGCGGGACGGTTTTCGCGGTCGACCTGTTCGATCAGGTCCAGTTCATAGCGACGCGTGTAAGGATCGTCGCTCAGCAGGTAAACGACGAGCGTGCGTTCGTTCACGACAGCCTTGGGGCCGTGACGCAGGCCCATGAAGGAGTCGAACGAGCACATGATCTGGCCGTCGGTCAGTTCCTGCAGCTTGAGGTGGCTTTCGCAGGCGATGCCCTTGAGGGGGCCGGAGCCGAGGAACACGGCGCGGCAGATGTTTTTCTCCGTGGTTTTCTGCAGGGCTTCCGTCACATCGTCTTCCAGGATGCGGGAGGCGAAAGCGGCGGCGGCTTCCAGCCGGGCCTGCTCGGCTTCGAGTGTATCGATGTTCTTGCACAGCAGGCAGGCGATCAGCATGGAGGTGAAGCTGCTGGTCATGGCCAGGCTCCGGTCGTTCGTCCCGTCGGGGAGAACGACGACGAAGTCATCATTCGGATCGGCCTCCCGGGCCAGGCAGCCGTCGGGGTTGCAGGTAATGATCAGGTGGCGGGCACCCGGACAGAATTTGCGGGCAATCCGATAGGCGGCAACGCTTTCGGGGCTGTTGCCGGAACGGGCGAAGGAGACAAAGAGTTTGTCATCCGGACTGAGGAAGGAATGGGGCGCCGACACGATGTCGGTCGTGGCGACGGAGCGGGCCTTGCTGAAGCCGTCCTGCATGAACAGGCAGACAGCGGTATCGGCCACGAAGGCCGAGGTGCCGGCTCCGGTCAGCACGATGCGGGTATCCTTGCCAAGACCGTTGGCGGCAAAGAATTTTTGGATCCCGGCCCGATTTGCGCTGACGACGCCGAATGTTTCTCTCCACATCTTCGGCTGATGGGCAATCTCGCGGATTGTATGGCAGTCCAATGTGAGCATAATATAAAGGTATTATCGTTAACTCGGATTATCCGATTTTACTCGTTAGTGCAAATCTAACAATAAATTTATTTTTCGACAAAAAAATTTGGGTTATTTTCTTATTTTTTGTAAGTTTGCGTTAGGAATTCGGTTTGAAACGAAAGTTTATTCTTTAATTCCAAAACTTTTGAAAACAAAATTTTCGAATCAAAAGAATAATTACTATCTTGCAAGTGTTTCTTTAGAAACGAAACCAAAACTTTCGCTCCAACCCGATAAATCGCACCGCTATGAAAAGAAAATATTCCATTGAAGAAAGAAGAAGCAAAATATTGAACATGCTCCACACGGAGGGCCGTGTCTTCGTGGAACAGCTGGTCGAGGTTTTCGGCGTGTCCGAAGTGTCCATCCGGAAAGACCTCGCCGTCCTGGAAGAGCGCAAGCTGCTGGTCCGGGTCAAAGGCGGCGCCATCATCCTCCACCAATCGGACGATTTCGACGATATGTCGATCAGCAGCAAGCAGCGGCTCCACGCCCGGGAAAAACAGCTGATCGGCAAATATGCGGCCTCCATGATCCACGACGGAGAACGGATCATCTTCGATTCCGGCACCACGACCATGGAAGTCGCCAAAAATCTGGAAGGGTTCAACCACCTGACCATCATCACCAACGCGCTGGACATCGCCATCACGCTCAACAACTACAACCGCTTCACGGTCATCGTGCTCGGCGGCACGATGCGCGCCGTCTCCCACTCCACGGTCGGCATGATCTCCGAATCCGCGCTCAAAAACATTTTCTGCGACAAACTGTTCCTCGGCGTCGACAGCATCAGCATCAAAGACGGTCTCTCCACCCCCAGTCTGGAAGAGGCCAGCCTCAACCAGGCCATGATCGGCGCCGCCAAGGAAGTGATCGCCGTGTTCGACTCCAGTAAATTCGGACGCCGGACCTTCGCGCATATCGCCTCGCTCGACAAGATCACGACCATCGTCACCGACAATCACATCTCCCCCGAATTCAAGGAATACATCGAAAAATCGCAGATCACGCTGCACATCGTGGACGTCGATCAATAATCATTATTCGCCATGGCAGAAAAAAAACACAACTGGCTGCTTTACGCCCTGATCACCATGATCACCTGGGGCGTCTGGGGCGCCTTCTCCGACCAGACCACCCTTCCCAAGAACCTGGTCTACGTCGTCTGGGCCCTGAGCATGATCCCCTGCGCCATCGCCGCGCTCATCAACATCAAGTTCAAACTGGACATCCGCACCAAGCCCACGCTTCTGAGTCTGGCCGTGGGTCTGCTGGGCGCCGGCGGGCAGCTGGTGCTGTTCCTGGCCCTGGACTACGCACCGGCCTACCTGGTGATGCCGATGATTTCGGTCGCCCCGATCGTGACTGTGCTGCTGTCGGCCATTTTCCTGAAGGAAAGGGTCTCCAAACTGGGCATCGTGGGTATCGCCCTGGCGTTCGTGGCGCTCGTGTGCTTCGCCCTGCCCGACAATACGGACGGCAATGCCAAGAGCTGGATCTGGATCGTGTACGCCTCGGTCGTGTTCATCTGCTGGGGTATCCAGGCCTTCGTGATGAAGCTGGCCAACAATTCCACGCCCGACGCCGAGAGCGTATTCGTGTATATGGCCATCGCGGCGGTGCTGCTGATTCCCGTGGCCCTGCTGATGGGCGACGGTTCCGGCATCACCTCGCAGGGCTGGGGCGAGCTGACGAAGGTGTTCTTCGTCCAGATCCTGAACGCCATCGGCGCCTTCACCCTGGTATATGCCAACCGCTACGGCAAGGCCATGCTCGTGGCTCCGCTGGCCGATGCTTGCGCCCCGGTCATCATGTGCGTCATTTCCCTCATCCTCTACGCAGCCATCCCCACGGTCCCGCAGATCATCGGTATCGTGGCAGCCATCAGCTGCGTGTTGATCTTCAGCCGTGAATAGCGTCAGCCGCTTTGTGATCCGAATCTTCCTGCGCCTGCTGCCCCTGCTGCTCCTGGCAGGGGCATGCGCGTGTGAAGACCCGCTGGCCAATCGGAGTATCGCCAAGCCGGAGCAGAAAGAGAAAACCGAAAAGTCAACCAGTGGAAAACCCCGGAAGGTGCCCGAGATGGGCGCCTGCCAGGTCATCAACGTGCGGGTCGAAGAGTTGTCCGGCCTGTGCATGACAAAAGATTCAACGGCGCTCT
>JAEEGI010027586.1_pt1 | contig 10856 bp, 6 predicted proteins | sample 8958751 | NCBI WGS metagenome assembly JAEEGI01 (sample SAMN16246545, study PRJNA631951) | gut metagenome | biome: gut microbiome; feature: rumen; material: KS-attached | host: Bos | place: Iran: Karaj | collected 2018-10 | reverse complement strand
ATGAAGTTTAAAATTTTTAACATTAACATTACTTTAAAATTAAATCTTCATTGATATTGTTGTTTAATTCTCCAATTTTCAATCTATTAATAAACAAATAATTTTTTTTGAAGATATTTCAAAATTTTTTGTGTTGAAGTGCAATATAATAAAATGAACTTTAGTTATTTTTTTTTAATTTAATGGTATTATTTCTCCTTATCTGTGAACTCGACTAAGAATAATTTTTTTGTAAAAAATTTTAAAATGTTTTAATTTAACTTTTCTATAGATTAATATATGATTAGGAAAAATGAAATAGGCAAATCTATTAAATATGTTAATATTTAAAAAAAATATTTTTTTTTATTCAATGATATTTTTTAACTATAAATTTATTTTTTTTTTATTTTAAAAAATAATAAGAATATGAATTAAAAAATCTCTTTTGAAAAAGTGAAAAAAAATCAACTTAATTAATATTATATAAAATAGTCCTTTTTTTATTAATTAAATAAAAAACAAATGGAATTTGAAATTCATAAAAAGGTTAACATCATTCCAATATGGATAATTATTGGATTTTTACTTTTTATTTTCCAAATAGCTATATTAGGTTTAAAGCCATATAATTCAGAACCTTTTTTATCAACAATAAAAAATTGGAAAAAAAAACCGATATTAGATATACTAGAAGAAGATAATGGAAATCATCTTGAAGAAATTACTTTTTATGGAAAAAAACTGTATTTAAAAAGAATGGATAAAAAATTCAATTATCCATATTTAATGAAAAGAAGTGAAAATTTCGAGGAAGAAGGAAAGGAATGTGGAAGAGACATCATGGGAAATCTTATTTATTTTCCAAAATATGAACCTTGTCCAATTAATTATATATATATAAGTGATAATTATGAAGAAACAAATTGTATCAAATTAAACAATGATAAGTATTTAATATATTCAAATTCAGCAATAGAAGAAGAAGAAGAAGGAGTTTTAATCTTAGATTTACTTGAGGATGAATACATTTTAAATGAAGATATGATTTCAGTTGAATTATATATTGGAATTCAAAACAATAAAGAAATTCCAAGTGATTTTGAAAATGTTTTAAAAATATCAAAATATGAAACGGCAAAAAATGTAGTTGCCTTAATTTCTATATTATTTTTATTTCCTTATGTATATCATATAAAAAAAATTTATTATCAAACTCATTTAATCACTGAAATTTTAGAAGCTTTTCCAATGACTTATTTTCTATTCCCTATGACTGGACTAATTACTTTATATTCTTTTGGAATTTATTGGAAAAAAAATATGATGGAATATTAAAAAAAGTAGAAATGACAGATTTATTGATGAATAAATCTGCATTTGGACTTGAAGTAACAAATTTAGTTTTTTGCCTTTTATTTATGCTTTTATTTGGAATTTATGTTTCTAAAAAAATTAAAGATTACTTAGAAGATAAAGATAAAAAAATTCAAATAGAAATATCAGAAGAGCAATTGAATATTGGCGGTAATGAAAATAATAATAATATTAATCAAAATAATAATAATGAAAATAATAATATAAACCAAATTTCAGATGATGCAATAGAAAGAATTCCTTCTAAAAACAATTCAGAAGCAAATCAAAGAGAAAGATTAAACAATGATGTAAATGAAATAAATACAAATACAAATGAAAATCAAATAAATACACCAAGAATTATAGTAAATAGACGTTATATTTTAGATAAATTAGAAGAAGAATTTTTAATATATTATGTTTATACTATTGCAGCTATAGTGATAGCTGCAATAGTAATAATTCCGATTATTTTAATTGCAATAAATATTCATAAAAATCCATTCAATGATAGTCTTTTTAAAGATTTAAAATTAAATTATAAAATGAGTCCAATTACAGAAATTGAAATATCAGAAAAAAGTACTTTAAAAGAAAAAGAAAAAGCATCATATTTTAATAATTTAAAACCATATAATCTAGGAAAAATAGTTATAAAGAATGGTGAGGAAGAAATATTATCAATTTGGAAAAAAAAACATTTTTATGTAACAAGAATGGATAAAAAATATACTTATCCATATATTAAAAAATCCCAAAAAGAAGGTTATAAAAAATGTGGGAAAGATAGTAAAGGAAATTCTTTATATTTTCCTGAGAATGAACATTGTCCAATAAATTATATAGAATTTAATAATAATGAAAATCCTCCAACATTAAGTGATTCGAAGTTAATAAGATTTACATCAAAAAAAATTAATTCAGATACTTATATGCATTATACAAATGATTATATTGATGGAGAAATATTAGTTCATTTACAAATTTCAGCTTTAGAATACCCAATTGGAGATACTAATACTTATAATAGTATTTGTTATGAAAAATATAATAAAAGTGTATGTAAATATGATAATAATTATAATGGCTATGAAGGTGATTCATATGGTTATAAAAAAATTGATGATAATATTAATAACACTTATTTATTTAAGAGAACTTATGCTGGAATTAAAGAAGATAAAAATTTAGGAAATCATATTTTTAATGTTCATAGTCTTATTTTTGGAACTCATATTTATTCTTTATTATACTATTTTCTTATTTTTTTTATTATTGTTTGTATGGTATATTTTTATGTTCATATTGAAAAGGATTATTTAACTTTTTATTTTAGTTTTGGTTTGGCTCTGTCTTCTTTTATTACTTTTATTTTAATTATTCTTTCTATTGTTTATGTTGATCAAGTTAGAACTAAAATATTCAAAAATTCAGAATTAGATATTAGACACAATTATAATAGTTTTCCAACTTTTTTAAAATTAGATATTGGAATTTTATGTTATTCAATCTCATTGTTAATTTTAGGAATAATTATGTCAATAATAGCTGTTAAAAAAAATAAATCATGCTTCACATATACAAATTTATATAAAATAGAATATTTTATAAGTGAATATGAACCAGTAAATAAAATATTAGTCTTATTGATATTTGTTTTTATTATATTATTTCCTTCATTATTATTATCTCATAATTTATTTTCAGAAGGGTATGTTGATTATATAACTGAAAATTGGAAAAAAACTCCAATAACAAAAATAGAATTTTCACAAACAGAAAATAATGACAATAAAATAGGAACATTTAAAAATTTCAAAAATGAAAAAAGTATAGATATATATAATTGGAAAGGAGGATATTTTATTTTTACAAGAAAACCAGGAAATTATTATTATAATAAAATAATTCAAAATAAAGAAAAAGAAAAAGAAAAAGTAAAAAAGAACCCATGTGGTTTAGATAGTGAAGGAAATCCATTATATTTTTTAAAAGGGGAAGATTGTCCAATTAATGAAGTTAAATTAACTGATTCTACTGATCCTCCTGATGCTAAATATAAAGAAAAGGATTACGTTCAAATTGGGAATAAATATTTACATTATACTAATGAAAGTGTAGATGGATTCATTTTAGTAGATTTTAAAGTAAGTGATATTAAAGGTCCTTGTCTTAATAAAAAGAAAAATAATGAATTATGTAAATTTTTCCTAGAAAAATGTAATTTAAAACAAAAAGATTATGTTTGCGATGCTTATAAAACCAAAAATGGAATAAATATTGAACATATTGATAGTGATTCTTTTACTAATTTAATTAAATATAATAATCTAAATAAAAATAATGAATTTTATGATACCACCAGTGAAGTTTATTTATATTATGAAACTTATATTGGTCACAGTAATTCAACAAAAAAATTCAAACAAAGTGGAGAGCTTTATAATATTAAAAAAATTCCAAAAGTTAAAAATGTATTTTTATTTTTTTCAATGTTTCTTTTTATTTTTTTAGGAATAGGTTTCATACATTTTGTTAAAAATTATAAAAAAACTATTGTTTCAGCAATTTGTTTAATAATTTTTCTTTTTTCTTTAACATGCTTTATTTTATCTGCATTATCAATTGGTTTATATAATAAAAATAAAAAAAATATATTAAAGAAATTTGCAAATGAATTAAGTGATTATTATAAATTTAGATGGGAAGTAGTAATAGAAGTATTTAATATGAATTTTTATATGTGTAGTTTTCTAATATTTTTATATTTATTGTGGAAATATTTAGAAGAAGATGATTATAAATTAATTAAAAAATTCAAATGCAATATTCCAACATTAGATCAAATAATAAAATTAAGAAGAAAACCTGAAATATATTTTTTTATAGGAACTTTCCTTCTTTTTTCATTAATACCATTTATTTTATGTATAGTATTATTAACAAAAAAAGACTTTAGTGATGGTTATATAAAAGATATTAGAGAAAATTGGAATAAACCTCCAATCTATAATATTAAATCAACAGATAAAAATTCAGTCCCATTAGGCTCATTCAATGGAATAAAAGATAAGACATATAGTCCAAATAACACCGAAGTTTATTTCACTAAATTTAGGGAAAATTATTTTGAATATGAAAGAAAAGATAATAAATTTAACTATCCTTATATCTTTAAAAATCAAAAAGAAAATACAAAAAAATGTGGAGTTGATAGTAAAGGAAATGGTCTTTATTTTCCAGACAATGAAGACTGCCCAATTAATTATATTTCTATCAATCAATCACCTACTGAAACAAATATTCCAAATTGTAAAAATATTCCTTTAGATAAAAATAATTATTTACATTATTCAAATGAATATTTTAATGGACAAATATTAGTAGATTTTAAAATTTCAACAAGAGAATCTCCTTGTACAGATGCTAATTATGATAATGATATTTGTCAACACTTTGAGACAGATTGTCTTAATGTTGATAAAAAAAATTGCAAAGGAAATGATGAAAATATGGATGATTATCTTAAAATTGATGAAACTGATTTAAAACATTTATTCTCTGAAAATGATATTAAAATTAATGAAGGTGTTTATGAAAATAAAAAAGTTTATTTATTTGCTAGGACTTATAAAGGATTGAATAGGAATTTTATTGAAAATATAAGTAAAACAAAAAACTTGTTAAATTCTATTATAAATATTAAAAATTATAGTAAAGGGAAAAATGTCTATTTAGTAATTATACATTTTATTTTTATTATATTATTAGGCTTCAATTTCTATTTCTTTGATGAAGAAGAAAAAAAATTTGAAAAATTTTTATATGGTTTTTCCTTATTTATAGTGGTGTGTATTATTATAAATATAAGTTTATGTTCACATATAATTAGAATGCATAATTTATTTAAAAATTATATTTTCAAATTTATTGATACTCTTTTATATGAAGAATATAAAAAGTTTAGTGATTTTGAAACATTAAATTTATTTATAATATTGTTTGATATTCTATTAATGTTATTAGTGATTTATTGGTTTTATTATTATTATACTCATAGATTAACTTTTGTTCCAAAAAGATATGGAATAATAAGATTTTTTAAAAATAAAAAGAATCTTGTTATAATTTTTAATTTCTTATTCACAATAATAATAATAATATTAATTCTGGTTTTACTTAGTGAAGGTGAATATAATGATCCTTACTTTAAAGGATTAGAAAAAAATTGGAAAAAAAAGCCAATATTTAAAATAGGAGAAGGAGATGAATTTATATTTAACACATTTAAAGGCACAAAAAACAAAGGCTATGGGGATTCTAAAAAAGAAGAAAAATTATATTATTGGAGAAATAATTTAAAAATAACATTAGATGAAAATAATAAAAAATATACTGATTTTCTTAAAAAAGGTTCCAAATTATGTGGTTATGATAGTAAAAAAAATGAAATGAGATCTGATAATGATTGCCCAATAAATGATATTCAAATAAAATCATATGAAGATTCATCTTTAACAGATTATACTAAAGTTAATTTTGGTGATTATTATATTTATTATACTAATAAAAAAACAGATGGTAAAATATTAACAGATTTTAAAATATCTCATGAAATTCCTTCTTTTAAATTAAATACAGATAATTCTATTTGTACTCTTATTGATGGTAAATGTAATTTAGATGCTAAAAATTTAATTTATAATAATAATGAAAAAGATGAAATATATGAACAAATTGATGAAATGAAATTATCTGATTTTATTAGTAAAAATACTAATTTAAAACTTAATCCTCAAAGTTATGATGGAGATACTAAAATTAAATTATATAAAGAAACTTATGTTGGAAAAAATCCAAATGGTTCAATTAGTCATATTTTAAAAATAAGAAATTTCTCAAGAGATAAGAATATTGTTTTATTTATATTTACTTTTATATATCTAATAATTTTATTCTTCAATTTTGAATTTATATCCTATGATTATGGTTTATATGGATTTATTATATATTCTTTTGTTCATGTTCTTTTATTCATTAATTTAATTTTAGTTATTGTTTCTGTTTCTTATTATCATACAATTTCAAGTAATATTAGAAAATATAATGATATAATTAAAGAAGAATATAATTCAACTAAATGGCATTGTAAAATAAACATATGTTTAATTATATTTTATATAATTGATATTGCAATAGGAGGATTAAATTATTATTTTTTATTGAAAAAAGAAATTATATCTTTTAATAGAAACATTGAAAGGAGGTTTGAAACATATGAGCCTAGAACTTATCAACCTAAAGAAATAGAAATATATAATCAACAACAAAGAAATTTAGTTTCTCACACAGAAAGTCAAAATGAAGAAGAATTAAAACAACAATTAAAAGAATTAAGGAATATAGAAAAAGATTTATTAACTAAAATAGATGAGCTTAAAAAATTTACAAATTCAGAGGATTTTGAAAATTTAAAACATGAAATAAAAACATTAGAAGATGATATAGAAATATTAGAACAAGATATAGAAAGATTAACACAAGAAAATGAAAGATTTAAAACAAAGATTAATAATGGAGAAAATGAAAAAGAAAAAGTAAAAAATGAGTATAAAGAACTTATAGATAAAAAAAAAGAAGAAGTGGAAGAAGAAACAAAAAAGGTTAAGGAACAAAATGAAAAGAATGAAAAAATAGAAAAAGAATATCAGCTGAAAATACAACAATTATATGATGATAGAAATAAACTTAATGAAGAAATTATTGAGTTAAGAGAAGTGAGAAAGAATATGAGAAAAAAAAATTAAAAAATGTTTTATTTTAATAAAATTAAGTATTGTTATTATTTTCTCTTCTTTTTTTTTCTATATTGTCTTTAAGATTTTCTTTTTGTCTATTCAATTCTATTATTTCTCTTTTTAAACTTGTTTCTTGTTTTTTTACTTGCTCTTCAACATTTTTTTTTTCTAATTTATTTAATAAATCTTTTTGTTCAGATAATATCTTTTTTTGTTCCTCAAGTTCTTTTTTTTTTTCTTCTCTCAAATCTCTCAATTCTTTATCTAAATTATTTTTCTTTGTTTCGTTTTCTTTCCATTCATCGTTTATTTTTAATTTCTTATCCTTCAAAATTTTTACTTTTTCTTCCAACTCTTTTTTTTTATTTTCAAACCTTTTCACATCTGAATTTTTTATATATTCATTTAATTTTTCATTTGTTTTTGTTTGTTCTTTAATTTCTCTTTTTAACTCATTTCCCATATTTTTTGCTATTTTTCAATTAAAAAAATAAATTTTATTTTTTTTATTTTTAATTAATTTTTAAATTGAATTTTAAATATTAATTTCTTTTTTAACTTCTTCATATAATTCATCGAAATTATCAATTAATATTTTAGAATATTTTATTCTTTCTAAATCTAAATAATCATTAATATCATTTATATCTTTAATATTGTTTTTTTTAAAAGAATGAATCATTTCATCTGCAATTTCTCCTATTTTTTTTAAATAAATATTTTCTTCAAAATATTCGTGTAAAATTGAAAAAAGATAAATTGAATCTAAAGTAAATAATAATAAATAATTATAGTTTGAAATACTTAAAGATAAAAATTTATTATATTCATCATAACATTTTTCAGAGCAAAAATAATTGAAATTACAATCTTCATCAAAAACTTTTTTTTTTGGATTATAATTTAAAGAAAAATTTCTATTTCTTTCTATTTTATTAGAACATAAAAAATTTGAACAAATATTTCTTGCATCTCTTTCTTCTCTTATATTCTCAAAATGAGTTTTTGAAATTAAAGGAGATATTAAATTACATACTTTAACGTCTATTTTATTAGTATATGAAAATAAAATTTCAATTTGAAATATTATTTTAGAAATTAAAATTATATTTTCTCTACTTTGTTCAAATATAAATTTATCATATATTATATTTTTATTATTTGGTAATTTCGATGAAAGAGGTTGAGTTAAAATTTTTTCTAATTTATTATTTTTGTTAATATTAATTGAAGAAGATCCTAAAGTTATAATATCTTTTTTTTTATTTTTTAATTTTTTTAGTTTTTTTTCTTTGTCCATTTTATAAATATTTTAATAGGAGTAATTTAATTTTTTTTTAAATATTTTTTATTTATTTTTAATTATATCTGAAGCGAAATATATATTTTTCAAAAAAAAATTAACTTTAATATATTTTTTTTTAGGATAAATTTAAAAAAATTTAAAAAATATTTACTCACTCTGATGGATCCTCAACAATTAATATCAAAAAATTTGTTTTTAAAGAATCTTAATATTTAATAGTATAATACTTTAAACTCCTTTTTAAATGAATTTTTTTTATTTATAAAAAGCCAGAAACAAGAAAAAAGTAGTTAGATTCATTGAATTTCAAAAAATGACAAACTCAATTTCTTCAAAAAATCAAAAAAGAAAAAAAAATTCAAAAAATCTCAAAAAAAAAGAAAACAAAAAAAAAATGATAAACATGATTATTACCTTAAGAAATCAAGAAAAAATTCGTCTTATTATTCTTTTAACTTTTTCCAATCAAAAAGGTATAAAAAGGCTCAGATTAAATTTTTTTTTTATTTAAAATGAGTAATACTATTATTTCATCTAATTCAAATTTTCCAATATCAATAAATACACTTCAACAAAAATCATCAATGTCAATATCCTCTATTTTAAATATTTATTTAAAAATAATTCAAACTATTTTAGCTCATTTTTCAAAAATTAAATGTCCTTCTTCTATATTTGATATAAATAAACAAAATAATATTGATACTGATTCCGATAGTGAAAATAATGAAAATAATTCAATAATTGAAAAATTAGATATTGAAAATTTTATTATAAGATGCATTGAATTACTTGATATTAATGAAGAGATATTAATTTTATCAATGATGGCTTTAGATAAATTATTAGCTAAGAAATTTTTTTTATGTGAGAATAACTTACATAAAGTTATATTTATTTGTATCATGGAAACACATAAATATTATAATGATGATTTTTTTATTTCAAATAATGATTATTCTAAAGTTAGTGGAATTCCAACTGATGAATTATTAAATATGGAATTAGAATTTATGAATATTATTGATTTTAATATGTATATCAATGAAGAAGATTATGATAATTACTGCATTAAAATCAAAAAATATTGGAAAAATATTTTGTTTTAGAAATTTTATGATTTTTTTTTAATTGTTATTTAACTGCTTATTTGATTTTATATTATTAATAATGATAATAATAAGGATATATTTAATAAAGTTATAAAGTATATAATAATTTTATTAATAATGATAATACTTATTAAAAAAATTTTCAAGGCTTTTTATTACTTTATTGCAGTAATAAATATGTATATTGTAAGCCTAATAAATTTTATCATTTAATATTTTTATAATATATTTAAAAAAATTTTTTTTTTTTTTAAATATTTTTTGATTTAAATTGTAATTTATTAATTCCTTTTCACTTTTTTTAAGTTCATCAAAGAATTTAAAGTACTTTTACATTTATAAAAATGTCATAATTTATTCAAAAGAATCATTTATTTCATTAACAACATTATAGAATTGGTCACAATTCTAACAAGTTTTCTTGAAGAGCTTAGTCTTTATTATAAATGATTAATTTGATGGATGCTATAATCTTTATATATTTCTTTTAATTTCAAATATTTTAAGATTAATATGATTCTAATTACTAATTTTACCACCAAATTGCTTAATTATAGAGTATTATTAGTATCATATTTTTTATAATGAATTTAAAATATGTAATGATATCATTATATTTAATATTTGATTTCTTTGATTTTCATATATTAATAATATTCCTATTTCTTTTTATTTTTATTATTTTTCATTTAATTTATAATATTAATCATATATTTATACTTATATTATCTTTTTTTTCTTCTAAATTTGATAAAAATTCATTTATTTTTGTAATTTTTATTGATTGGATTTTAGTTCATAATATAAATTAAATATTTATTTTCTAGGAATTGCTTTTTTAATTCTAATTTTCTTTTATAAGATTATATTTTTTGAAATGTATTCTGTTTTTTTAAAATATATTTATATTTTCATAAGTTGAAATTTCATTATTTTTATATTTTTAGAGATATCATAAAAATATTTTTTATTTTCTAATTTAACTTATAGATTTATATTGGAAGAATAAAATTAGATATTTTTTTTTTATTATGTTATATTTACCTAAGAAATGAATCAAAATACAAATAGAAATGATTGTTTTTTTTATATTTTAATTTGTTATTATTAATTATTTTGATGTATCAAAAAAGTTATTGTTTAAATAGACTCTATAATGATTAGAATAATTTATGTGTATTTTACATTTTCTTGAAATGAAGTAAGAAATTATAAATTAAATAATTTAATATTGATAAAATTATGTTTAAATTTTATTGAAACTGTTCGATTTTTTTTATATTTTAGAAAGACATTCGAATA
>JAEEGI010027585.1_pt1 | contig 10856 bp, 7 predicted proteins | sample 8958751 | NCBI WGS metagenome assembly JAEEGI01 (sample SAMN16246545, study PRJNA631951) | gut metagenome | biome: gut microbiome; feature: rumen; material: KS-attached | host: Bos | place: Iran: Karaj | collected 2018-10 | reverse complement strand
TCCGCACGGGACGCACAATTTTGCCTTATTTGTGCGTGTTTGGGGCAGAATCCCGCACGGAGTGGGGGCAGCGGGGTGGAGATTAGCGGAGCGAAGAGCGATCGAGTGAAGGGCAACGAGGTGGAGGATCAGGGAAAGGGGAGGATCAGGGAAGGGGCAGGAGACCCTCCCAGCGGACGTCCCAAGAGCCGTCTTTGGGGAAGCCGGGGTTGGGCTCGGTGCAGCCGTCGTAGCCGGCGCACATGAGTGCGACGGCGGCAAGCAGGCCGCCATTACCCGGCAGGTAGCAACGCAGACGGGAGTCCTGGTAGTTGTGGCCGTTGGGGAGATAGGTATTGGTGCGTTGTGGCATCAAGATGGCGTCGAGGGCCGTCTCGGGCTCGCCGAGGCGGACGGCCGTCATGCATGTCACGGGGAAATCCCAACCCCAGGTACGATCCCAGTTCCAGTTGTCCATTACCCAATGGAGAGTATTGCGCATGGTCTCTGTGTCGAACTGCGGGGACTCAGGCAGGACGCCGAATGCGGCCAGGACTGCCATGTGGTCCGAGAAAAGTTCGAGGCGGGAGTAGGTGTCCGGCTCGGACTCGGCGGCGAGGTAGAGTCCGTCGCGCTCCGCCAGGGGCGAGAGGCGCGACAGGACGTCGTCCAGGCGAGCAAGAGCCGGCTGGGAGTCGGCAGACTCCCCCTGCCGGGAGGCGCCGGGAGCCGCGGGCCCGGCGGAGCTGGGATCAGCGGGCTCCCCTGCCCTGGAGATCCAGTCACGGGCGGCGCCGAGCGCATAATGCCAGTATGACAGCTCGAAAGGCGGATTGACAGTGGTCTCAGGCTTGAGGGTTTCCTGAGCGGGGATGCATCCCTTGAGGACATAGCGCCCGGCTTCGTCGAGCGAGGCGAAGGAGACCATGAAGTCGGCCGTGCGGCGGACGAGCGGCGCGAAGCGGGCCGCATCGCAGCCGGCACGGCGCAGCAACTCGGCCAGATAGATCAGATGGGGCTGCTGCCAGATGAGGAAGGAACCGATATCCGATGGTGCTTCCTGGCCGGAGGGGTCGGTCATCTTCATCCAGCGGACACCGTCGAATCCCTGACGGGATGCGATCTCCTCCGCTACCGGAGCGGCATCGAAGTACCAGCCAAGGGTTCTGTCGAGCATCTCGGGATGGCCCCAGAGCGCGAAATGCGCCTGGTGCCACCATTCCATCTCAAGATGGAATTTGCCAAACCAGGAGTTGTAGGTCAGACCGGTCTCCTGGGGCGGCGTATCGCCGCTGCTCTGGATGGCCGTGAGGTATTGCGAGAGGACGACGCGGCGCTCGAGCTCAGCCGCGCGCGGGTCCGTACAACGGCTGAAGTCGACGACGGCGCCGCTGCGCCACCAGGCGCGCCACCAGGAGGCGGAAGCCTCCCTCGAGGCGCGCGCCTCGGGCGCGCCGCCGCCGTTCTCCTGGCTGAACAGCACGGAGAACGACCATTTGTCCGCTCGAGGCAAGATACTTACTATATTATCCCCAGACAGGGATACAGAACCATCGGAGCATCGTACCGTCACATAATAGACGGACTCATCGACTTCCCTGCGGAAGACCGTTTCGCTTCCATCCTGACTGACCAGGACCGTTCTATGCGGCAATCCAGGGTTCCAATCACAAGCGTCATCTGTATGCTGCCCGGTAGGGTAAGGGAAGCGGATGCAAACCGGTATCCTGCCCGAAGATTCTATAGAGGCGCAGACAGCGTCCTCAGATGGATCTACACTAGTTAAGACTTTGACTGACTTCCCCTTATAAAGGAAAGAAGAGCGGATCACTCCATCCCACATATCCAATGTCTGATCGATGGATGAGACGTCCTCAGGAGCCACGCCGCTGAATCCTACGGCTCCGAGATGAAGCCTGTGGGGATTGGCGCGCATGTAGTCCGCGGCCGCCTGCTGCCGTCCTGCCGTAAACTGGCAGGAGTACGGCTCCGCGCGGCCGCGCCCGAAATCATAGCTGCGCAGACACTCCTCCGCAGTAAACCCTTCCGTATTTGGGAAGGAATGCCATCCCCAGTCGGCCATGGTTCCGAGAGGGACCCCTTTGGAGTACAGTTCCGGCCAGGTCTGGAGGCCGGTGACATCAGCAGTGAAGGCGAAGCCGCCGTTGCCGACAGACAACGACGCCAGGGTATCAATGGAGGTAATGTGCGGCGAATTGCGCCGCACCAGCGCCTCTCTGTCGATACCGCCGTCGCGGCAGCCGGCTAAAAGGATGAGGCCGGCCAAAATCGGAACCAGCCGCTTCATCATCTTCCGGGGGCAAATCCTGATATATTCATCGCGCCGTCGGCCGGACCGAAGGCGTCCCAGGTGACGTTGCTGACCTTCAGGTCACGCACGTTCTCCACCTGGTTCTCGAAATCGGTCAGACGGCCGACGTGGACATTCTCGATGACCACTCCCTCTATCGGCTCGCGGTTGTCGCCGCGGAGCTGGTACACCGCCTCGGACTGCGTAGCTTCGGCGTTGCGGATGGTTATGTTGCGTATCCTGGTAATCTTGGTCTCAAAGGTCGGCACTATGTCACGCCACTGGTACAAGACGTCCGTGTCTATTTCAAAGACGCGCAGCATCTTGGTGGCGGAGACGTTTTCTACAGTGACATCTTCGATGAATCCTCCCCTGCGGTGATTAGTCTTGATGTAGAACAGGCGATAGACCTGGTCGGAGGAATGGCAGTCGTGCATGTACACGCGGCGGATGCCGCCGGACATCTCGCTTCCTATGCCGAGCAGGCAGTGGCCCTGAACCACATTGCAGTTGCGGACTACGATGTCCTGCGTGGGCATGCCAAGGGCCCAGCCATCCTGGTTGCGCCCGGCCTTGAGCACGACGGCATCGTCGCCCTGGTCGAAGGTGCAGTCCTCCACGACAGCGTGCTGCGTCATCTCGAGGTCGATGCCGTCGTTGTTGTGGCCGTGCGCATAGACGTCAAGCCCATGCGCCCATACATCCTTGCACATGAAGAGATGTATGGTCCAGAACGGACTCTCCCTGATCTTGAATCCATCCAGCTGCACGTTCGTGCAGCGGTTGAAATGGATGAGGTGCGGGCGCATCTGCACTCCCTCCCGCTCCATATGGCGGTACTCCACAGGGACCTGCGTGGAGCACATCGCATAGAGCTGGCGCGTCGCCTGAAGATGGCTTTCCGGCTGGTTGAACCAGGTCCGCCAGAAATCCATTTCCGGCGCCAGCATGCCCGGGCCGGAAATGCCGATGTTCTCGCACTCGAATGCGTACAGCAGAGGCGAGATGTTCATGCACTCGGCCCCCTCCCAGGATGCCTGCACGGCAGGATAATACAGGCTCAGGTCGTCGTCGAACACGAGCCTCGCGCCTTCGGAAAGGTAGAGGTTGCAGCCGCTGCGGAAATGCACGGGGCCGGTGAGCCACTCACCGGCAGGCACGACGACGCGCCCGCCGCCGGCCTTGTTGCACGCAGCCATGGCCTTGGCAAAGGCGGCCGTCGTGGCCTTGACGTCGCCGGGTTTGGCGCCGTATTTCGTTATCGGAAAATCCCTGTCGGGAAACACGAACATCTCCAGCGGCTCGAATGCGAACGGAGCTTCGGGAGCCTCAACCGTGGTGTACTGCTGCGCAGAAACGTTTGCGGCGCAAACAAGCGCCGCAAATATCATTATCAACTTTCTCATCTTTCAGGAATCTGGCCGCGGAGTATGCCGCGGATATAGCGCTTGACCACCGCATGGGCAGGCTGGGGCATCGAGCCGTGGTCGTAGCCGTCGAACTCGTAGAGGTACACCTGCTCGTTGCCGTTGAGTTTCATCATCCTCCAGAAATATGCCTGCTCTTCGTAGCGGCCATAGAGTTCCAGCTCACGGTCGCCGGAAAGGACGAGCATCGGCATGGGGATCTTGCGGACGTGATATAGAGGAGCAGTCTCGTCTATCCTCGGAGAAAGAGGACCCACGTCGTAGTTGCTGCGGACGTTATAGTGGGTGATGACCTGGGCGCTGTAAGGGAATGCTCCCGCTATCCTGTCGGCATCCACGCCATATTTCTCAAGCCAGGACTTGTCCAGAACCAACATATCGGTGAGATAGCCGCCCGCAGAGTGGCCCCCGACAAAGATTTTGTCGGGGCTGCCGCCGCGGGCGGCCACCTCGCGGAATGCCCACGCCACTGCAGCAGCGGCGTCGTCGATAGTCTCCTGTATGGTAGATTTCGGAAGGAGACGGTAGTTGACTCCAATGATACCCAGGCCGGAATTCATCAAGCCTTCGGGGATCTCCTTATTGCCTCCGACCAGACCGCCGCCGTGGAACCAGACTATGGTCGGGAAATCCTGTAATTCGGCGGGATAATAGAAGTCGAGGGTACAGCGCTCGCGGGCATAGTCGTCGGCATCCTGATGGTAAGGGATGTCCTTCTCGATCTTATACTCTCCGCGGTACGGGCCCTGGGCGAAAGTGATGGCTGCCAGAAAGAGGCAGCATATGGTCATGAGCGTCCTTTTCATATCATTAAGTCATTGGGGTGTCATTCTTCCGTAAGGCAGAAGTCGAGAGCGGCGCGGATGGCGCCTTTGTCAAGGCGCTGGCCTATGAATACCAGCTTCTGCATACGGTCGCCATACTCGGGATCCCAGTCACGGCGCAAAGCGGCGTCAGTGGCCAGTTGCTGCTCCAGCTCGTCCTCCGGCATCGTGGCGTACCACTTGCCGGCGTTCCTAAGGGAGATCTGGCTGCCGGCCTGCTCGAACAAGTAGCAATTGTCCGGCTCTACTGAGAACCAGCAAAGACCCTTAGCACGTATGATGCCCACCGGCCAATGCTTAGCGACGAAGTTGTCGAACTTGTTGATGTCAAACGGTTTGCGCTGATAGTACACATAAGTCCCGATGCCATACTCCTCCGCTTCTCCCTCATCGTCATGGTGGTGATGATGGTGATGGTGGTGGCCGTGCTCCTCGTGCTCATCATCGTGTTCGTCGTCATCATCATCGTCGTCATCCTCCTCCACCGGGCCCTCGACGGCGCTGATCCAGGCGGCGGAAGCGGCCACGGAGTCGTAGCTGAACAGCCCCGTGTCCATGATCTCCGCGAGATCGATTTCCGCGAAGTCGCACTCCAGGATCCTGGCCTTCGGCTGCAGGGCACGGATGATCTCGCGGACCTTTCCGAGCTCGTCCTTTGACACCTCGGAAACTTTGTTCAGGATAACCAGGTTGCAGAACTCCACCTGCTGTATAACGAGGTTCTCAATGTCGTCCTCGTCAAGATTGCCACGGAGCAGATCCTTGGCGCAGGCGAACTCGTCTCGCATCCTAAGGACATCCACCACGGTGGCAATGCAGTCAAGCCGGGGGATCCCGTTCTTGATATATTCCTGGTCCATATACGGTATCGAGCAGATGGTCCTGGCAATGGGTTCCGGCTCGCATATACCGCTGGCTTCGATGACTATATAGTCGAACTTCTTCATCGACACTATGTCACGAAGCTGTTCAACGAGATCCATCTTGAGGGTGCAGCAGATGCAGCCGTTCTGCAATGCAACAAGGCTCTCGTCCTTCTTCCCCACCACGCCGTCCTTCTCGATGAGGTCGGCGTCTATGTTCACCTCGCCGATATCATTGACGATAACGGCGAACTTGATACCCTTCCTATTCGCGAGTATCCTGTTGACCAGCGTGGTCTTCCCGCTTCCAAGATACCCCGTAAGCAATAATACTGGTGTCTCCCGCATATTCCGAGTTAGTTAATTATCCTTAGTTTTAATTATACAAATATAACCTTTCCTTTCGGCTTCTCAAAGTTTCAGCAACAGATTTGGACTTGCACATTTTTGCGGCAATTCGTAGATTTGTATGTTTACTCAGAATCGACGGTTATGTTACTGGTATTGATTGCGGCGGTGCTGCCGGCTATTGTGCTGATCATACATATCTACAAAAGGGACAAGTGGCAGAAGGAGCCGCCGAGACAGCTGTTCAAGGCGTTTGTCTATGGGGTGGCATCAGCGATGATAGTGCTGCTGCTTCCGGCTTTCGGGCTGGTGTCCGAGGTTCCGGGGACCGAAATCAGTGCACAGATAGGCAAGGCGTTCCGTACGGCAGCTATCCCAGAGGAGATGGCCAAGCTCTTTATGCTGTGGCTGTTCCTGCGCAAGTGCAAGGAGTTCGACGAGCATATGGACGCCATAGTATACGCCGTCTGTGTGGGCATGGGATTCGCCGCCACTGAAAACATCCTGTACCTGTTCAGCAACCTGCAGAGCTGGGTGTCAACCGGAATAATGAGGGCCCTCATCTCGGTGCCGGCGCATTTCTTCTTCGCCATCATCATGGGATACTACTATTCCCTGGCGCATTTCCGTCTGGGAAAGAGCAGGATAATGGATGCCATCTTCACCCTGCTGATTCCGGTCATCGCGCACGGCATCTTCGATGCCCTGCTGTTCATCAGCGCGATGAGCCAGGAACTGGCGGGCATCCTTACCCTCGTGTTCATCATCGGATTCTTCTTCCTCCGCAAATTCGCCTCCTCGAGGGTGGACAAAATCCTCGAAACCGACAGGATCTACATCACGAGGGTGGAGGACTATCCCATCCACCACGACTATTCCGAAGACGTTTCTTCAAACGACTATACAGTATAAAACGGACAATACCTCTTGATTATGAAAACCCTTTTCACCAGTGACTACTGTGAGGGCGCGCTTCCCCGCATCATGCAGCGCCTTCAGGAAACCAATATGGTCCAGACCGTAGGGTACGGCGAGGACGAGTACTGCGCGCAGGCGCGCGAACTCATCCGGAGCGCCTGCGGCTGCCCGGACGCCGACGTTCACTTCCTGGTCGGCGGCACGCAGACCAACGCCACCGTCATCTCGTCCATACTCAAGCCTTACCAGGGCGTCCTCTGCGCCGAATCGGCGCATATCAACGTCCACGAGACCGGGGCCGTGGAGCATGGCGGCCACAAGATACTCCCTCTCCCCTCTCCCGACGGCAAGATCACTGCCGCACAGATCTATGACGCCGTAGTCAACCATTTCTGCGACGCCAACCACGAGCACATGGTGATGCCCGGAATGGTCTATATCTCATTCTCGACCGAATCGGGAACCATCTACAGCAAGGAAGAGCTTGAGGCCATCAGCGAGGTCTGCCGCAACAACGAGCTGCCGCTATTCGTGGACGGAGCGAGACTGGGATACGGGATGGCGGCCAGCGAGCTCATCGAGGGCGATAACGCGGTCACCCTCAAGGACTTCGCCCGCCTCGCGGACGTGTTCTACATCGGCGGTACCAAGCAGGGTGCCCTTTTCGGCGAGGCCGTCGTCATCACCAACGACGCCCTCAAGGCGGACTTCCGCTACAACATCAAGCAGGGCGGCGGCATGCTGGCCAAGGGCCGGCTGCTGGGCGTCCAGTTCGCCGCCCTCTTCGAGGACGGCCTGTACATGGACGCCTCGCGCCGCGCCGTCCTCCAGGCCGACCGCATCCGCAAGGCTCTCCAATACAAGCGCATAAGCTTCCTCGTGGACAGTCCTACCAATCAGGTCTTCCCCATCCTCACGGAGGAGCAGGTGGAGATGATGGAAAAGGACTTTGGCTTCGAAGTGTGGAGCAAACTCCCCGACGGCCGCATAGGCGTGAGATTCTGCACGAGCTGGGCCACACCGGACGCAAATGTCGACAAATTGGTCGGCGCCATACATAAACTCTGACAGTATGAGACGGACAGCCCTTCTTGCAGTCCTGCTGCTCTCCGGCCTCACGGCCGCAGCAGCCTCGCCGGACTATACAAAATACGTCAACCCCTTTGTCGGGACCGACTTCCACGGCCACACCTTCCCGGGCGCTGCCTGGCCTTTCGGAATGGTCCAGCTCAGTCCCGACACCAGGCCGATGTCCGGCAACTGGGACGGCTGCTCCGGCTATCACTACTCCGATGAATACATCTACGGCTTCAGCCACACGCATTTGAGCGGAACCGGCTGCGACGACCTCTGCGACATCCTCTTCGTACCCGTAAGGGACTACGACGGCGGTATGGACAAGGAGCGTTACCGCTCGCATTTCAGCCACTCACGTGAGAAGGCGGAGCCAGGGTACTACGAAGTTTATCTCGAAGATCCCGGCGTGACAGCATCTCTCACCGTCGGGCGCAGAAGCGGCCAGCACAGATACGAGTTTGCTAAAGGCGCTGAGCCTCAGATAATCATAGACCTTGAGCATCGTGACTACCTGTTGGAGTCCGACATCAAGAAGACAGGCGGGAACACCGTCGCCGGTTACCGCAAATCCAAGAGCTGGGCGGACGGGCAGGACGTTTATTTCTGGGCCGAATTCAGCCGGCCGATTGAGGCCATCCGCTCTTTCAGCAAAGAGGACGGCACTCATAAAGGCGCCCACATCTATTTCAAGCGAAGCAAGTCCAACACCATCTATGTCCGAGTCGGCATCTCCTCCGTCTCGACCGAGAACGCGAGGCGGAACCTCGAGGCCGACATCGCGGCCACAGCGGGCAAAGGAAGCTTTGCGAAAAGCTTCGACAAAGCCCGCGCCGCCGCGCGAGCCGCCTGGAACGGCTATCTCTCCAAGATAGCCGTCAGCGGCGGCTCCGCAGAGCAGACGCGCGTGTTCTACACCGCCCTCTACCACACAGCCATCCACCCTTCGCTGTACTCCGACGTCAACGGAGAGTACCGCGGGATGGATCGCCAGGTACATAAAGCCGACGGTTTCGAGCGCTATACCGTATTCTCCATTTGGGACACCTTCAGGGCGCTGCATCCGCTGATGTGCCTCATCGAACGCGAGCGTACGGCAGACTTCCTGAAGTCTTTCCAGTCCGTCTACGACGAATGCGGCAAGCTCCCTGTCTGGGAGCTCCAGGGATACGAAACCAATTGTATGATAGGCTATAACTCCGTATCAGTCATTGCAGACGCCCTCTCGAAGGATATCGCCGGAGTGGACTACGCCAAGCTGCTGGATGCCATGCTGGCGTCGTCCAGGAAGCACGAATACGGTCTGGACAGTTTTTACGAGGACCGCTGCGTCATATCGGACAAGGAGCACGAGTCCGTGTCCAAGACACTGGAGTACGCCTACGACGCCTGGTGCGTAGCCAAGACCGCAGAAACCTTGGGGAGGAGTGCCGAGAAGGATGAGTATCTGAGCTACGCCTCCTACTGGCGCAACATTTTCGATCCCTCCACGGGATTCATGCGTCCGAGGACCAACGGCCGCTGGCTGACGCCGTTCAATCCCCGAGAGGTCAACAACCATTTCACCGAAGCCAACAGCTGGCAGTACAGTTTCTTCGTGCCGCAGGACATCGAAGGGCACATGGCTGCGCTTGGCGGAGAGGATGCCTATGTGGCAAAACTCGACGCCCTGTTCACAGCTCCGGAACAGACGGCGGGACGCACGCAGGCCGACATCACCGGCCTCATCGGACAGTACGCCCACGGCAACGAGCCGAGCCACCATATCCCCTACCTCTACAACTACGCAGGACAGCCTTGGAAGACGCAAGAGCGTGTACGTCAGATACTTTCTACATTATATACTTCCGCTCCGGACGGCCTGTGCGGCAACGAGGACTGCGGACAGATGTCCGCCTGGTACGTCCTCAGCGCCCTGGGCCTGTACAATGTCTGCCCCGGGCAGAACGAGGTCTGCCTGAGTTCGCCGATCTTCCGCGAAGCAGTCATCAGCATCGGCGAAGGAAAGAAGTTCACAATCTCCGCCGACCATCCGGAGGCGACATATATCGCTTCGGCGAAGCTGAACGGCTCGGCATACACCAAGTCGTTCATCGACGCTCGGACTATCTTGAACGGTGGGAAAATGGATTTCTGCCTGGCAGCGACACCGTCGAAGACGTTCGGAGTCGCCCTGGCTGACCGCCCTCATACAAGTCTGGCGGTCTCTTTCCTTCCTTCCCCCGCATTCGAGATGGAGAACGACATCTTCGTGGATCCGGTGAGCGTCAGCATCAGCGGCATCCCACAAGGCGGAAAGGCCTGGTACAGGATCTCCCCTGCCGGGGACTTCAAGCCGTACGGCGGCCCCTTCTTCCTGGACGAAAACTGTACAGTTGAAGCCTATACCGAAAAGGACGGCCTGAAGAGCGCCGTCATCTCCAGCACAGTCTATCGCGTCCGCAACGACATGGCGATAAAGATCATGTCACGATACAACCCACAGTACAATGCAGGAGGAGATGAAGGGCTGATCGACGGCAAGCGCGGTACGGTCAACTGGCGCTCAGGAGGATGGCAGGGCTACCAAGATACTGACTTCACCGCTGTAGTGGAGATTCTCGATCCGAAGGAAATCCATGAGATCGGAGCAGGATTCTGCCAGGATGCGCGCTCATGGATATGGATGCCGCGCTATGTAGAGTTCTCTGTCTCTGAAGACGGCGGGAGCTTCGTTCCTGTCGGACGAGTGGACAATACCGTGGATCCCCAGGACTACGAGGTCCAGGTTCACGACCTGAGTGTCCCGGCACCCGCAGGTCCCGTTCGCTTCATCAAGGTCTTCGCCAAGAACTTCGGCACCATCCCAGAATGGCATCCCGGGGCCGGCGGCGAAGGATTCATCTTCATTGATGAGATCTGGGTTAAATAGCCTTGAATCAAAGATTTGAGAAATGCTCGCAGACGCTCTTGTAGCTCTCGAGATTGCCTATGTCGTAACGCTTTCCCGGCATCTCCATGGCATGCACCAGAGTACGTGAACTGAGCCAGGCGACATAGCTGCCCGGCGCGTCGACGCCGCATCCGGCCGCGATGCCTTCGGCCACTCGCGCGGCGTCCTCGCGGCGGTAAA
>JAEEGI010027580.1_pt1 | contig 10858 bp, 6 predicted proteins | sample 8958751 | NCBI WGS metagenome assembly JAEEGI01 (sample SAMN16246545, study PRJNA631951) | gut metagenome | biome: gut microbiome; feature: rumen; material: KS-attached | host: Bos | place: Iran: Karaj | collected 2018-10 | reverse complement strand
CACGGTCGTAGCACACGCGCATGCTGCCCGCCGGCCAGTCGGCGGCAGGGGTGAAGTAGAGCTCGCCATAGCGGATGTGCGAGTCGGCGCAGTAGCTGATGAAGTTGGAGCCGTCGACGCTGGCGCCTTTGGTAATCAGGAAGTTGGTGCAGGCCTGCGATTGGCTGAAAGCGGCAAGCAGGACAATTAGGATGAGTTGTTTGATGGTTTTCATGATGTTGTATTCTTTTGGGGCAAAGATATGTTTTTTTTATATACCTTTGCGCAAAAATAACAGCGATGCAATCTACTATCCCATTAGCGGAACGCCTGCGGCCGAGCACATTGGATGACTACATCGGCCAGAAGCACATTATCGGTGAAAACGCTGTGTTGCGCCGTGCCATCGAAAGCGGGCGTGTGCCTTCCATGATCTTTTGGGGACCGCCAGGTGTGGGCAAGACGACCTTGGCTTTCATCATCTCCAAGCAGGTGAAACGGCAGTTCTTTCAGCTGAGCGCTGTCAGTAGTGGCGTGAAGGAAGTGCGTGAGGTTATCGACCGTGCACGCATGGCACCCGAAGCACCTATATTATTTATCGATGAAATCCATCGTTTCAGCAAGTCGCAACAGGACTCGTTGTTGGGTGCGGTGGAGCGTGGTTTGGTCACTTTGATTGGTGCGACTACGGAGAATCCAAGTTTCGAGGTCATTTCGCCGTTGCTTTCGCGCTGTCAGGTGTATGTGCTTAAGTCGCTGGAAAAAGAGGACTTGGAAATCCTTTTGGCCAAGGCAGTGAAGGCCTTAGAACACGATTACGGCAAGAAAATCACCGTCAAGGAGCCAAAAGCCTTGATGCAGATCAGTGGTGGAGACGGGCGCAAGCTGTTGAATGCTATCGAGTTGGTGGTCACTTCGCTGAACGACATGGACGAGACCGCCGATGAGTTGGTCATCACTAACCAGTTTACCACTGACTGCATACAGAGCAACCTCGTGAAATACGACAAATTGGGCGAGATGCACTATGACATCATCTCGGCCTTCATCAAGTCGATGCGTGGCAGTGACCCTAACGCGGCCCTTTATTATCTTGCTCGTATGATAGAGGCAGGGGAGGATCCGCTTTTCATCGCCCGAAGGATGCTGATTTTGTCGTCGGAAGACATCGGTAACGCCAACCCTAATGCCTTGTTGTTGGCCAATGCCTGCTTCGATGCCGTGAATAAAATCGGTTGGCCCGAAAGTCGCATCATCTTGGCGCAGACGGTCGCATATCTGGCTTCATCGCCCAAGAGCAATGCTGCCGTGGCTGCCATCGACGCGGCTCAGGCTTTGGTGCGCCAAACTGGCGATTTGTCAGTGCCTTTGCATCTCCGCAACGCCCCGACCAAATTGATGAAAGACCTAGGCTATGCTGATGGTTACAAGTACGCTCATTCCTATCAAGGCAATTTTGTGGAACAGGAATTTATGCCTGCGGAGATTTCTGGCACGGTTTTGTATGAGCCACAGGATAACCCGCGCGAGCGTGAGTTGCGCAAGAATCTGCGGGAAAAATGGAAAGAGAAATACGGGTATTAGTTGAGAGTTTAGAGTTTAGAGTTGAGAGTTGTAGGGCTGTCACACCGTGGCAGCCGTAAACGAAATAGCAGTTGCCAAATGAGCGAAGAGATCAAAGAAAAAACCACACAAAGTGTCAGCCTGTGGAACAGGGTGCTGGAGACTAGCCTGCGTCTGCCTTTCGTGAAGGTGGACCGCGATGAGTTCCTGACCAAGGAGCTGACCAAGTTCTGCACCCCGATGGAGGTAATGACGGCTTTGGACGACACGCCGTTGAAGGTGCTCAGCAAGAAAGAGATTGACAAACTGGCCAACCAGTGCATCAACTATCACCTGACCATGGTATGTGGCACTTCTGCCTTGATGGGACTGCCGGGAGGCTGGTGGATGGCGGGCTCCATTCCAGCCGACATCACTCAGTTTTACGGCCATATCCTTTCGCTGATGCAGAAACTCATCTACCTCTACGGCTGGCCCGCTCTGACCGATGTCAACAAGCAACTCGACGACGAGTCATTGAATATCATGACACTCTTCGTGGGTGCGATGATGGGCAACAAACTGGCCGTCGAGGCATTAACCAAAGTGGTTGGACAAGTGTCAAAGAATGCGGGTGTGAAGATCTCGGAAGGTGTGATGGCGCGTTATGTCATCAAGATTGCGCAATGGATTGGCATCAACATGACTAAGGAAAGCTTTGCCAAAGGGGTAGGAAAGGTTCTTCCGCTGGTGGGCGCACCTATTTCAGCCACAATCACATACTACACGTTCCGACCTATGGCGCGTCGGCTGAAAAAGCATCTTGACGAGCTATATGAGATGCGGCACTGAAAACAGAAACGCCCATGGATTTCCAAGGAAATGACATGGGCGTTTCGTGTAGTTGTTAGTGCTTGAACTCGGCCTCAAAGGTGTTGTGCAGCTGACGATCGGGGGTCTGAAGGATGGCTTTGTAGTTCATCTTCTTCTCTTTCATCAGCCATTCAGTATATTCGTCAACGAAACTCTTGATTTCAGATTGGTTCATCTTGATGTAAACCAAGTTGAGTTTTGCCTTGGCTTCGGTTTCGTTGAGGCCGTCGTTGGCCTTGATCATTTCGACGAGTTTGTCCATTGCTTTTTCCATAGTATCGGTTTTTTGTGTTTTTCGGGTTGCAAATATAGACAGAAAAACGATTATTGTCAAGACCTAATTAAAAAATTCCGCTTTCGTGTTTGTCAATACGTGGCTTTTTCTCCATTAGTTGGATAATAACCAATGAGATAAAAAATGGCATTTTTTTGAAAAATCATTTGGGGTTTCGAAAAAAACAGTATATTTGCAGCGCTTCTTTTTATAGGAGTACTGTAGTCATGATAAATGGCTACAAGTAAAAGGTTTCATAAATTTTGGTTTTTGGTTCTTGAAAATCCTGGCGTTTTTTGCCGGGATTTTCTTGTTGTTGGGGAGAATTCTATATTTTTGCGGTGAGAAAACAACACAATAAGTATAAAGTATTCTACGATGAAAAAACTGATTTCCTTTATTATCATGGCTGTCATTGCGTTTTCCATGCAATGCGCCCTGGCCGCTCCTTTGTGGAACATTGAAGTCCAACTGACTCAGCCCAACGGCAAAGTCATCCATTGTTTCGCTTCGGGAGACGAGTATTACAACTATCTGCACGATGCCAATGGCTTCACCATCGTCAAAGGTGAAGGCGGCTATTATTGTTATGCCATGTATGACGAGACTGGCACGGTCGTGCCTTCCCAATATGTGGTCGACAGCGTGGATCCAGCGACTGTCGGATTGAAGCCTAAAGTTCTGATTTCGGAACAGGAATATCTTGACCGCCGCATGGCCCGTGAGCAGTACATCAAACGGCCAAAGAAGCCTGCCAACCGTGAACTCAATCACGGCCGTTTCAACAATTTGGTTGTTTTCATCCGCTTTGCAGGCGACAGTTACCATACCACGCCATTCTCCACGGTCGACTCCATGTTCAACGCCTACAACTATGAGTCCATCTCGATGCGCAACTACTTCCATCACGCATCTTATAACCAACTCGATCTGCGTTCCTATTGCTATCCCATTCCCGATGGCGAGACGATTCTTTCATACGAGGACATTTACCCCAAGGAATACTACATGCCTTACGATCCCGAAACCAATCCTCTGGGCTATCATGATTGGGAGACGGCCGACCGTGAGTTCTCCTTGCTGGAACGCGCCATCTATTATGTGGCCGACCAAGTGCCCGACACCCTTGACCTCGACTACAATGATGACGGGCTGGTTGACAACGTGGTGTTTGTCATCAAAGGTCAACCTGGTGAATGGGCCTCGTTGCTCTGGCCTCACCGTTGGTGCATTTACGACCGTTATGTGCCGCTGCACGACTTGCAAGTATATGACTTCAATCTGCAACTTGAGCAGGGTGGCTATTTCAACGTCAGCACCTTATGCCATGAGATGAACCATTCTTTGGGCGCGCCCGACCTGTATCACTACAGTGGTGGCATCGACCCAGTGGGGTCTTGGGACCTCATGTGTGGCACCGCCGAGCCCCCGCAGCAGATTGGCGTGTACATGAAATACAAATATGGCAACTGGGTAGACGACATTCCCGATATCACTGGAAACTACGGCTACTACGAAATCGAAGCCGACTCGTGGGAAGGCAACCGCCGCAATGCCTATCGCATCGGGACCAGCGATCCGAACCAATTCATCATTATCGAATATCGCAACGGCAACGACATCTTCGACAGACATGTGCCTGATGGAGGATTGCTCATCTACCGCATCGACACTCGTTTTGACGGCAACGCAGGATGGAATGGCTACGACCAATTCGACGAGGTCTATCTTTTCCGCCCAGGCGGCACCGTCAACGAAGCTGGAGACCTCAATCATGCCAACTTCTGCGCCGAGCGCGACCGCACCGAATTCAACAGCGACACCGACCCGCACATCTTTCTCACTAACGACGATGGATATACGGAATGGGACTGGATCCGCAACATCAGCACGAGGGGCGACAAGATGAGCTTTGTCTATGAACCCAATTGGAACTATGAATATTCAATGCCTGGTCCAGAGAACTTCAACGTCAATGTGAACAGCATTGACCATCAATTGGAGTTTTCATGGAGTTCCAAAGAAGGTGCCGACTCCTATAAGCTTTTCCGCTTCGCTCCTTCGGGCGGTTTGATAGAAATCGCAAGAGACATCACCGACACCACTTACGTCCTTCCCTATTTCGAGGGCGACCTAGGCTATTGTGCTTACGCTTTGATGTATGTCAGCGGCGGCTTATTGATGTATCATTCCGCCTATTCCGAAACATGGGCCATCATCGGCAACTACGAGACCATCCGCCTCTCCTTGACTTCCGATTCGCCCTACGGCACCAAAGGCGGGGAACTCGCAATAACCAATAACCACCCAAACATGCCGACACAGTATCTCACCATTTACGAAGGTACCCATAATGAAACCGAGCTCTATGTACCCGCCAATACCGAGGTCACTTTCCACTGGACTCCAGGTTTCGACTACGAGAGCAAAGGCATTCACCTCACCGTCACCCATCTCAACGAGAATGGCGAAAGCACCCTTTTAGACATCGACCAGCCCGAAGCAGGCACCATCGCCTCCTATACCGCTTTGGACGAAAGTTTGGGCGTGATTCCGCCTCAAAACGTGACCGCTGTTTCCGACGGGACGAACATTCAACTGAAGTGGACGGTACCCACCGAAAACAAGAACTTTAACATCTACCGCGACAGCAAGCTCTCTCATTCCGTTGAAGGCTATGCCTACCTTGACGACCAAATCATGCGCTCTGGCACCCACAACTACCATGTTGAAAGCACCATCGGCGACATATTCTCATGGAATCCCGACAACTTAGTCTATGCCACTTCAATGAACTACTATTGTGAACCTCCGCAATACCTTGCAGGCACATACGATGGCAACGGTCATGTCGCCCTCACTTGGGAGGCACCTGAGTTTGTCGGCAACGGCATGATGGCTTACGACAACAACCAATTTGCTGAACAGCTTGGGACAAACAGCCATAAATGGGGTATCAAGATAGAGCCTGAGCATCTGGCACTCTTTGAAGGTCATCCTCTCACACATTTGGAGATGTTCGACTGCTCTGCCGGACATTACACCTATTCTATTTATAATGGTGAGTTGGTGAACAATAACAACTTGATATATACGCAAGAGCACGATATGGAGGGCACGTATGAATGGGTGAGATTCCCCTTGGATGAGGCCGTCAGCTTTGATGCCTCTTTGCCGTTGTGGGTCTGCGTGGCCACTTCAGGCGCCGAGAAACCTATCCCATGCTGCGAGTATGTAGGTGAACCGAACGGCTGTTTGATCAAGTCAGGCGCCTTCTGGAAACCGGTCACTACTTTTGGCCAATACCTGTCGTGGTTGCTGCGTGCCTATACAACACCTGCTGATAGCCGCAGTTTCACCTACAACCTCTATTGGGGTCCTGAGGAAGGAGGCGAGGAGCAAATGATGTTGGGCTATGAGGGTCTCACGACAACCGAAGCTACCTACAACACCACTGAGAACATGAGATATAATGTCACCACCTTCTGGGACGGCAAGGAGACGGATTTCTCCAATACCGTTTATCTGGGTCCCAGCGTGGGTATGACAGAGAATACTATTGATTTGCAAGGATATTCGGTATTCCCGAATCCTGTCCATGGTTTACTGACCATTCAAGGAACTGAGATGCGTCACGTGAGCATCTATTCGGTCGTTGGCACGATGGTCTATGACAGCGATGTCTTCAATGGCCATGCTATGATCAACATGGAAAGATTCCCGGATGGTCTGTATCTCGTGAATATCCTCACGGATGAAGGCCTCAAGGTTATGAAAGTGATGAAACGATAGTGAGGAAAAGAGAGAAAAAGAAAATCCCAACCGAGAAGTTGGGATTTTCTTTTTCTGTTTGGGTTAATCCATAACGACTTTGACGGTAGCGCTTCCTGCCTTGACCACATAAAGTCCAGGTTTTAGACTGATGCGGCAGCTGGTCGCTTGGATTTCCTTGGCTACGTTGCGGCCAAGCAAGTCATAAACGACAATGTCGGTCGGCGTCGAGCTTTCCACCGTGAGGCTTCCATTGTCGGCAAATACCTTTAGTTCGCTGGTATTCTCTTCAATGTCTAGCATGTCGGAGTAATAGAGGCTAAACTGAGTGTCGACCATCGAGGATACCACCTTTGCATCAAGCCATCGGTAGGTGATGGGCAGTGCTTCGCCCAGATCACTTTTGAAATAACTTGAGTTCAAGTCCCAATAGGCCTCGCAGCCCATCATTTCAGCGGCTTTTTTCTCGCTGTCGAAGTGGTTGGAATACTCATCGCGCACAATCCATTCCGACTCGTTGTAAATGCTCGTGGTCTTTGAAACCAACGCACCGTCAGCATCGTAATGGAATTCTGTCAAGCCGTCGAATGACATGTCGCCACCACCCCAACCGGCAGAATAAGAAGTCTGGCTGCTGATGCGGTCGCCATCATATTCAAACGAGGTTTTGCCTCTGAGCATCCAACCGTTGCCGCCCCACATCATCCTCATGTACATCAACAGCTCGGTGCAGTGCCCGTTTTCGTAACACAATGAGTCTTTAGAGCTGACACGCCATTGTCCGTTGCGGACGGTGGAGTATATCTCACAGGCCAGTTGCCCCTCGTCGTTGTACAAATACTCATATTTACTGTTGTCTTCCCATTGTTCGTTAATGAATCTGGAAATCAATAGTTCGGTGATTCTTTCTCCATCGTATGTGTATGCTCTTTTGGATTCATTATGCCAAACTGAATCGAAACGGGAGGTGACGACGGAATCGGTCAAGCCAGTCGCGCCGTAATAGTTATCCAGGGTGTAATAGGGAATCCAATCCTCTACATCCCACTTGAAGTGGAGCTCACGGGTGACGCTCCCGTTCTCATTATAGTTGAATTCGCATTTGTCGGAAGGCAACCATTGGTTGTTTTCCATCACGGAATAGATTTCAGTGTCCCAAAGGCCTTCGTTGGTGTAGGTGTATTCGCTTTTCCATTGGGTCCAGTCGAAGTCATTGCTGCCGACGACACTGTCCAGGCGGGCGGTAAAGTCGCGGGTGAAGCGGTGTGCCTTGTTGGGATTGCCGATGCTTTCCGGATGCTCTGCTTCATAGAGGCATTTCTCCAAAGTGTTACGGAAAAACGTTGGATGGTCTTTTTGCTGTGCCTTCATGGGAAGGATGATGCAAAGGACTGCTATGATGATGATAGTTTTTTTCATGATGCAAGTTATTTGATGATGAGTTTTTGGATGCCATTGCCAAGGGAAGTGTCGGCCTTGATGAGATAGATGCCTTTCGGTAAGCCTGTCAGGTTGAGGTTACAAAGGCCATCGACGGCCATGGCACTCAGCACTTCCTGTCCGAGGGCGTTGTAAAGGACCACGCTGTTCAATCCAGGGGCAGTCACGGTGACGGTTTCATTGGCAGGATTGGGGAACACCTCCATGGTGTCTTCGGAAATGCTTTCGATGCCGTAGCTACCGTAATAGACCTTGTTGGAAGGACTTGACTCCACTTCGCCCTGAACGCCAGTAACGTAGAAAACGGCAGCATTGATTTCGTAATCCAGGTTGACGGTATAGTTGGTCTCGGTCACATTGGAGGCAATCAGATCGCCGTTGCAGTAAATGTTGTAGAAATCGGCTGCAAATGCAGGTTGCCACTCAAGCAGAAGTCCATTGGAATTGTCGTTGGCTGCTTTGAGGTGCATCGGGACCATTGTCCTGTTGATTTCAAGTTCACGCCATTCAGTATGGTCGAGCACGGTGGCGAACTCGGATTCGCATTGTCCGTTCTGGTAGACTGCATGGACTTTATAGTAATAGAGTTTTCCAAACAAGTTGCTGGTTGTTTCGGTGTAGGAAGTGGCGGCCAACGATTTGGCTAACCTGTATTCGTCGCCGAGTTCTTTTCTGTATAACCTGTATCCGGAGAGACCTTCACCCTCGGCGGCATCCCATGAGAATTTAAACCTGCCGTTTTCGAGCCGCTCGTAGGTGAAATTCTTCGGGGCCAAACACTCGCTCTCAGCCATGGCGCACACCGTTTCCGTGGCGTCCGATTCGCCACCTTCGGTGAAGAGGGTGAGGTGGTAGCAGTGGCCTTCGTATGCTGCGTTTTTGTCGATGAAGGATGTGCCGTCGGAGACCATGCCATACAAAAGGCCGTCACGATAGATGTTGTAGCCATAGCCTTGCTGCGCTACACCAGTCCATGTGAGTTTGATGTCTTGACCATCGATTTCGGCAGCAAGGTCTGAAGGCAGATTGACGATTTCGCTGGTTTCACCGCAGGCATTGTTGGCGATGAAGAAGGTACCAACAGGCATGTTGTCTGACGAGCCTTCATATTTGAAGATGACATTGTCTTCGCTATCCTTGATGACAAAGCTTAGGTCGACGGGCACAGCAGGAGCTGACCAGACGAACCTGACGCGGCCCATGGCCATTTCGACTTCGTAGGTGCTTTCTTCGCCACGGTCGGGGGCTATTTTGGTGAACATGATGCCTGCTGAATTGTACATGCTCAATTCACCACTGTTCCATCCTTCGTCTTGGCTTGTGGTAGTGATGGTCCAAGTGCAGGTGGGGCCGAGGTTGACATCGTTTACACAGGCTTTCTTGCCATAACTGCCTTTGTAAACGGGGTAAACGGAATAGTTGACCATGATGGGTGCGCCAACTGGGTCGACGTAAGTCATGGCTTGTCCGGGAGCGACGTCTTCGAACACTTTGACGATGGTCTCGTCACGCATGATGATGACCTCGCTGAGGGTGTCGATGACGTCACCATTGAGGGTGAGGGTAGGGTTGGTCCAATTCAGCGTTGCCGTAAAAGCATCGTCACCATTGGGAACAGCCGTGAAGTCATGGATGACCTTGGGTGTGTTGTCGAAAACTTCGGCTGGTACATAGTTGAAGATGGCATCCGCACCGCTATTGTAATCGATCTCGTCGACCACAAACCAGCCGTTGCTACTGCCGCCCCAGCCCCAGTTGAAGTGGAAGAGGTCGTTCTCGTCGTAGCCGTCACAGACGAAAGCATGGCCTGCACTTGAGCTACTGCCTGAGTAATAAACAGGCCAGCCTTGATCGAAGGAGTCCTTCAACATGGCTTGCCATTCTTCCAAAGAGTAGCTGTCGCGGGTGCGTCTGCGACCCTTGTTGGAATAGCCGAAGTATTTCAACACGGCGTCGGGTACGTCTTCGGAATAGGCGCCGCTGCCTGAGCCTGAATACATCATGTCAACCGCGATGCCGCAGTGGTACATGAAATAGGCGACGGCATCGATTTGCACTTGGGGCGAGGACATGGTAATGGTGAGTGGCATGTTGTCCCAATCGTAGGTCGTTTCACCGAAATTGGCTGAGAGGGTTTCGCCTTGATAGAAATAGGAGTGGCTTCCCGAGCCTTGGGTGGGATGGTTCCAATACTTCATCACCTGCGACATGGCGGTGGCCACGCATCCGGCGTAAGCTTTTCCTGAAGGGCCACCAGAGGCAGCAGGGCAGAACCAGTTATAGGGCTCCCCTTGGTTCCAACGTGTCTCCACAAGGAAGGTGGCTTTTTTGCCACGGTTGCGGGAAGGCAGTTTACCGCTTTCCCGGAGCATCTCCCATTCCACAGCGACTTCAGCACTTTGGACAGTTCTATGGGCTTGGCTGCGTCCTTCGGCGATGGAGTTGAGGTAATAGGCCGCCTCGGGTGACATGTTTTCTGTTTCAAAAACGCCTTCGTCGGAATAGCCAACGATGGGGCGGTAGCAGTCGTCGGCGGAAAGGATGACAAAGCCCGTGTTTCCGAAGTTGAAGACATAGAACGAGGTCTCACCTCGTGATGACACGCCTGTGTAGACAAGCTGCAGGTCGGAGAGTTGGCAGGCTGGGTTGAGGTTGGCATTCACAAAGCCCAAGCCTAGTTCCTTTGCCCTTTCGACCCCAATGGGGTGAGCATAGATACCTATGCTACAGAGCAATACGAAAAAGAGAATAAATGCTTTCTTCATAGTGTGATTATTTATGGTTGATTTCATGCGCCAAATGTAGGAAAAAAAAGGAAATAGTTGTACCAAAGTGGACAAATTTGGGACAAAAGAAAAAGCCGTGACTTGATTTTCGGCAAGTTACGGCTTTGTTTTGTAGCCCATAGCGGAATCGAACCGCTGTTTTAAGTGTGAGAAACTTACGACCTAACCGCTAGTCGAATGGGCCAAAAAAAGG
>JAEEGI010027577.1_pt1 | contig 10858 bp, 9 predicted proteins | sample 8958751 | NCBI WGS metagenome assembly JAEEGI01 (sample SAMN16246545, study PRJNA631951) | gut metagenome | biome: gut microbiome; feature: rumen; material: KS-attached | host: Bos | place: Iran: Karaj | collected 2018-10 | reverse complement strand
GCGGCCCGCGTAGCGTCCGGTGGCCGCGGCGTAGCTGTGGTCCCCCGGCTGGAAGGTGGCGGTGCCGGCGGCATAGAGGCCGTCCAGGTTCGTCTTCAGGTCCCAGTCCGTCATCAGGCCGCCCCGGCCGGGCTCGCGGTATTGCTGGGAGCCCTGGAATTCCATGAGGGAGTAGTTCATGATCTGGTCCCGCTTGTAGTCGAAGCCGCCCTCGGTCATGGTCTTCACCATGATCTTTGTGGTGGATTCCTCGTTCAGCATGAGGTTCCAGGTGGCGTTGGCCTCCTTGGGATCGGTGCCCGCGAAATCCGCGTAGAAGGGAAGGACGTATTCCCCGCTCTTCACGCCGGCGCGCATCTTCGCCCCGTCGGAGAACATGGCGCCGCCGTCCTCCCAGCCCTGGGTGGCGTAGGGGAGCCTGGTGCCCTTGGAGTCCACCATGGGGATGTTCTCGTAGCTGGCGTCGCCGCCGCCGGTATACCACTTGTGCTTCAGGCCCGTGGCGATGCGGTAGGGAGAGCTGGATTCCATCATGGTGAGCTTCGCCCCGGCCCGCCAGGCCATGGCGGTGCCGTCGCTGCTGTCGTTGCGGGGGTACATGGAGGAATAGCCGCCGTGCTCCATGTCCATGAACCACATGTTGCCGGAGCCGCCGGCGGAGATGATGGTCGCCTTCGCCTTCACGATGACGAATTCGCCCGTGCGCACGTTGATGCCCGTGGCGCCCACGATGCGATTGCCCTGCCTGCCGTCCTCGTTCAGCAGGCCGGTGGCCATCACCCGGTCCATCACGTTCACGCCCAGGCGCAGGCACTCTTTCTTCAGGGCGGGCTTGAAGGTGCTGCCCCAGATGCGGATGACCATGTTGTTGCGCGTCTCGGGGGGATTGAAATTCGGCTTGCCGTAGCCCTCGGGGAGACCCAAACCGGCCCCGGCGCTGTAGCGGGGGGAGATCATGAGCTTCGTGGCGTCGTCCCGGCCCTCCACGCCCACGAACTCGTCGTCCGTGTCCCGGATCTTGCCGCCGATCTGCTCCATTTCCAATAGGGTGTCCCAGTCCTCGCGGCACTGGATCTGGATGCCGATGCCGTTGGAGAAATCGCCGCCCGCCTTCATTTCCTCGATGGCCCAGGTATCCGGGTCCACCCGGGAGAGCGGATTGCCGGGGACGTTGCACCAGTGGTCGCAGCCGGGACCGCCCGCGCCGCTGCGGCGCACGTCGCCCTTCTCCAGGATGGTGACCTTCGCCCCCTGCCGCGCCGCGCTGATGGCGGCCCAGCAGCCGGCGATGCCGCCGCCCAGGATGAGCACGTCGGTCTCCAGCTCCTTTTCCTCCCCGAACTTGATCGGATAGGGCCATTCCGGGGGCTGTCCCTCGGTCATAAGGTAATCATGCCAGGTTCCCATAATCCTGCCTCCTTTATGATTCAGTGTCTATAAACAGAATGATATACCCTTTCCCCCGGAATTACAACTGCAAATCCCAGCCGGTCCCGGTTGACATTCCGCCGCGAAGTGCTAATATCGTCTCCGAGGGCCGCCGCCGGGAAGGCGCGCCGCCCACCGGACAAAGGAGAGATTCCCTTGAAAAAGCTCACGGCCCTTCTCTTTGCCGCAGTCCTGCTCGTTCTCACGGTCCTGCCCGCCCGGGCGGCGGAGGTGCGCCGCAGCACCCAGGCCCTGCGGGTGGACGGCGCGGAGGCGGAATGCGATATGTACAACGTGGACGGAGCCAATTATTTTCGCCTCCGGGATCTGGCGCTCCTGCTCAGCGGGGGCGACAGCCGCTTTTCCGTGACCTGGGACGCCGGGGCGAATCGGGTGGACATCGTCACGGGGGAGGACTACGTGCCCGTGGGAGGCGAGCTGACCCGCGGGGAAGACGCCTCCGCCACCGCCCGGCCCTCCGGCCAGACCATCCGCATCAACGGCCGGACTAACGGCAGCCTCCCCGTCTACAACATCGGGGACAGCAATTATTTCCGCCTCCGGGACCTGGGCCGCGTGCTGGGCTTCCGCGTGGGCTACGAGGCGGAGACCCACACCGTCCTGGTGGACAGCATCCCCGGGGGGAAGCCGCCCACCCGCCTGGGGGAGACGGAGGACGCCGGGCGGGAATACCTGGACCGCATCGTCTTTCTGGGGGACAGCACCACCTACGGCATCGGCTACTATTACCGCCACGGGTATACGGACCTCTGCCCGCCCGCCCAGGTCTGGACCCCCTCCAGCGGGACGATGAGCCTCTCGGAATACGCGAAGGCCCTCATCGTCTATCCGGAAACGAAGGAGCAGATCACCATCGTGGAGTGCGCCCGCCGCGCCCAGCCGGATATCCTCTTCATCACCCTGGGGGTCAACGGCATCTCCTATATGGACCGGGACTGGTTCCTGCGGGATTACGAGGCCCTGGTGAAGAGCGTCTGGGAGGTGAGCCCCGACACCCGGATCATCCTCAATTCCATCTATCCGGTGGCGGACAGCTGGGAATACCAGGGCAGCATCAACAACGACAAGATCCGCACCGCCAACGGCTGGATCGAGGAGCTGGCGGAGACCCTGGGGGCCCGCTACCTCAGCAGCTTCGACGCCCTGGAGGTGGACGGAAAGCTGCCGGAGAGCGGCCAGAACGGCGACGGGCTCCATCTCACCGGGGAATCCTTCGGCCAGGTGATGGAATACATCCGCACCCACGCCTGGCAGTGAACCCTGGCGGGCTGCGTCAACAATCGGCGCGGGCCTGCTGCATCGAAAGCAGCAGGCCCGCGAGTGTGTTTTTTAACCCCGGCCCCGGCGGATCGTGCGCAGCTGCTCCGCCACCAGGCCCAGCTGGGATTTCCGCTTCCCCGAGGCGAGCTCGTGGGTCAGGTAGCGGGGCTCCGCCAGGTCGATGAGGGAGACGCAGGAGGGCTCCGTCCAGGGGCGGTGCCGGTCGATGCTCTGGATGTGGCCGTAGGAGCGGGCGAAGGCCGCGAAGTATTCCGTGGGAAAATCCGGGGGCATTTCCCCCACGGTCTTCCGGCAGTAAGCGCCGCTGACGCTCTGGTGGAAGTGCATGCCCAGGATGCTCCGCCTGAGGTCCCCGTGCTTCTCCACCATGCGCCGGATGTAGGCGATCCCGTCCTTCTGGCTGCGGATGCGCCACTCGGTGTTCATCAGGTGTCCCGTATCCAGCATGATCCCCACCCGGGGATAGTCGATGCGGGAGAGGAGGTATTCCGTCTCCGCCGGGTCCGTGAAGGTGAAGCCGGGCCACCACTGGTTTTCCACCAGGAAATCGAAGCCGGGCTCCACGCCCTTCAGGAGGACGTTGATGAACTCGACGGCCCCGTCGAGCACCTCCCGGCTGCTGTGGAGCCAGCGGTAGGTATAGCCCTCCTCCAGGGAGACGTCCGCCACGTGGAAGACCATGTAGGGCGCGCCCAGACTCACGCCCAGGGCCAGGTCCGCCCGGAACTGCTCCATCAGCTCCTCGGGGCGGGTGCAGCGGTAGACCTTCTCCACCTCCGCCCAGCTGCCGAACTTCCGCAGCAGGGCCTTTTCGTCCTGCCGCCAGAAATCCAGCCAGTCGGGATAAAAGGTCAGGTGGTAGCCGGAGACCAGGGAGAGGGGGATGCCCTCCGCCATATCGTCCGGGTCGGCGATGGCCTCCACCCCGTCCAGGCCCAGGGCCCGGACCCGGGCGGCCAGGGCCTCCCAGCCGCCGAAGGGCTGCAGACAGTAGGCGGAGAGGGGAAAGTTCATGCTCTGTATCATGGCGGAGACTTCCTTCCGCTTCATTTCACGGGCCGGACAGGCCCTGTTTTGATTTTACCCCCTTTTGTCCGCCGATGCAAGAGGGAAGGGGGCGGCGGGCAGAGGCGCGCTTGACACCGGGGGCCGCGGGGGCTTATGATGGACGCATAAAACCTATAAAACACTGAGAAAGGAAGGAAAACCATGGCTGAGAACAACGAATTCCTGTTTGACCTGAAGACCCCCGAGATCACCTGGAAGGGCGTGAGCCACGGCGGAGCCTCCGACGTGGGGTCCATCACCGACGCGGAAGGGGAGCACGGCCTCTACTGGTGCCTGGACACCGTGATGCACAAGAACGGCGAGGAGGGCCAGGAGAAGACACCCATGCCCCACTTCCACTGGCGGGGCTACGAGACCTTCTTTGTGGACAGCAACTACCTCTGGCTCTACATCGACGGCATGAAGGCCAAGGCCACCAAGGGGGACATCGTCCACCTGCAGGCGGGCCAGTCCCAGGGCATGCTCTTCCTGGAGGACGTGAAGTGGCGCGGCACCTACCACGACTTCGACACCTATCCCGAGGCCGCGGACGTGGGCCGGGTGAAGCGCATGCTGCCGGACCTGGCGGACGATCCCGAGCTCAACGCCCTCTCGCCCCGGGGCTTTATGGATTCCAATCCCATGGAGCCCTTCCTCTGCCGGGAGGTGCCCACGGAGCAGTGCCCCGCCATCAAGAACATCTCCCGCCCCCACGCCTCCTATGAGTTCCCCGGCTGCAGCATGAAGATCGTGGTGGAGCGCTGGGAGAACGGCGGCATCAAGGAGCTGGACTGCGCGGTGATGGAGCCGGGCTTCACGGCGAAGTGGGTGAAGTATCCGCCCCTCAGGGAGCTCTTCTACCTCCGCAGCGGCAAGGTGAAGTTCAACATGGGCGGCAAGGAGTTCGTCGCGGACGACGAGTGCGTGATCAACGCCCCCCGCTTCCTCCCCCGGAGCATCGAGGTGCTGGAAAAGGCGGAGATGTACGACCTGGGCGGCCAGCCCTACTGGTCCCTCTTCCTGCAGAACTACGAATCCATCAAGCACTACGATCCCAAGCGCCTCACCCCCGAGACCGTGGACGCTCTGAAGAAGAAGTTCAAGATCCAGATCGAAAGCATCGGCATGAAGAAATCCCGGAAAAAGTAAACGAAAGCGATCCGCTCCCGGCCCATTCGGGCCGGGAGCTTCTTCTTTCTCACGGAGAAATCCGCACGCCGGGCCGATTCCCTCTGTGAAGCGGGCGGCGGGTATGCTATAATGCCTGTAATCAGAAAAGGAGATAAAGGAGGAACGTCCTATGGCTGTGACCCTGGAGGTGCTGGAGCCCAAGGGGAAACTGAATGATCCCCGGCGGGAGGGCCTGAAAAATCCCCGACTGACGGATCTGAACGGCAAGACCATCGCGCTCATGAGTATCCATGTGGACGCTCTGTTCCAGTTCGGCACGGAGCTGTTCTTCGACATCCTGGAGGAGGAGCTGCGGGCCCGCTACCCGGATATCCGCTTCTACCGCTGCAAGTCCTTCGGCTCCCCCAGCGCCGTGGTCAACGCCGACGAGATCGCCGCCAGGTGCGACGCCTGGGTGGAGGGCGTAAAGGAGGCCATCACCCAGGGGCGGCGGGACGTGGGCGTCTTCATGGAGCGGGCGGGCCGGCCCGGCGTGTCCATCTGTTCGGATATCCTGCTGCGGTCCAAGAGCGCTCTGCAGGACCTCAACGGCATGCCGCCGGTCCGCCTGGTCACGGTGCAGGAGACTGCCTACTGCGCAGCAAAGCGGGATCGGGAGCTGATGGAGCCGGTGGTCAAGGGCGCGGTGGACAAGATCATCGCCGCCCTCACCACGCCCCTGACGGAGGCGGAGCAGAATGTCTCCGACCTCATCTACGACGATTCCCCCAAGACCTTCCGGGGCGAGACCTGGCATGAGGCCTACGAGGCCTTCCTCCGGTACTGCGCGGACAACGCCCTCAGCGACGGCCTGCCCGTAGTGCCTCCCACCCGGGAGGCGGTGGACTGGATGCTCACCGGCACCAGCTACCCCCCGGACAAGGTCATCGGCCTCATGTACCCCAAAAAGGGCATCGCCACCGTGGAGAAGATCGCCATTGCCTCGGTGATGAGCGGCGCAAAGCCGGAATATCTGCCGGTGATCATCGCCATCATCCAGGCCATCACGGCGAAAAACTTCAATCAGTTCCATATCGTCAATGAGATCCTTCCCACCATCTTCATCAGCGGGCCCATCATCAAGGAACTGGGCATCAACAACCTCAGCGGCTATCTGGCGCCGGGCCATCGGGTCAACAGCACCATCGGCCGGGCCATCCTGATGTGCATGATCACCATCGGCTGGCGGGATATGACCATCTACGCATCCCCCGGCGGCGCGGGCCAGCCGGCGGCCTATGGGAACCTCATCATCCCCGAGAACCAGGAGGAGAGCCCCTGGGAATCCTGGGCGGAGCAAAACGGCTGCAGCCCGGAGGAGAGCATGGTCACCGTCTGTGAGAACACCGGCTCCTACCGGGGCCCCGGCGAGTGCATGTCCAATTCCGGCTATCAGGAGCGGCTGGATCAGATCAGCAGCTTCTTCTCCCGCAAGGGCCCCCTCTTCGGCACCTTCGGCATGGCGGAGAACGGGGAGAACAGCCGCCATATGATCGTGCTGCATCCCACGGTGGCCCAGCAGCTCCATCACGCCGGCTTCACCAAGGCCTCCTTCATCGACTATCTGTATAAGCAGAATGTCATCGACTATGACGCCATGACCCCTGCCGAGCGGCGGAAGCTCATCGACGAACTGAAGGCAGAGAAGGCCGGGGCCAATGAAAAGCAGTATTTCCTGCTGCCTGAGGATGTGAAGCCCGGTCTCCACCGGGAGCCCTTCCACGAGCCCTCCGACGTGCTGGTCATCGTGGCCGGCTCCGGCGCGGGGAACACCCTCATCTTCCAGACGGTCACCGGCTCCACCGCTCCCCACGCGGAGGAGGTGGAGGAGCCCCGACCCTATATGAACGTGGTCATCCACGGGGCGACCCTCACAAAATACGGCAAATAAGCGCAGCGCGGATCCCATGGCGCCGCCCTGCGCCCGCGGAGAGACGAGGACTTTGGCAAAGAAAACTGCGGCGGGCCGGACGGAGCGATCCGTCGACCGCCCCCGCACCGGACGGAGGAAAGCGCCCGCGTTCCAAATCAAGGAACGCGGGCGCTCTGTATGCGCTTACACGGCGATCCGCTCCAGGGGCGGGGCAGAGGAGGCGATCAGCGCCATGGCGGCGGCCTCCTCCGTCAGATAGGGGCGCACCTCCTCCGCATGCAGGATCACGGGCATCCGGTCGTGGGTTTCGATCATGCTTTCGTTGGCGGCCCGGGTGAGGATCACGAAGCGGCAGACCCCCTCCGCGATGTGATAGAGGCCGCCCAGATAGACCACCGCTTCGGATCCCACGGAAAAGAAATACTTCGTCCTTTCCGGGTCCCGCCCCCATTCGTAAAAGCCGGAGGCAGGCAGCACGATGCGCCGTGTGCGCAGGCTTTCCGCGAAGGTCTTCTTTTCCCAGGCCGTCTCCGCCCGGGCGTTGAGGATCAGCTTCTTCCCCTGGAATCCGGGGAAACCGAAGACTGCCGGGATGGGGATGATCCTGCCCTGCCTCCGGATGACGCCGGGCGCGGCGTCCCCGGGCAGGATGTCCCCGGTCTTGTACTGCCCGGCATAGTTCTTTTCCAGCATGCGCATCATCGCCGCGATGCGCTCGTCGGAAGCCTGATCCGCGCTGAAATAGTATCTGCCGCACATGCGCATCCCCGCCTTTCTTTCCGGGGCCGTATTCAGCCCTGTTTTGATTATAGCCCATTTGCGCGCATCCTGCAATTGGGCATGTGAGCCTTCGGGGAAGGGAGAGATACTTGCCTGAAACGGAAGGGTTTGTTTTGACCGGAAAGCATGCTATAATGGTCATAAGATGACGAAAGCCTGTGCGGGTCAAGCTGCCGACGGAAGCGCCCCGGACAGATGAGGTGAAGATATGAGCAAAGAAAAAACGCCCGCACAAGCGGGGAAAAAGGGAAGGGGAAGAGGCCTCCTGCTGGGACTTGGCTGCGCGGCGGCGGTCCTGGTGCTGCTGGGAGCGGTCCTTTATGCGACGGGGATCGTGAGCAGGACCGTGGGGGCGACGGTGAAGCAGAAGGACGTCACGGAGTTCTATTACACCCTTTCCTCCTCCACCAACCCGCCCCGGTTCCAGCGCTACCGCTTCTACACGGCAGAGGGAAAGTATTACTTCTATCATGAGAAGCGGGAAGGGGACCACTGGCCCCTGCGGGAAGAGGACGTCACCGTCTCCGGCACGAAAGAGCTGACGGAAGGGGAGTGGGACGCCTTTTTCGACACCCTGCGGGGCGGCTCGGTGCGCAGGCGGCGGGAGTCCGCCGATGCAGGGGGCCGCGGCCCCTGGCTTTATCTCTACTGGCGGGGCGATCACGGGAAAATACAGGAATTTACCTTTGCTTCCCCGGAACTAAAGCGCGCTTTTGAGGACCTGTGTCTCAGGCTGATGGAATGAAACAGCCCGGGCCTGTTCCCTTTGCGGCAAAACAGCAGCCGGGGGCTGACGCAGTCAGCCCCCGGCTGCTTAGCTTATCTGATTGGAAGCTCAGGGCAGGTCCCTCTCCTGGATAAAAGCCGCAATATCGTCCATCACTTCATCCCCGATATGCCGCTCGACCTTGTATTCCTTGGAGGCTTTCAGAATGTCGTCGTAGATGCCTTTCACAAAGATATGGTTCAAGTCGGGATAGAGGCGGAAAATGGTGTTTTCCCGCCCGGCGAGCAGCTCCCGGAATCGGCGGAAGTCGTCCTCCGCCAGCACCTGGAAGTCCTTTCCGCCCTGGAGGATCAGGGCCGGCTTGCGGCTTTCCAGAAGATAGTCCGCCGCTGTTTTCTGCCCCATTTCCTTGAAATAATACAGGCTCAGGTTTCCCGCGAACTTTTTCTTTTTCGCCTCCTCGTCGGGCATCTGATAGAGCCCGTCGAACTTTTTGGCGAAAATCCTGTATTCCAGGCCGATGATCCGTTTCAGAATGGGGTTGCCGCCGCTGCTCTGCTTCAGCTGCCGGAGGACCACCTCCTCCAGACGGCAGGGCGTTCCGGCCATCAGGATCAGGCCCTTCACATCCCCGCCCTCGGCGTCGATCCGCGGCGCAAGCATGGCGCCCATGCTGTGCCCCAGAATATAGATGCGCTCCGGGTCGATCCGGGGGTCTTTTTTCAGGAGCGCGACAGCCAGAAGCGCATCGTCGATGGTCTCTTCCTTCACGGTGGGACACGTTTTCGCCATTTTTCGCCCGTGGACGAAGGTGCGCTTGTCATATCGGACAGAGGCGACGCCCCGCTTGGCAAGCCCCTCCGCCAAATCCTTGAAGGGCGTCAGCTTCATGACCTTTTCGTCCATGTTGCTGGGGCCGGAGCCATGTACCATGACGACGGCAGGCAGAGGTGAAGCGGCCCCGTCGGGCAGGGTCAGCAGCCCGTTCAGGGGATATTCCGTGCCCTCGCCCACGACGATTTTTTCACAGATCATGCTTTCACCCCGCAATCACAGAGACTTTCGCGCATGGAGCCAGTAGGAATAGACACAGGGGACCACGACGGGCAGGACGAAAGCGGCAAGCAGCCATACCGGACGGAATACGCGGCAGAGAGTCAGCGCCGCCAGGAGGATGCCGCAGACGACCCACAGAAAGCCCGCCAGACGGTGGGTGCGGTTCCAATTTTCCTCGTTTGCCAGGGTCCAGGGTAGCTTGATCCCGACGGTGTAATTCTGCCTGGCCTTGGGCAGGTAATTCCCGACCACGAGCAGCAACGTGCTCACCAGAAGCTGGCACACAAAGCCGATGTCCACCGGCAATCCCAGATTATAGGTATAGGTGGCCGCCATGATGACCAGGGAGATCAGGGGGATGAACCACAGGATGAGGGAATACATCTTGGGGCTGATGTTATGCTTCCTGGGATCGTGGGCCGTGACGACGGCGCATACCCAGTGGACCGCCAGAAGGAAGCAGGGGAGCCCGAAAACGGCGAAGGCCTTGCTGCTGAAGCCGTTGGGCGCGTTGTCCGCCCCAAAATGGGTCGCCATCCTGTCCGGGAGCCGCTTCCAGAGGATCAGCCCGATCAGGACCGGCAGGATCGTGACGATGCTCGTGACGATCAGCGTCCGCTTATTTGCTTTCAGCATCCGGATCAACTCCTTTCAGATTGCTCAGCCACAGCAGGATCTCCTCAAGAACAGTGGCGTTCAGCTGATAATAAATGAAGTTTTTCTCCCTGCTCTCAAAAACCAGGTCGGCCTGCTTCAGGATCTTGAGGTGATAGGAGATCGTAGCGCCGGTCATCTCAAAATGGGAAGCGATGTCGCCCGCGGAAAGAGGCCCTTTTTTCAGCAGCTCCAGGATCTGCCGCCGCGCAGGGTCGGACAGGGCTTTGAAGGTTTCACCGAAAGACATAGGCGGCCCCCATCGAAAAGCTATTTAGAGAGAATTCTAAATAGTTTATACTCCCAGGCCTTGCAAAAGTCAAGGGCTATTTAGAAGAATATCTAAATAGCCCTCGTTCGATCCTCCTGTCCCCGCCGGTTATCCCGGAAAGACGACTTTATCCGAACATGACCGGCACAAGGAAGAACCCGATCATATTGTTGAGAAAATGCGGGATGAAGCTGATCAGGCAGTTTCCGGTCCTGCGGTACAGGATCGCAAAAAGGATCGCATCGATGAAGATGGCGCCCAGATCCCACGCAACGATACCCGCAGGGCCTGCGGCATAATGCGCCGCGGCAAAGAGCACCGCGCCGGCGACAGCCACCGTCCAGAAGGGAAAGCGCTTCATGCCCTTTCCCACAAAGAACGCGCGGAATTCGATCTCTTCACCGAAGACGGAAACGATTTGACTGAACAGCAGCAGGGGAAGCTGATCGAGGCTCGGCACGCTTATCCGCCCCAGCACGTGGTCTATATAGGCCCTGCCGAACACGGCCTTGCTCAGAAGCATTTCGGCAGGGGACAAAACGAGCATGAA
>JAEEGI010027576.1_pt1 | contig 10858 bp, 9 predicted proteins | sample 8958751 | NCBI WGS metagenome assembly JAEEGI01 (sample SAMN16246545, study PRJNA631951) | gut metagenome | biome: gut microbiome; feature: rumen; material: KS-attached | host: Bos | place: Iran: Karaj | collected 2018-10 | reverse complement strand
CGGAGTCGTGATAACGGAGGCGCCGTTGTTGCCTTTGTCATCATAGGTGTACCAGTAATCGCCAATTTTGCTTTCGTTGTCGCCGTCTTCAAAATCATCGACCAAAACACCGAGACCCTGTGGCAATGTGATAGGGCCTTCGGCAGGGAGCGTGCCCGGTGTTTGTGTCGTTCCAGAATCGGCAGGAGGTGTCGCTGTGGAGTCCCGCGATGGAATAGAATCTTTCCCCGCTTGGGTATCGCTGGGATTCGTACCCGGTTGTGCAATTTCAGGATTGCCTGCGTACGGAGGTAAAGTGGAATTGTCGTCGCCACAGGCGGCAAGAGCCAACAGCGCGGCGGCTCCTAAAATGCTCATTTTTGGATAAAAATTCTTGAGTTGCATAAAGCCCTCTTGTTGTTTTTCTTAAAAAGTATAATTATCGACCTTGTGTAAACAGGGTGAAAAAATAGAAATCGGTTACTAGTGTAACCACTGTTTTGGTCTAAAAGTCCTTTTTGCTGAAAAAAATTGCACAAAAAAGTTTTATTTAGGCTCACTTTTGGATTGCTTTAATCGTTAAACTTTTTAAATTTTTTTTAGATGCGCTATTTCTCGGAAGTTTATCATGAATCGACCCAGTACATACCCCATGGTAGCGGGGATCCTGTCATTATGCACTGGGAAAAACAACCTTATGCTGACAAGCGTTATACGGGGTGCCAAAGATTCCCGTTTACATCAGGATTTACGCCGCTTCTTGCGCCTGTTTCTGCAGATTATTTGAATCCAGTTTGTGTTTATGCGGTGGTGCATGGTATTGATGTTCCTGATGGCGTTTATTTCGTTGATTGTGAAACGTCTAAGCTTGTGAAACTGGGCGGGGCAGACGCTCGCAAGGCGATTCTTTCTGCATTTCCGGAGCCGGAGTTTATAACAGAAGCTCAGACTATTTTCCTTTATACGGGGCTTCTCGAAAGGGCGGTCTGGCGGTTCCGCGAGGCATCGTATCGCCAAGTGCAGATGGACGTAGGCTCGGCTTGCGCGAATACGATTCTCCTTGCGAAGTCGAGAGGACAAAAGGTTTTTCCCCTTGGAGGATTTGTTGATGATGCCGTTGCTGTAGCGCTTAAACTTGGCACGACAGAAATGCCGATGGCAGCCATCGCGGTTTTCCCTGAAAAGAGCATGGTTGCATTCAATTCCGTCGATGATGGAGTCGGTGAACTGGCCTATTCCAATCATGCGGAAATGAATGCCTATGTGGGGGATGACGAACAAACTTTCGATATCTCCCGTTATCCGTCGCGCTTCATGTTGCAGAACCATTTGGAAAATATTGATGACTTGAATCTGTGTATGAAGGTGCGCCGCTTGAATGCGCAGGCGTTGCCTGGCGATGAATTCCCGCTGACGCCATCAAAATTTACGAACGAATATTATTTGCGCGAATTTTGGTATTTGCCCCCCGACCGTAGAAAAACAACACCATTCACTCATGGAACGCTTGATTTAGACGATTTTTCGTCGATGTTACGTTGGCTGGAACTAGCCCAGTTGAATGCCTTTGGAGCAGGATTGATTAAAATTTGGGTTGTCGTCTTTGATGTGATGTTTGTGTATTCTGGCGTGTATCGCTATATTCCTCTACGCAAGTCCATCTACATGCAAGGCGGCTCGGCCAACGTGAAAAAGTTCTGCAAGTGCTTTGCCGTTCCAGAACAAATTCAGAATACGATGTTTGCGGTCGTGCTGACATCGGATTTGAATGAATCTTGTAATGTACTTGGCAATCGCGGTTATCGCTATATGAACTTGAATGCAGGCGTTCTCACGGAATCGCTTTATGTCTCGGCGCGATTGCTGAACAAGGTTGCTCGCGAAGAACATTTCTTCTACCACGATGAACTCAAAAAGCTTCTTGAAATCCCCGAATCCGAAAGCATTCTATCCACGATTGTTGTCGGGAAAAGCGGTCGGTGATAATACCCCTTATGCGAGGACTTTTCGTCATTCTGAGGGAGTGAAATGACCGAAGAATCCAGTTACATTTATGCAAATACTTTCAAGAGTACCGGCGTTATAAATACGGTAATCACGCCTGCCACTCCTATTGAAAGGCTGCTCATGGCGCCTTGCACTTCGCCTATTTCCATCGCTTTCGTTGTGCCGAGTGCATGGCTGGATGTGCCAATAGCAACGCCTTGCGCCACAGGATTCTTGATGCGGAAATACCGACAAACGAGCGGAGCCGTTACCGCGCCTGTGATTCCCGTGATGACAATAGATACGATTGTAATTGAAGGTATGCCGCCAATCTGTTCAGAAACAACAGAACCCATCGGAATGGTGATGGACTTTGGAATGAGCGAAAGCATGAGCGTTTTGCTCAAACCGAAAATTTTTGCACAAGCAATTACGCAAAAAACGCTAGTCGTGCTGCCGACGCAAATTCCCGCAAGAATCGGGAACCAGTTCTGTTTGAGAGCCTGAATGTGCCTGTATAGCGGGACCGCGAGCAGAACCGTTACAGGGCCAAGGAAAAACGAAATGTAGTCTCCACCGACTTTGTATGTATCGTAACTGATTCCCGTAATCGTCAAAAATCCGATGATGAGAATGGTGGCGATGAGAATCGGGTTCAGGAGCGGGTTGCGCCACTTGTTGCGGATGGTAACGCCGATTTCAAAAGCGATAATGGTAAGAATAATTCCGAACATGGTGCGTTACTTGCCCTTCGATTTCTTGCTGAAAAGTTGAACTGTCCAACCCGTAGCCGCCATCGTCACGATTGTAAGGACGATACAAAGAATCAGTAGTAGAGGCCATTGGCTCTTGACATCGTCACCGACAAGCATAAGCCCAATCGCAGGCGGTAAGAAAAAGAATGCAAGCCGCTTCAAGAAAAAATCGCTCACTTCTCGAATCTGCTCCAACTTGATGACCTTGAGGCAAAGTAACAAAAGCAGAATGAGCATTCCGAGAATGTTGCCGGGGATGGGGATGCCGGTGTAATCGTGTATGAGTTCACCTACATAGCAAATCCCTAATATCAGGGCCAGTTGTAAAAGAATTCGCATGGGCGCAAAGATAGAATAATGCTTAAGGCGTGCAAAGACTATGTTTTCCTTATTTGTCATCCCCGCCTCCGTGCGGGGATCACCATTTCAATAACTATATTTCCCAGCATGAAAATTGTATTTATGGGAACGCCGGATTTTGCGGCTCATTTTTTGGAACATCTTGTTGCTTCTGATAACGAAGTTTTAGCAGTTGTCACTCAGCCGGATCGTCCGGCAGGCCGTGGTCGCGTGCTTACGCCTCCGCCGGTCAAGGTGGCTGCACTTGCTCACAATCTGCCGGTATTGCAGCCGACGGATTTAAAGTCTCCCGAATTCGAAGTGGAACTCCGCAAGTATGATGCCGACTTGTATGTTGTCGTGGCGTATTCCATCTTGCCTAAAAATATTTTGGCAGTCACGAAATTTGGTGCCGTGAACGTTCATGGAAGTTTGCTCCCGAAATACCGTGGAGCTGCTCCTGTGCAGCGTGCTATTGCCGATGGCCTTAAAGAAACTGGTGTGACCGTTTTCCGCTTGGATGAAAAGATGGATCACGGTCCGATTCTTGCTCAGCGCACGGTTGTAATCGATCATCAAGATACGACCGCAAGCTTACTCGACAAGATGGTTGCCCCAGGTTGCGATGCCTTGGACGATGCTATCAATCAGCTCAAGAACGGCTGCGAAAAAGACTTGACGCAAGATCATGCCCAGGCGAGTGGCGCTCCGAAAATCAAGAAAGAAGAAGGCTTGATTGACTTTAGTCAGTCTGCGCTCACCATCCACAACCGCATTCGCGCATTCAATCCGTGGCCGGGTGGCTATGGAAAGCTGGGCGGTCGCATGGTTTATCTCCGCAAGACGGACACTCCTGAAAACGGTCCGAAACTTGTTCCGGGTGTTGTCGAATTCAAGGACAACCGCTTCTTTGTCGGTACGGGTGATGGTGCTCTCGAAGTGCTTGAAATTCAGGCCGAAGGCAAAAAGCCGATGCCTGTCGCAGACTTTATGCGTGGAATCCAAAAGCGTGAGGGACTAGAGTTTTGCTAACGGAACGTGAAGATGCTTATCGCGTCCTTCTGCTTTGGCTGAAAGACGGCGCCTTTATCAAGGAATCCGGACTTCCGCCTTTTGCGATGGAACTTGCTTTGGGCGTATGCCGCAGGCATTTGTACTTGGAGTATTTTGTCAAGTCGCTCACGAAAAAATTGCCTTCACTCGAAGCGCGCGTCATTCTTGAAATGGGACTTTTCCAGATGTTCTTCATGGACGTGCCGGATTATGCGGCAATCAATGACAGCGTGGAACTGGCGAAGTCTGCCAATCTTGGCGAAAGTATTGCGCGACTTGTAAATGCGGTTCTCCGTAGTGCTCGTCGTCAAGGAGCTCCTGCTCTTCCACCGCAGCGAGTGCGTCGCGTAAGTATCGAAAACTCTGTGCCCGAATGGCTTGTGCGTCGTTGGTTTGACGTGTATGGTGGCGACCGCGCCGAAGCTTTGGCGAAAGCGACGCTTGAACGCCCGACGGAATGGATTCGCGTAAACTTGCAAAAGACGAGCGCTCCGGTGCTTGCCGAAAAACTTGGTATCACAGGCTCTTCGATTCTTTACGATCGTTACATTGAAATTCCGCGAGACGTTGGCGTCAAGCTTTTGCTTGCAACACCGGAATTTGTGAATGGACTTTTCTCGTTCCAGAATCCGTCTGCTTACGAAGTGGTGAAACTTCTTGACTTGAAGTCTGGATTGAAAGTCTGGGATGCATGTGCGGCCCCTGGCGGTAAAACCGCGCTTATGGCCGAAATGGATAGTTCGTTAGAAATTCTCGCTAGCGATTCGTCTGCCTCGCGTCTCGAAAAAATGCAGGACTTGATGAACCGTCTCGGACTCAAGAACATCAAGACCGAAGTCCTCGACCTCGCCGCATCTTTTGATACGTCTCTCTCGTCTTTGACGCCTTCGGCGTCAGACAGTAAGGCTCGGTCATGCCAACAAGTAAACTTGTTGTCGCGACACTCGCCTCTTTCGTCTTTCGTCTCGGTTGGTGAGCCTGCCGAACCACGTCTCTCGTCTAAATTTGACCGCATCCTTCTCGATGTTCCTTGTAGCAATATGGGCGTTATCGCTCGCCGTCCTGAATCCATTTATCGATTGACTCCGGAATCCATTAACGAAATTGCCGAACTGCAATACAAAATTCTTGAAAACGCATCGACCGCACTAGCTCCTGGCGGACGTATCGTTTATGCGACATGCAGTCCGGATCCCGCCGAAACGACTCGCGTCATTGCGCGCTTCCTCAAGGCACATCCTGAATTTGTTAAAGTCGGCGAACCTGTGTTGCCGGGACTTAAAGATTCTCGCCTCGATGGTTTTTATGCACAAGCTTTGGAATACAAAAAATGAAAAAAATCATTACGCTTCTAGCATTAACTCTTGTATCGCTTTTGCATGCTGAAGATCCGCTTCAATTTCGAAACGACTCTGCTGCAGTAGCAAACGATATTTCATTTTCACATTTCGCCGTATTCTTGGAAGGTGGCGAAATTTACCCCATGGGCGACCTGATGGATGCTGTGGAAAATGCTTTGTATGGCGGCGTCGGTATCCGTTATACTTATTGGGACAATGTCGATGGCGTCGTGATGTTCCAATACACTTATTTTAAACCGAATGTGGATACCGATATTGACGGTGTCCATCAGTTTATGGGGCGTGTCGGTGCCGATTGGAAATGGAAACCTATTCATCCGGTGGTGCTTGGGGGCGGATTCACTTGCAGCTGGACCCATGCTGATTCCGAGGATGAAAATTGGAGTAAACCTGGTGGTACCTTGACGGATAACGAAACAGAATTCGGTTGGTATGCTAGAGTTAGTTTGCCTGTATTTAAATATAAGGAATATAGTCTAGGTTTTAATGTCATGTGGGAACATCTTTGGACGCTTCCAGAAAGTTCTAATATGTTGTCTGCGGGAATCACCTTCGAAAGGAGTATTTGGTAATGAACTCCTTGTTTAATAAAATAATTGCTACTTTGGCAATCCCAACTTCTTTTGCTTTCGCTTCTATTAATGCTGAAATGGAAGGCATGGAAGTCGCTTCACGCGACGATGGAACATTCTTGATTGGTTCCCCGACATTCTATTTTGATCGCACTTTGGGGGCGGGCGGGATTCACTCCGAAAGTGAATTGTGGACTCCCCGCAAGTTGCGTTATCGTCTTCTTTTCAATCGCATGTCGGTATTGCCAAGTTGGGATCCGATAGAGGCGCCTTCTGTTTGGATGAAAACGGGTAACGAATTGGGTGATTTAATTTATCAGGACTTTTTGACTGATACGAAAGAACGTCCTGCCAACAGAACTCCTATTTTGGAAGGTGGATTCCGTACACCGTTGTTCCATGGCTTGTGGGCCACATTCCGCTTGTTCCAGGATGATTTTAACTGCTTCAGGTCCTCTTATGGAGTTCGAGAAAGACAAGTTGATGGCTTTTTCTCTTTCTTTGGTGAAAACTGGCCCATGTTCAGTTCGGCTTATGGCGGACTTGGCTTTACGAACGATTTTATAGACGCTTCGGTGCTTGCCGGAATGGAATACATGTGGATTTTTACAGAAAGTTCTAGGTGGATCCCTGTACAGTATAAACCGCGTGTTGAAGCGCGTGCCGACTTTGGCAACTTCTCGACAACACTAGTCTATGAAAATGCTGAATATCAGAATAAACAAAAAAAGGAAACTGGCGAGCGTACGGAAGTGAACGGCTCCGTCATTTATAAATGCGGTGAAAGCTGCCGTCGTGGCATGTTGCAACTTTCTGCCGGGCTTGCATTCCGCTTTGTTGGTGACGATGGCGTTGTTTATACCAGGCTCAAAAACGATCGAGTCCTGTGGCCATTCCTCGAAATGAACGTTCGTCCGCAAGAACATTTGAAATTCGACGTGATGTTTGGTATCAACGATAGGGATTGGCTAGTCCAGGATAGCGTTGAGTACAACATTCCAGTTCTTGAAAAAATGAACGTCACTATCGGAGCTAAGAATATTTCTGGAACGCGTTTGAATCCGATTGCAGACACCCACGAGTTCTTTGACGGCGATACGCTTTCGCTTACGGCGGCTGGCCACATGGATTTGTTGCAAGGTTATGTCCGCTTTGAAGATTCTCTTACGAGTTTCCTCGGCTTTGGTCTTCGCAGTAGTTTCTGGGCAGAATATGGTGCGGAAACATTTGAAACGAAAGAATTTGTCGATGATAAGATTTACACGTTCCGCCATGGAGATGTCTCCCGCATAAACTCTTGGATTAAAGGCGTTACGGGTGAATTCTGGCTAAAGCTTTGGCTCAAGGATGTGTTTAATTTTACTGCGTTGACTGGCTTTGAACGTATTGACGGTGAAGAAAAACGCTTTGAAGTCAACCCATCGGAATTTTTCGTGCAGTTTAATGCAGAATGGCTCATTAAAAAGATGTTCCGCATATCGCATTCTATACGTTATAGAAGCGATGCGCAATGGAATCTCCGCTCCAGGGATCCGTTTGTTGCCAAGGGTGACTGGTTCTGGGATGCTACTTTTGAACAACGTTTTCCGAAGTGGGGTATTTCTTTGACTGGAACTATTATTCAGGCTCTTGGCAAGGAAGAAATCGAAACTCCAAATGGTGAATTTAGTCGCTTGCGCTTCTTCTGTACTGCGAAGAAAGCTTTCTAACTTGCTCTAATCATTCCGACCTGTCATGCCTGCCTCCGAGAGCAGGCATCTCCTAAAACACTTTCTTTAACGCTTTTAAGCTGAATGAATTTGCGAAAGTCTCAAAGGCTTTCGCTTTTTCTATCCATTTTGTTGTGTATGCGCCGCTTGTTCTTGAGTTTTTTGCGTTTATGGAAAGTTGCACATGAAGCACGTTGCATTCGATTTTATGCACTGTGATGCTATGACGGAATGTTCCGCGCTGTTCAACTGTTTCGACATCGTCTGCGTTGATGTAGTCTTCTGCTTTGGCTGGGAATCCCACGGTTGCTCCGCGCATGCTTTCGAAGTGCGGGAGCGATAGCTGTCCATCTAAAAATTTTTGTCCGCCATTCACGGCAAGAATTTTTCCGTCTTTGCTTTCTACGACGAGAACAGTTCCGTGCCAGTTTTTTTCCAAACGTTTTTTTACGGGTGGAAATTCAGCTGTTTGTCCGTCTATGAATGCGCAACATTCGTTGTGGAGAGGGCAGGCTTCGCAGAGTGGCGATTTCGTTTTGCACACGGTTCTTCCGAGTTCCATCAAGGCTTCGTTATGTATGTATGCTTTCGGTGAATCCGCTATCTCCCGCGCATATCCCCAATAAATTTCAGAGGACGATTGTGTGGCTTTCTTTTCTGTCATACCCGATCTGTCATCCCGGACCCTGTTCCGGGACGTTGGCAAAAAATCTAGCTTGTACAGCCTGCTGAAAATTCTGACGAGATTCCCGTCCAAGATCGCTTCGCGTTTGTGGTACGCAAGGCTTAAAATGGCTCCTGCGGTGTATGCTCCGATTCCAGGCAACGCTTCCAGTTCCTTCCGCGTCTCGGGCATCTTACTAGGTCCCTGAGCCTGCCGAAGGGTTGCAACAATTTTTGCGGTCTTTAAAATGTTCCTTGCACGGCTGTAATAGCCAAGTCCTTGCCAGAACTTGAAAACTTCTGCTTCGTCGGCCTTGGCTAGCGTCTCTACATCGGGGAATCGTCTCATCCATCGGATAAAGTAATCCTTGACCGTCGAAACTTGCGTCTGCTGGAGCATGGTTTCGCTAATCCATACGACATACGGATCGCGTAAAGCATCCAGATTCGCAAGCCTCCATGGAAGCTCCGCTGCATTCGCCCTGAACCAATCACGCAGTCGTTTCAAAGAATTGTTAGTCATTTTTCAATAGTGGTTAGTAAACAGAGGCTAGTAAACAGGATAATAAAATGAAAAATTAAAGATGAAATTTTTATTCTTAATTCATAAATCCTAACCACTAACCACTTCCTACTGCGCCTCCGGCGCTCAAATCTCGAACGTATCTCTCTTCAGTTTCCTAAAGAATTCAAACTGTGTCTTTGTCGAGCTTTCGAGCGTGTAACGTTCGCTGCGCTTGTGGCTGTCGATTCGCATCTGCTCATAGACTTCCGGTTTTTCGATTTTGATGGCGCGGCATTCTTCCAATGTCTCAAGCCATTTTGTTTCGTCAATCGGCAGAATGCGCCCGCAGCTATCGTCCTGTACGATGCTTCTCGGACCGCCGTAATTGCTCACGATGGCAGGCGTTCCCGTGGACATTGCCTCGACAACGACGTTTCCGAATGTATCCGTGGTGCTTGGGAACAAGAAAAAGTCCGCATCGGCGTAAAGGCTCGCAAGCATTTCTCCGCCTTGCTCACCGGCAAAGCAGACGCTTGGATTGTCCTTGAACTGCTTCTTGATTTCTTCGAGATACCAACCGTATCCGACGTACATCAGCTCGACATCGTTGAATTTATTCGAAAACTTTTCCCACACGGAATTCAGGAATTCTAGATTCTTTTCCTTCGAAATTCGGCCGATATAGGCAAAGCGCACTTTGTTCTTTGAACGGTCGCTACCGAACTTTTCCCAAGCGCCTTTTCCGCGCAATTCCGGCGAGAACTTTTCAAGCGGGAGTCCGCGTGGGAGAATCTGCACTTGATTTGCAGGGACTTTCAAATCTTTTTCTAGAATGTTTGCGTAGTCATCGCATGGACTAATGACCGGACGGGCCATCCAGTAGAAAATACGCATGAGCCAAAGCACGTAAGTGTGCATCCATTTTGCTTTCACAAGAGTTTTGGCATAAGTGGGCACATCGGTGCGGTAATGGCTGAACACCTTGATTCCTGCAATCTTTCCGCATAGGCAGACGACCCAAGCGCCTGGGCTTGGCGTCTCCAGTTCAATCATGTCTATCGGGTAACGTTTGAGTAGGCGGAGCACAGGCGAAATTCGGGGAATTGCCAGTTCGCTGTTCGCGTATCCGAGTTGTTCCATGCTGAACAAACGCGGGAGCAAAATGCAGTAGCTGTTTTCGACAACACCGCACGGTCGCGTGTTGAACGCACTGCCTGCAAGGTAGGCCTTCATGCCGTGATCGCGCATGTACGGAATCACGTTTCTCAAGTTGTTGGCGATACCGTTTGTTTCGTCCAGGTTGTCCGAATAAAACAGAATGCGGACATCGTCCGGATCTCTCTGCTTGCGTTCCTTTTTCAAATAGAAGCGCAACTTCAATAGCTTCGGCAAGTTGATGATGGGCGTAAAAAACACCAGCGGTGGTATCCAGCAGGTGCGGATATTTCCAGGTGGCTTGTGTTTGAACGAGAAAAACTTGCGGAAGGTACTCGTCACCTTGCGGCCAAAAATAGCCGGGCGCGTATCCAGTTTGTCGCTAGCCTTGAGCTTTGTTGAATCTGACGCAGTCGTCATACTTCACTCCTTTGCCACCGAACAAGTCTAAAGCGCTCCCAATGGTGAGATCGATTTTTCCGTTGGATATTTCGTTGCAATGAATTAAATCTTCGAGCGATTTTGCTCCGCCCGCGTACGTCACAGGAATAGGACTGTTTTCTGCAAGGAACATAATCAAAGCTTCATCCATGCCTTGCTGCTTGCCTTCGACATCTGCGGCGTGAACCAAAAATTCATCACAGTACTGAGCGAGATCTTCGAGCGTTTCTTTGGTAATTTCAATATCAATAATTGTTTGCCAACGGTTTGTCGCAATCTTCCATTGCGGTCTGCCATCGACAATTCCTGTACGCTTGCAGCTCAGGTCCAGAACCAAATG
>JAEEGI010027574.1_pt1 | contig 10859 bp, 11 predicted proteins | sample 8958751 | NCBI WGS metagenome assembly JAEEGI01 (sample SAMN16246545, study PRJNA631951) | gut metagenome | biome: gut microbiome; feature: rumen; material: KS-attached | host: Bos | place: Iran: Karaj | collected 2018-10 | reverse complement strand
ATGGCCTTTGGCGATGTGTTCCTGGAGGATCTGATCGGTGACCTCATAGAGCCTTTTTGAACCCAGTGCCGTCTTCTTCTGTCTGCCGTAGACGGTATCGGAAGAGACATCATGTTCCTTCCAGTCGCCTCCGTCGTTGGAGGAGTTGAGCAGCAGGGGCTGGAAATTGTCCATGGCGTGGGCGAACTTCGATTCGGCCGTCTCGTGGTTTTCAAATTCGTCGAAGAGAGCGATCAGCTCTTTTTTCTGATCGTCCGGCAGAAGAGAGAAGATGCGCTGTTTGGCTTTTTCTTCCCTTTCTTTCTGGGACTTCAGTCCTTCCGGATCGTAGGCATAGGTATCACCGGCATCGATCTCAACGATGTCGTGGATGAGGCACATCATGATGACCTTAGCGATATCGACTTCTTCGTTGGCGTATTCTTTCAGCAGATAGGCCATGATGGCCATGTGCCAGGCGTGTTCGGCGTCGTTCTCGTTGCGTCCGTGTCCGGAGAGGTGGGTCTGGCGGAAGATGTTCTTTTCCTTGTCGATCTCAAGTATGAAATCGAGCTGCTTCTGCAGGCGCTTTTCCATCTTTATTCACCGCACCTTTCTTTCCATTTCCCGTAGACTGCGAGCTTGCTGGAATAGTTGAGTCTGGCCGGATGATCTTCATCTGCATCGTCCGGGATGAGTTTCCTTGCGTCTTCACACATCGAAGACAGCAGGCTCAGCAGCTGGCCGCTGACATCCTGATCCTGATCGAGTCCGATCGAGAAGAGTTCCGGAACGAAGCCCAGCGTCGAGGCCGTATAGTAGAGGCCGTTGAAATCGTTGGCGTTTGCTTCCTTGTCGGTCAGGGCGGTGTTCCTTTCGTTGGTCAGATAGACCATGACGATGTCCCGTTCAAAGTCGATCATGACCAGAGTACCTGTCCAGCCCTGATGGCCGATCGTATCGGAAGAGGACGAGGAGCCATAGTACCAGCTTCTCTGGTCGTCGCCTTCTCTGGCCCAGCCCAGGGCGTTGTTGGCCGATCCGATGCCGGCAGGAGACTTGAAGACGTCGATGACGTTGCGGTCAAAGAAGCGGTAAGGTCCGTAGCCCCCCGTGAACATGACATAGGCCAGTTTGGCCAGGTCTGTCGCGTTTGCGAAGAGGCCGGCGTGGCCGGAGATGCCGTTCATCGAATACCAGGCTTTTTCATCGTGGACTTCACCCTGGAGGGTGTATTCTCTGACGCCCGGGAAATAGATGGCGCCGTCACGGGTGTTGCCGTTGAGTTCGGTCGCGGCGCAGTCTTCCTTGCGGAAGCCGTTCTCCAGCGGGTTGTAGGTGATGTGTTCCAGTTTTAATGGTCTGAAGAAGCTGTCTTTCAGGTAGCTGTCCAGATCCTGTCCGGAGACCATTTCAACGATGATCCCCAGGATCATGTAGTCGACATCGGAGTAGAGGGAGCGCGTCCGCGGTTCGTATTGAAGCGGCGTCTTGCATATGCCTTCGATGGTGGAAAGTTTTGTTTCTTCATCGTGACTGTTTCCGCTGTAAAGGAGGTTGCGGGCATCCGGATCATATTCCTGACTTTCTGCGTCGAGGAAGACGTTGAAGTAGCGGGGATCCGGCGGGAAGCCTCCTTCGTGTTTCAGCAGATCTTCGATGGTCAAAGAAGCCTTCCATCTCTTCTGTGTCTCAAGATCGGCTTTCGTCCCGAAGTCGTAGGAGAAGTCCATCGTATCCTCGTAGAAGCGCTCTCCCAGGTGATCGCAGATCCTGTCCTGCAGGCTGAGTTTTCCTTCGCTGATCAGTTTCTGAAGGGCGTAGTTCGCCGAGAACATCTTGGTGACGGAGGCCAGATCATATAAGGTATCGTTACTGACGGGCGTGAGATCTGTGAGTCTCGTCCCGTCCTGGGCGTAGGAGTTCAGGGAGCCCCAGCTGTTCTGATAGATGAGTCTGCCATGGCGGATCACGGCCAATTGGGCACTGGAGAATCCGTGGCTGATGTCGGAATCGATGATGTCGGAGATCAGTTCAAATGTTTCTTTGCGGAAGCCTTCTTCTTCCAGATCTCCCTGGATGAGTTCCGGGTAGGGGATGTAGACACGTACCTTTCCTTCTCCTTTGATATCGGAGACCTGCAGGTGGTTCTTTCCGTTGACAGAGAAGTCCGCATGATCGATGCGGCAGATCTTTCCGGCCTGAAGGCCTTCGACTCTGTGCGCATTGATGAAGAGGTCAAAGGAGTCGACATCCTGCGCATCGACAAAAAGAGTCCCCTGGCCGCTGTATCCGTCGAAGCCGACGATGGAGTTCATGGCCAAAGTGTCATCGATATTTCCCTGGCGATCGGGAAAGGACAGTTCTTTCTGCCACTGGAATGCGGGCAGAGCTGAGATCTCTTCGATCCTGAATGTTTTTTCGTTCACGGCATCCTCCGTTGTTTCCTGTATCTCTTCCTTTTCAGTCTGGCAGCCTGGCAGGCTCAGAGCGATCATAAAGATCAGGAAGATCGATATGCATCTGTTTCTCATATTTAAATTTTACAAAAGAATGAGGCTGCTGTGTTATAGTTGTGGTTATGAACGGAATATTGATCGCCAACATCCTGACCGTCATCGGTCAGCTGGTCGTCTTCTATGCGTCGACAAGACATGAGAAGGGTGAGATCCTCAGGATACAGATCGTTTCGATGCTGCTGATGAGTTCAGCAAGCCTGATCCTGAAGGGTTACAGTGCCATCGTCATGGATGCCGTCGCGATAGCCAGGAACGTCCTTTCGATCCATGGGATCTCTTTCAGAGGCCTTCCCTATATCTTTATCGCTGTTGCGATCGTTTTCGGCGTGCTTTTCAACAACCGCGGTTTCCTGGGTCTCTTCCCGATCTTCGCCAATGTCGCCCAGTCGCTGATCTTCCTGGACAAGAAGGCCACGACCAGACAGATACAGCTGGTCTGCAGTTTCGCGTCTGCCTGCTGGGCGGTCTACAACTTCGCGATCGCTGCGTATGCCGGCACTTTTTTCGATGCGGTCAACGCCATTTCCTATCTCTACAGCGCAATGAAAAAAAGATAAATAATTAGCACTCTCCTCTTGACATTGCTAAAAAAGAGGACTATAACATAATTGTACAAGGAAATCAGAGAAGATCCTAAGGTAAAGATATAGAATCCAAACCCTCCATTCCCTTGCTTAAAGACATAGTTCATTTGATATGAACAATGAATTAAGTAAAGGAGGTAAATGACTATGTTAGCACCTAAAGTATTTGAAAATGATTTGTTTGATGATTGGTTCGATCCGTTCGGCATGATGAAGGAAATGACATCCCTGGATCGTAAACTCTATGGCAAACATGCCAACAGGGAAATGTTGATGGACGTCAAGGAAAACGGTGATCATTACGAAGTCGAAATCGATCTGCCGGGCTTCCATAAGGAAGATATCAATGTTGAGATCAACGACGGTTACATGACCGTTTCGGCCAACAAGGGCATCAATGAAGATGACAAAGACAAGAAAGGCAAGATCATCCGTCAGGAACGTTACTCCGGCATGATGTCGAGAAGCTTCTATGTCGGCGATGTTTCCAACGAAGAAGTTCATGCGCATTTCGAGGATGGTGTCCTGAAGCTGACCATTCCAAAAATAGAAACAATAGACAAGAAAAATACGATTATGATAGAATAATCATGGGGCAGGTCGTAGGGCCTGCCTTTTTTATTTGTTTGTAGCGAAATAAGCGAAAACGGTGCTATCATTTTGAAGTAAAAATGAAAGAAAAACTCAGCAGAAAACATCTGATCGTCCTCATCGCCTTATGCGGTATGTTGGCAAGTTCAGTCGGCCTGGTACAGAATGTAGCAGGCATTTTCTTTGATCCTCTGGCGGAAAGCCTGGGGGTGGGAAGAGGACCGGTCGCTTTAACGTTGACGATCTATGTACTCCTGAGCGCCTTTGGTTCTCTGTTTTTCAATCGGCTCATCCGCTGCATCGAGGCAGAGAAAGTTGTCTTTGTCTCTGCGGTTCTTTTAATTGCCGGAACTTTTCTTTCCGGATTCAGCAACAATCTGTTTACCCTGTATCTGTTTTCAATCATGCGGGGACTTGGCGGCGGCTTTGTCCACATCGTCATCGCTTCTTTGTATATCAACAACTGGTTTGAAAAGAATAACGCCCTGATGGCCTCGATCGCCATGGCCTGTTCGGGGGCAGCCGGCGCTTTGTTTTCACCATTATTATCTTTTGTGGTGGAAAACTATGGCTTCCGCATCGGCTACTTCGTCAATGGGGCGTTGATGTTGTTGCTGTGTGCACCGCTTTTATTTTTGGGTGTGACCTACACGCCGGAAAAGCAGGGGCTCAAGCCTTACGGCTACACAGAAAACAAGACAAAACAGTCTTCCGAATACGGCAACGAAGAAGAATCGGGAAACTTTATCTTCATCCTGGTTCTGATCTATTCGATCATCGTCGGTTTTTTGACCTGTGTGCCGCAGTTTTTCCCGGGCCATGCGGCCAAACTGCAGTATGCGGTCTCCGTCGGTTCTTTGATGGTATCGATGTCGATGGTCGCCAATATCGTGGCAAAGGTTTCCTTTGGCGCCTTGTCGGATAAGATCGGACCGAAGAAGTCGATTCTGATTACCAGCGCGATTGCCTTGATCGGAACTCTCTTCCTCTTGTTGAATATCAATATGTATATCGGTGCCTTCTGCTACGGTTTCTGTTTTGCCAACTCGACGGTCGGTCTGACCGCCTTGACCAGAGAACAGTTTCCATTGAAGGATTATGTAAAGAAGTATCCCTTCATCTCCTTTGTCTCGACGATCGTCAATGCCTTCGGTTCACCGATCGCCGGCTTCGTCTATGACCAAAGCGGGTCCTATACGCCGGTCTTTGTGGCGTGTCTGGTGATGCTGATGATACTGTTTGGCGTAGATCTGACGATCATGGCGGAAAATAAGAAAAGACAAGCAAAGCGCTGATACAAGATCAACGCTTTTTCTTTATATAATGGAGAAAAGGAGAGCCTTTCCATGAAAAAAAACATCTATGCCGGAACCTATACTTCAGGTTTAAGCAAGGGCATCTATCGTTTCACCTTTGAAGAAGGAAGATTGAGTGATCCTGTTTTGTTTTGCGAAATCGAAAATCCAAAATATCTGTGCCGTCAGGAAGATAAGATCATTGCGGTCAACGATTTTGATGGCGGTGCCGGCTTAAGTCTGATCGATGAGAAGGGACAAATCATTGACAGCTTAATCTATGAAAAAGCGACGTCCTGTTATGTGACAAGCGAAGAAGGAAACATCTATTCTGCCAACTATCATGAAGGAACCTTTTCAAAAATCAATCTCAATGAAAAACCATGGACGGCGGAAACCGTGTTGATTCAGGACAAGGGCGGCTGTCATCAGACCCTTTGTCATGACCATAAGATTTATGTACCATGTCTGTTTCTGGATAAGGTCATGATCTACGATGAAAAGCTGAATCAGACAGGGGAGATTTCTTTCCCAAAGGGCAGCGGTCCTAGACACGGCGCCTTCTCCAAGGATGGAAAGTATCTGTATCTGGTGAGTGAATTGTCCAACGAGCTCTTTGTCATCGATGTAAAGGAAGAAAAGATCCTCAGCCGGACTTCGGTATTTGAAGATCGAGCTGTGAATTTAAAAGGAAGCGCCGCCCTGCGTTTTGATCCGGATAAGAAGCGTCTCTATATTTCCAACCGGGTAAGAAATGTGCTGTCGGTCTTTGAAGTGAACGGCAAGGATGCCAGACTCTTGCAGAACGTGGGGTGCGAAGGAGATCATCCGCGTGACTTCATCTTAGTTGATGACTTCCTTCTTTGTGCCAATCGCTTCAGCAATGAGGTCGTCTGTTTTGCCTTAAAGGAAAACGGTCTGATCGGCGATCCTGTGGACAGGATCTGCATACCGGAGGCCGTATCCCTTCTTCAATAGTGGTACTATTTAGATATGGCAACTATCAGTGCAATTATCGGGGTCATCACCATGACCTTCTCCATCCTGATCTATGAACTGGACATGTTGTGGCTTGTCCTGGATCTGATCGGGATGATCATCGCTTATATCGGTTTAAGAAGAGGAGACAAAAACTGCCGCCTGGGGCTTACTCTGTGTGCTTTGGCAGCCCTCTTTTCTTTCAGCATGATTGCGATCGTCTATTTTATCGGATCGAGGTAAAAAGGAGGATCTTATGTCGCTTATCAGTTGGTATATCCGCTACGATTTCAAAAAGGGAGACCGCAAAAGGGATGCGGGACTTTCCACACCGCCGGAAATTCAAAGATACGATGACATCGTCTACGGTGACAGTAAAAAATGGCAGATCCTGGATGTCTACCGGCCAAAAGATAAAGCCGGAAAGCTTCCGGTCATCCTCTCCGTCCATGGCGGCGGCTGGGTCTACGGCACCAAGGAGACTTACCAGTTTTACTGCATGGACCTGGCGAAACGCGGTTTTGCGGTGGTCAACTTCACCTATCGGCTGGCACCGGAACATCGCTATCCGGCCCAGATCGAAGATACCAATGCGGTTGTCGAATGGATTTTGAAACACAGCGAAGAATATGGTTTTGATACAGACAATATCTTTGCGGTCGGCGATTCCGCCGGCGGTCACTTACTGTCAGTGTATGCCGCGATGTGTAATGATCTAAGTTATGCAGCACACTATGGCATCAGGATCCCGGAAGGTTTTCAATTCAATGCGATCGCCTTGAACTGCGGTGTCTACTATCAGAAAATGCCGAAAGAGAAAAAAGGCATGGACAAACTGCTGGATGATCTGCTGCCAAAGGGATGGACGAAGGAAGATCTGGATTGGCTAAACAGCTTCGACAAGATCAGGGAAGGTTTCCCGCCGACCTTTGTCATGAGTTCCAACGGCGATTTCTTAAGAAGCCAGGTTGACATCATCGTGCCGGAACTGGAGAAGCACAAGATCGAACATACGGTGAAGATCTACGGCAATGAACAAAATGTCTTAGGTCACGTCTTCCATTGCAATATCAAGAGTAAGGATGCAGCGATATGCAACGATGACGAGTGTGCGTTTTTTAGGGCACATCAGAAGGAGACAGTATGATCTATAACGAATTCAAAGGCATGAAACTATCCCGTCTGGGCTTTGGCTGCATGCGTTTCATCATGGATAAGGATAGCGGTAAGGTCGATCAGGAGCGAGTCAACGCGATGTTTGATCTGGCGATCAAGGGCGGCGTGAATTATTTTGATACGGCCTATCCGTATCTGGACGGCCAATCGGAAGGTGCGATGGCGACAGCCCTGCGCCGTTATCCGCGCGACTCCTATTATCTGGCTGACAAGTTCCCGGGCCATTCCTTACCGGGACCGGTCGACAACATCGCTTTATTCAATATCTCTTTGAAGCGTTGTGAGACCGATTATTTTGATTTCTATCTCTTGCACAATATCACCGAGTGGTCGGTGAAGATCTATGAAAGCGAAGAGTATCATATCATTCCGGATCTCCTGAAGATGAAGGAAGAAGGAAAGATCAGACACTTCGGTTTCTCCTTCCATGGCGGACCGGAATTGCTGGAAGAATTCTTAAGCCGTCATGAGGGCATCTTTGAGTTCGTGCAGATCCAGTGCAACTACTTGGACTGGACGATGCAGGAAGCCAGAAAGAAATACGACATCATCACCAGACACGGTCTGGGTGTGTGGATCATGGAGCCTTGCCGCGGCGGCAAGCTGGCAAACCTCGATGAAGAGAATTCGAAGAAATTAAAGGCGCTGAATGAAGAAGCGAGTGATGCTTCCTATGCCTTCCGTTTCCTGCAGGATCTGGAGAATGTCAAAGTCATCCTGTCCGGCATGAATGAGACCGATCAGGTCATCGACAACCTTAAGACCTTTGAGGAGCACAAGCCGCTGAACGAAGAAGAGCGAAAGGCTTTAGCGGAAATTGCCGAATCGATGAAGAAGGGCGTTCCGTGTACCGGCTGCCGGTATTGCTGCAAGGGCTGTCCGATGGAACTGGATATCCCGATGCTGATCGAATGCTACAACAACATGAAGTTTGCCTCGTCTTTGAATATGTCGGTGCGTCTGGATGGGTTGGAGGAAAACAAGAAGCCGTCGGCCTGCATCGGCTGCGGCCAGTGTGCCCATGCCTGCCCGCAGGGCATCGATGTGCCATCCGTCTTACATGAACTGGATGAGATGTATCGCAACGGTCCGAAATGGGCCGATGCCTCAAGAAGCCGTCACGAATCAATTAAAAAGGATCTGAACATGCAATGAGCTTTGAAGAACTGTTTAATTTTACGATGCAGTTTGCAGATTGTGAGCTGCTGACCTATGAAGAGGGTCACATCCTTTTAAAGACCATCGTCAATAAAAGCGATGCCAATCCCTATGGCATGGCTCATGGCGGGTATCTGTATACGCTTTGCGACAATGCGGCTGGCGTCCTTGGCTACAGCGTGGGCTACTACGTGGTTACCCAGCAGGCGTCCATCAACTACATCGCTTCGGCGAAGGTCGATGAGACCTTGAAGATCGAGGGGAAACTGCTCCATAACGGCCGTTCCAGCAAGGTGGCTGAAGTCACGATCACAAATGAAAGTGAGCGATTGATATGCAAGGGGACCTTTACCCTGTTTCCCTATAAAAAGATAGAAGAGTCGAACCATTGATGTTAAAATGAGAGGGAGGTAAATATTATGCTGAAATTAATTAAGAAAATAGTAGGATTTCTTTCACTGATACTGGTTGCCGGCGGCGCCATCGTCTTAGCCTGGCAATATTTCCGCAATAAACAGATGTTCGCCATTCTGGCTGCCAACTCAGTGGTCAGAGGATCACTGCCGATCATTCAGAAGATGTGTCTGGCAGTTGTAGCGATCTTCGCCGGTCTTCTGGTCTTTGCCTTATACATGCGTTTAGGCGGCGTGGTCAGAAGGATCGAAAGAGAAAAGAGAGAAGCGGAATGGGAAGCGAAGAAGGAAAGCGAAGAACAAACCCGTCAGCTTCAGAAAGAGGCAGAAGATGCCAAGAAGGAACTCGAAAGAACCAAGAGGGAAAACGAGCTGATGAAGGCAACCTTCATGCCGCCGAAAAAGGAAGAAGCGGTCGAAGAAGAAGCCGCCAATGAAGAGGAAACACAGGGCTAAGCCCTGTTTTTTTCTGGATATATTCTCCTTGATATTTCTCATGATATAATCAAGGTACAAAAGGAGATCAATAATATGTTGAGAACAAAATCTGTCAAGTTGACGGTGATACCGGCAATGGCTTTTCGTGTCAAATTAAACGAAGGTCCAAGTATCACTATTCAGAGAGCCGACTGTGAACAGCCGGGTATCGCATCGATCAGCAGGACCTCCGGAGAAGCAATACCTTCGAAAAACACCAACACAAAGATGTATCCGATGGAGGCCTTCAAAGAAGCAATCGAATTGACCAACGGTCTTCCTTACAACAGAACTAAAGAGAAAAAACAGAAAGGAATCAAAGTGACCAAGGAGATGGTGAAGGAAGATAAGGTCAAACCGGTCGAAGAGATCATCATTGATTCCGATGAATACCAGAAGGTCGTCGACCACTACACCGACAAAAACGGCAAATTGTCCTACGATCTTCTGAACAAGGACTTCATCAAATTTGCGAAGTCGTCCAGCGTTGTCCGCAAGATGGTGGAAGAAGGGACGACCCTCGCCAAACTTCGCAACTACATCGTCTGCAACAAGATCCGCAACATTACGGAAAACGACAAGCTCAGCGATAAGCAGGTCAAGAAGATGGTGGAACTGCTCGATGAGGCCTATGTCAAAGGCATCTTCAAGGATCTCAATGAAGAGCTCAAGAAGATGATCGGCAAGAACAAGAGAAAATAGAAAAAAGGAAGCTGTCCTACATTGTTTAAGGAAGGCAGCTTCCTTTTTTAAATGGTTTTATTTCCTTACATCAATGGGGCAAAAAGACGAAGGATGCCCAGAAGGAATTCGAAGATCGGATCGTGTGTGCTTTCTTCCAGAGAGACTTCATGTCCTTCGGCGATCATCGACAACATATCGTCCTTGATCTCTTTGATCCTGCTGCTTTCAAATAAGAGCGTACCGTTTTCAAAGTGCAGGTAGAGGGAGCGGTAGTCCAGGTTGACCGTACCGACCGTGGCGATGTCGTCATCAGAGATAAAGATCTTGCCGTGGTTGAAGCCCGGCGTATACTCGTAGATCTTCACGCCGCCTTCGATCAGCTGGCGGTAATAGGAGCGGGTGATCTGGTAGACCATCTTCTTGTCGGGAATACCCGGAGTGACGATGCGGACATCGACGCCGCGCTTGGCACATAGTATCAAGGCATTGATCATCTCGGTATCGATGATCAGATAGGGTGTCGAGATGTAACAGTAATGGTTGGCCTGATAGAGGATGTTCATGTAGATGTTCTGCGCACAGATCTCATCATCCAGAGGAGTTTCTCCATAGGGACAGATGAAGCCGTCGCTTTTGCGCAAACGGTTGTCGGCTTTGAAGTCCAGGAAGTTTTCATCCTCATGACGAAGGGCGTTCCAGTGGGTGAGAAACATGACGGTGTAGGACCAGACCGCTTCGCCTTTGACGCGGATGACGTTGTCCTTCCACTTGCCGTATTTTTCTACGACGTTGATGTATTCATCGGCCAGGTTGATGCCCCCGGAGAAGGCAACCTTGCCGTCGATCACCATGATCTTGCGGTGGTCGCGGTGATTGATGATGACGTTGAGGATGATGTTGATGCGGTTGAAGGGAATACACTTGATGCCCTTTTCTTCCAGCGTGCGGTAATAAGAGGCCGGTAGCTGAAAAAAGGAGCCCAGGTCATCGTACATGACCCGAACA
>JAEEGI010027573.1_pt1 | contig 10859 bp, 7 predicted proteins | sample 8958751 | NCBI WGS metagenome assembly JAEEGI01 (sample SAMN16246545, study PRJNA631951) | gut metagenome | biome: gut microbiome; feature: rumen; material: KS-attached | host: Bos | place: Iran: Karaj | collected 2018-10 | reverse complement strand
ACCGGGAGACACTGTACGAACCCCTTGAAAAGCGCTCGTCTTGCCTTTCAATCCATTCTTTTTGCACAAGATGGCCGCAGAAGCCTGCGGCCATCTTCTGTATTTTGTTTTCCGAAGGGCTACGGTTCGATGATCACCGTGCGCGTCTCCGCATCGTAGTCCACGCGGAAGCCCAGGGCGTCGGCCAGGTCCCGCAGCTTGAAGAAATTGGAGCCGCCCACGTTCACCGCGGCGCAGGGCTGGAGAGTTCCGTCCACATACAGAAGCCACCGGCTGGGGACCGCCGTGGAAGACTTATCCTCGCCGGGCAGCAGCTCGCCGCCGACAAAGGTATAGGCTTCGCCCCGGCAGGCGGTCACCGCCCTTAGTTCGGGATCGAAGCTGACGGAGAAGCTGCTTTTACTCCCGTTCATCAGCGCAGCGACGTCCCGCAGCTTGAAATAGTTGTTGTCGTTTACGTTATAGACCTCCATGTCCACCGACTTCCCGCAGAAGGTGACAGGCTGGTTCGTGAGCATCACCCGCTCTGCCGTGGTCGAGCCCTCCAGGAAGCCGCTGCCGGAAGCGTCGGTGGCGGAGGCATTGAAGGTGTCCCTGGCCGCCCCGCTGCTGTTGGGGCTGTGGCCCTCCAGCCGGGCGGCGCCGCCCGCCAGGGTCAGCCTGCCCGCGACCACCTGCTCCGTGCGCAGGCAGCGGGCATGGAGGCTGCCCCCCTCCAGAACCGTGCTCTCCGCCCAAATAGCGGGCACATTGTCGCTGTCGGTGTAGATCAGGAGGCTGCCCCCCTTTACGACGACCCGAGATGCGTTCACCGCGCCGCCGTCGAAGCCCAGCAGGTCCAGCTTTTTCACCAGCAGGAGTCCGTTCTCCAGGGTCAAGGTCCCGCCCTCGGACCAGAGGGCGCTGTTGCCGACGCCGGACACGACGGCAAGGCTGCCGGGGCCGGAAACGGTGAGGCTCCCCTCAAAGCGCAGAGGAACGGCGGTATTGTCCCGATCGTCGCTTTCCGCTGCCAGGCTGTTCGCGCCCGTGAGGCACAGGGTGCAGCCTTCCCCCAGGTCCAGAAGACAGCGGTCGCCGGTTAGATGCAGGCCGTCCAGAATCAGCTCTGCGCCGCTCTCCGCGACGACGGCGAGATTTTCCGCCTCCCCGGATAGGGTGACGCTGCTCCCTGCCGCCACGGCGAGGGTCCCGGAAGCGCCGAAGGCCAGGTCGTAATGCCCGGAAGTGAGCTTTTCACCGCCGGACACCTGCCGCAGCCGATAGACCGCCGTGACCGTGATATCCGCCTGACCCAGGGCGTAGCGGCTCCAGAAGCCGGTGTATCCCTCTTTGACAGGCACCTCCGGCTCCCCCAGGACCGTGTCGCCGGGCCGGTAGGAGATCTCCGCCACCACTTTGCCGTCGGCCAGGAAGGTCGCGGTATAGCTGTTCTTTTTCTCCGGCTCCGGCATGTCCAGCGCCTCAAAGCCGAAGTCCAAAGTCACCTCGCCGGAAGCGCAGTCCTCGATCACCGCCTCCGTCCCGGCTTTCCCCATGAGGCCGCCCAGTCCCCCTTCGGGGAAGCCCTCGGCGGCGGTCACGCTGCCGGAAGATACGCAGCCAAGCATGGTGAGATACTGGGCATTGCCCACCAGGGTCCCCGCCGCGGCGTTGGCCGCATTGGAGCTGACGCGGAGAGACGCGGTGGAATACGAATCCTCGATGCGGGAGGACTGACGGCCCACGGTGTAGCCCGCCAGGCCCCCGGTATAGCGGTCGGCGCTGACGATTTCCCCGGCGCTGCCGCAGCCGGAAACGGTCCCGCTGAGCTTGCCGACGATGCCGCCGGTGCCGCTGCTGCCGCTGCCCAGGGCGGTAAGCATCCCGAAGTTATAACAATCCTCGATGCGGTCCTCGCCGCTGTAGGACACGGCGGCCAGGCCGCCGACGGAGCATTGGGCGGTCACGGCCCCGTAATTCCGGCAGGAACGCAAAAGGGTGCCGCCGGAAATGTGGGCGCAGAGGCCCCCGGCCAGGCTGCCGGTGACGCTGACCTCCACCCGGCTGTCGCAGTTTTCGATGACGCTTCCTTCCGCGCAGGCGGCCAGGCCCGCGGCGCAGGCGGTGGCGGCGGCGCAGGAGGCGCTGCCAATGACCGTCAGGTCCCGGATCTCCGCATCCTTCACATAGCCGAAAAGGGCGGCGTAGCTGCCGTCGGACCAGGCGGTCATGTCCCGGATCGTATGACCCTGCCCGTCGAAGACGCCCCGGAAGGCCCGCTCGGCGGAGGCGCCGATGCCGGTCCAGGTGCGGACGCCCACGGTGCCGTCCGTGTTTTTCAGGGAGATGTCCGCCCCCAGGGTGACGGTCTCCCCGGCGAAATCGGCGACGCCGGTGTTCACCAGCTTTGCCAGGCCCGCCAGCTGTTCCGCCGTCGTCAGGACATAGCTGCCGCTGCGGTTATACCAGCTCACGTCCGCCAGGCTGAGCCAGCTCTTTTTCCTCGTCAGACGCCAGGCGGAGAGGGTCACGTCCCCTTCGCCGGTGACGGTGTAGACCCCGCTGCGCACCTTCTCCGCGTTTTCCGCAGCGAAGGAGAAGCCGTCGGTGAATTCCAGGTCCATGTCCTCTGGCCCGATGTCGTCATAGCCCCTCGCGGCGACAAGGAGGGTGTTTTCCTGCAGCAGCTCATCCCCCTCGCCCACGGGCTCCTCCTCCACCCAGATCAGCTCCCCGTTTAAATAGCGGTAGCCGGTGCGGCGAAGGGACAGCTCCTGCTCCATGCTTTCAACCACATGGAGGCGGCAGCTGCGGATCTCTGCGAAGACCGCACCGAAAACGCAGTCCTCCGTCACCGTCCAGAAATCCCCGGTGATGGGCTGCCCGTTCACGGTGAAGGTTTTCAGGGTCCAGCCGGGGACCGGCTCGGCGCAGAGCTGTACCAGGGTCCCCGCCGGGACGCTGCCGGAGGGCCGGCAGCCCACGCTTCCGCCCTCGCTCTCAGCGACGGAGACGCTGCAAAGGCTGCCGGAGGAAGCCGCCTGATACCAGAGAATGGGGTAACCGCCGTTGATGCCCGCGGCATCTGCAACAAAGGCAGCGCCGTTGCCGTTGAGCTTTTGGAGGAACTCCGGGCTTTTCAGCTCTGTTTCCGTCAGGGCCTTCACATCCAGGGTCAGCTTGGCCGCCGCCGTGCCCGCATACCAGCCGTTGGCGTCGGGGTCGTCGTCGCAGCCCTCCAGGTAGTAACAGTTCAGAACCTGATAGCTGCCGCTGTCGTGGCCGCCGATGGCCCGGCCCCGAATCGCCCAGTTGGAATCGATGGTGCCCACATTGTAGCAGTTATAGATATCCAGCCCGTCGTTGGAGGCACAGATGCCCCCCGCCGGGCAGGAGAAGACGGTGCTGATCTTGCCTGCGTTGTAGCAGTTGCGGATGACACCCTTGCCCCAGCCCGCGCCCACGACGCCGCCCACGCCCTTGGCGTCGGTATTCAGCACATCGCAGGAGTTAGCGCAGTTTTCCACGACGACGCCGTTATTGGTCTTGCCGATGCGGCCCACCACGCCCGCCACCATGCGCCGCCCGTAGATATAGCCGGGGCCCACGGCCACATTGCGCACGGCGGGCTGCCAGCCGCCCGTGAAGTCGGCGGTGATGCCGCTCACATCCCCCGCGCCGCCCAGGAAGCCCACCAGGCCGATGGCCATGCTGTAGGGAAAGCCCTTGGCGGCATAGCGCAGGCAGCAGATATTCCTTACCGTGTGGCCCTGACCGTCCAGGACGCCGTTGAAGCGGGTGTCCAGCACGAAGCTGTCCCCCTCGATCTCCTCCGGGTCCATGGAGAACTTGCCGCCGATGGGGGTCCAGTTGGGGCCGGACCAGGTCCCGTCGGGGCCCTGCACAGCTCCCATATCCATGTCGGAAGTGAGATAGAAGGTCTTATAGGCAAAGTCCAGCTGGGAGCAGTAGACCGTGTCGCTCACATTGCCGCCACCGGCCCCCACCAGGAGAGTGCCCGGATAGGCGGTACAGGAAATCAGGCTCCGGTCTCCCTTCACCCGCCACTCCGGGGTATGGACATCCAGCATGCCGTTCACCAGCGCGGCTAGGCCCGCCAGCTGGGCGGGGGTGGAGAGCGCAAATTCGCTTTTCGCCGGATCGTACCAGCTTACGTCCACCGCCCCGTCCCACACATCCAGCGTGTAGAACGCAGCGCGAAGGGTCACGTCGCCGTCGGGCATGGTGAAGGAGAAGGTATCCCCTTCCAGGTCGGCATACTCGGTCTTTCCCCCGTATTCCACGCGTACCGTGGCGATATCCCAGCCCGGCAGGGCTTCTACCCTGCCGGTGACGGTGTCCCCGGCCTTGGCGGAGGAAACGTCGGGCAGAAGGCTGCCGCCGGGCTCCTCCCCAGCGGAGATGCTGTACTCCCCCGCCGCAAAAGCGGGGGTGAGCAGCAGGGCCAGGATCAGAAGGACGGAAAGGATCCTTTTCACGGCGTTTCCTCCTCGATGATGTAATAGGTGCCGGTGGCGGGGTCATAGTAGACGGCCCCCAGCTTTTCCAGCTCTCCCTCACCCTCCAGGGCTTCGGACCGGGACATATCCTCCTCGGTGAAGGTGAGGGCTTCCTCGGTGTCGGCGGTCTCGCCCCGCACGGCGCTGATATCCACATTCCAGTTGAGGATGAGGGCCAGCATGATGCCCACGGCCAGGATCAGCATGGCATCGGAGAGGTTGGCCACCCCGTCCAGGGGGTTCACTTCGGCTTCCTCCCGCTGCCTTCTCAGACGGCGGCGCAGCATGATGCTTCCTCCTTTTTCAGCTTCACCAGCTCCAGGATGCATTCCGCCAGGGTCTCCAGGTCGGTGGCATAGCGCCGGTACCAGCGCTTGCGCACGGCGGAGATCACGGAGGCCAGGGCCGCCGCCAGCAGACCGGCGACGGTGGTGTCAAAGGCGGTGAGCAGGGACTGGGAGAGAGTGAAGGTGTCCCCCTGCCCCAGGGCGATGATGCCGGGGCCCAGGGGGATCAGGGTGCCCAGCAGGCCGAACATGGGCCCCAGGCGGGCGATCAGGTCCGTCCACAGCACAGTGCGGTTCCACCTTGCCTCCTCCGTTTCCAGCAGCTGGGCCGCCAGGGCTTCCAGCATGACGGGGGTGAATTCCGAGTGGGCCAGCAGCTCCAGGAGAGCGGCCTTCTGCCGCCGCAGCAGTCCCGCGCTTTCGATGGCGGCGGCCATCTCCCTGTCGCCGGGGCTCTCCCGCAGCTTTTCGATCAGCGCCGGCAGGGCGGCAGTCAGCTTCCGCCGCTCCCCCAGGGCCTCCGCAATCAGCCAGCCCAGCATAAAGACCGCAGCCGCCATGAGCAGGATCAGGACGACCACCACAGGCGTTTCCATGGTGCGGGCCACCGCCCGCAGGATATCCGATATGGTAAAGACCGTGTCTTGCGTTTTCATTTCTTCTTTTCCTTTCGATGGAAGATGCCGAGTCCGCAGCCCCAGGCTGCGCCGAGGAGCAGCAGGCCCAAACAGCCCAGCAGCACCGGCCCTGTCAGGTCCCGCTCCGGCACCTCCTCCAGCACCAGCTGCACCGCGTCGGAGGCCATGGGCTGCTCCCGCCAGTTCATCACGTCGCCCCGGTCGCTGTCCACCGTCACCGGATGGTCCAGGATGCTGTTGACCCACTGGGCGTACTCTGTCCGGGCCATCAGCTCCGAGGAGAGGATATAGACCCCCGCGCTGTTCTCGGAATAGGCTACCTCCTCCGGCTGGGGTTCGGGTTCCGGCTCCGGCTCAGGCTCAGGCTCAGGCTCAGGTTCAGGCTCGGGGTCCGGCTCCGGTTCCGGTTCCGGTTCCGGCTCGGGGTCCGGTTCTGGCTCTGGTTCCGGTTCGGGAGGGGCTTCCGGTTCTGCCGGGGCTTCCGGCTCCGCAGCCGGTTCTGCGGCGGCAGTGCCTTCCCCTTCCGTGCCGGAGGCCGGTTGCGTCTCAGCTTCCTCCGGGGAGACCCGGATATGGATGCGGATGGTCTCCTCTCCCCAGGATGCGGTGATCTCCGCTTCCCCGGCAGATTTCAGCCGCAGGTTGCCGTAAAGGTCCGCCTCCACCACCTCGCTGTTGTTGCTGCTCCAGACGAGGTTATCCAGGATGTACTGCTCCAGCAGGGAGTCCTCCGCGGCTACGTTCACCTGCACCCGGTAATCCTGCCCCACCTTCAGCTCCAGATTGTCCTCCGCGCCGAAGACGGGCTTGCCCGCAAAGGTCACATCGATGGTGTGGACATATTTGGCCGACTGCATGGTCCTCGCCTCCGAGGGGGTGGTCTGGCCGAAGAGCAGGCGGAAGCGGCCCGTGGCGCTCATGAAATCGAAGCCCCGCTCCTGAAAGACGTCGCTCTGGGCGTCCCACTCCCAGTTCTCCTCCAGGGCCAGCATGCAGTCCACCCGCTGGGCCCCGTCGGTGAGTTCGCCCCCCAGGAGAGGCGTGAGGTTCCCGTCCTCGTCGGCGGAGAGGTTGGGGAAATAGTAGCGGGGCCGGTCCAGCAGTTCTTCCTTCTGGAAGCTGGTCCAGGCTCCCACGGCCTGGTCGTCGGTCCAGAAAGCCAGCTCAATGGCCCCGGAAATATCCACCCCCGCCAGCTCCAGCAGGTCCGTCAGCAGGAAGCCCCGGGCCGCGCAGAGGGCGGTGCGGCTTCCGCTGCAGTAGCTGTAGATCAGCTCCTGGGTGGAAAGGGCCCCGTCATAATAATCGTCCAGCTCCTTCCAGTGGAAGGTGGCCTTTTCAAAATAGGGCCCGCCAAGGTAGCCCACCCGGACGGTGATGGTGTCCGTGGCGATGGCCGCCCTTGCCCCCTGGGGCCAGAGGGCGAGCAGCAGGCAGCACAGGATAAAGCAAGGCAGAAGTCTCCGTTTCATGGCGCCCGCTTCCCCGTGGAATTTGCCAGCATGGCCTCCGCTTCCTCCCGGCTCAGCTCCGTCCCGTAAAACAGGGCGTAGAACTCTGTCACCTTGTCCGCCATGTCATAGTCGAAGACCTCCGGGTACAGCAGGTTCCCCAGCCACCAGATTCCCAGGATGCGGTTGACGGAGGGCGGGCTGGAGAGCCAGTTGTAGGGCAGGCAGGGGATCTCGTAATAATCCCCGTTTTGCACGGCCCGGAGCCGCTGCCACACCTCGTCCTCCCCGATGTGGGCGTAGGGACCGCCCTCGGTGAGGAGGATCACATCCGGGTCGAAGAGATAGAGCTGCTCCATATTGATTGTGTTGCCCCCTCCGGAATTGGAAAGCTCCTTCTGGGGCACCACGATGGCGTTCACCGCCCCCACCAGCTCCAGCACGTCCGCCTGGATGCTGCCCCTGGCGTTGCAGTTGAGACCGGAGGTGCCGCTGCCGTACATGACGGTTTTCCGCTCCGCCTCCGGGATCGTCGCGGCCAGGGCTTTCGCCGTCTCCACCGTGTTTTCGATGTAGGCGGCCAGCTCCTCCCCCCGTTCCTCGCGGTCCAGAAGGACCCCCAGCTTCCGGTAGGCCCCGGCGAATTTAACCAGGGTGGTCTCGATGAAGATTGTGGGGATGCCGCACTGCTTCTGGATGCCGTTCATGTCCGAAGCGTGGCCGGCCTTCTTATCCCCCAGGTCGATGATGATGTCCACGTCCGCCGCCAGCAGGGTCTCCAGGTTCAGGGTGGACTTTGCGCCATAGAACTGGCCGAAGGTGGGCAGATCGACGTAGTTTTCCGGCAGATAGCGCAGCTGGCTGGTGCCGGGGGTGCCGCTGAGACCTGCCAGCAGGTCCGGCGCGATGGCGGTGAGGATCATCTGGGCCACGGCCCCGGAGGGGGCCACCCGATGGATCTCCCTGGGCACCGTCACCGTCCGGGCGCAGTCGTCGGTGAAGGTCGTGGTCTCCCCCGCCACCTTCACCTTCGGCACGCCGCAGCCCCCCAGGGACAGCAGCAGGGACAGGATCAGGAGGAGGGAGAGGATTCGGAAAAGATGGTTTTTCATAGTTCTTTATCTCGTTCCAGCATAATGCTTGGCAGAAAACTGCGCCGGTTCGGACACCGGCGGTGTTTTCTAACTGTTGGAGACCGAGTCTGCGGCGGCCTGGGCCGCTGCCTGGACCCGGCGGTATTCCTTCGTCAGCGCTTCCGCCCGCTCCGTCAGCTTGCAGCCGGTGGAGCCGCCGACGCGCACCAGCAGGTCTTCCCCCAGGCTCAGCTCCACCTTTTTGATGGAGGACCAGGCGTAGGAATAGTTGATGCCCAGCTTTTTGGCCGCTGGGTAGATGGCCCCGTATTCCGCCACCCCCTCCAGGAGCAGCACGGCCCGCTCCAGCAGCTCCTCGCTGGGGGTCCGCTCCTGCCTGGGCAGCTGCACCGTGATCCTGTATTTCACGCTCGATCCCTCCTTTCCCATTGGGGGAGGCAGAATGATCGATGATCCTTCCGCCTCCCCGCAGTCTTTTTTTCAGCCTTCCATGCCCAGCACGGTCCGGCAGAAGCGTATCAGCATGGTGATCGCCTCGGCGCGGGTGGAGGTTTCGGCGGGGGCGATGGCGTTACCCGGACGGCCTTCCACGATGCCGACTGCCACGGCCCAGGACATGGCGTCCTTCGCCCAGTCGTGGAGCTGCGCGGTGTCCGCATAGGCGCTCAGATCCGCTTTGGCAGAAGTATCGACGCCCATAGATCCGCAGCAGCGGTAGAGCATGGCGGCGATCTCTTCTCTGGTGACATCCTTGCGGCCCTCAAAGCTGCCCTTGGCGAAGTCCGCCGTGATGCCGTTCTTGTCCGCCCAGGAGGCGGCCGCATAATACCAGTTGGCCGCCGTCACGTCGCCAAAGCCTGCGCCTTCAGCGGCAGGCTCCCCAGCCACGCGGTAGAGGAGCTGGGCCATCATTGCCCGGCTAAGGGTGGTTTCCGGCTGGAACAGGCCGCCGCCCATGCCGTTCACAAGGCCCTTTTTCGCCGCAGCCAGGATATCCGCCTCGGCCCAGGTGCCCGCGATATCGCTGAACACCGCGCCGTTCTTGGAGGTGCCCACGGTGCCCTCCGGCGCTTCCTCGCCGGTGCAGACCGTGAGGGTCAGGACGCCGGTGGGCATCCTCGCCCCGGCAGGGGTATTGGACAGGTCGGTGAACTGGTCCGCAGCGATTCCGTAGACAAAGCGCAGGCTGCCGGAATCGTAGGCAGTGGCGGCCAGGGCAGCCACGGATTCCTCGCTCACCGGCTCCAGATTGCCGGTATTCCAGGTGACGGCCAGGCCCGCAGGCACCAGACTGGAGCCGGTCTCCGTCACGAAGAGGTTTTTGGCGCTGATGTCGTCAAAGCTGGGATAGGATTTGGTATAGACGCCGTCGGAACAGGTGAACTCCAGCCACGTGCCGCTCACCCAATAGTCCGCCGCGCCCGCGTCGGCCAGGAGGGCATCCAGCCCCACCACCTCGGTGGCCACAATGGAGGCCCAGGCTTCGCCCTTGTAATAGAGATAAGCCCAGCCTGCTTCATTCTTCTCGGCAAGAGCCAGCAGCTCATCCTTGCTGTATTCCTTCAGCATGGCCGCTTCGCCCGCACCTTGCTTCAGGCAGAGGGTAAGGCAGACTTCCTTGCCGCCCTCCGCTTCCACGGTGACGACGCCGTTTACCCACACTTTGCCGCCGCCGTAGTTCACGGCGGATTTCAGGCTCTCGTCGGAGGCCCCGTCGCCCTCCCAGAGGAGCATGACTTCATCCCAGCCTGCTTCCGGTTTGTCCACCTTGGCGGAGAAGCCGTCGGCGGCGGTGAAGGTAAGGCTTAGGGTCGTTTCGGCGCTGCCGCTCATGACCTTGGTGATCAGATTGGAAGCGGTGATGCCCTTTACTTCGATTTCCGTTTCGCCATTCTTCCCGCTTTTCACCAGGGTCTTTGCGGTCTCATAAGCCTTCAGGGCGTCCAGGGTCAGGGGCTGGCCGTTATAGAGGACGGCGGCCTGCTCCGCTTCCACGGTGACGACGCCGCTCACCCACACTTTGCCCGCGCCATAGTTCACGGCGGATTTCAGGCTCTCGTCACTGGCCCCATCTCCCTCCCAGAGGAGCATGACTTCTTCCCAGCCAGCTTCCGGCTTGTCCACCTTGGCGGAGAATCCGTCGGCGGCGGTGAAGGTGAGGCTGAGGGTGGCCGCAGCGCTGCCGCCGCCGATCTTCTCGATCAGGTCTGTGGTGGTGATGCCCTTGGCCTCGATTTCGGTTTCGCCGTTCTTTCCGGCTTTCACCAGGGTCTTTGCGGTCTCATAGGCTTTGAGGGCGTCCAGCCCGGTCTCCGCGCCGAAGACAGTGAGCGCCGCCGTTTCTTCTTCTGCGGGTTCTTCCCCGACCTCGTCGGGCTCCGCCGCCGCAGGCTCGGCGCTGGCCCACCACAGCCTGGGGAAATGGATCCCTTCCGCAAAGGCGTCGTTATTCAGGGCTTCCAGCAGGCTCTTGCCGCTGCCGGCAACGATGCCCTCGGAATCGAAGACGCTGGTGGCCCCTTCCGCTTCCTGGTAATAGCCCCAGTTATCCGCGCTGGAGCCGTCCAGCCAGTAGCAGTTTTCGATGATACATTCCGCGTCGTTGCTGGCGGCGATGCCGCCGCTGTATTCCCTGGAAGCGCTGGAAGCGTAGCCCACGAAGAAGCAGTCGGTCACGGAGCCGATAAAGGCGGTGGGTTCCGCAGCGATATGCGCCGCGTCGTCCCGGCTGTTCCAGGTGCCGTGGGCGTCCATGTCCGCGACCTCTTTGGCGTTGTATAGTCATAGTAAACCCCACCATACCAGAGTTGGGGCTGGCTTTTTATGTCATTGAAAGAGAAACAAAGGAGAACCGTGAGTGCTGTGCGGTGGCAAAACACCTGTGTGA
>JAEEGI010027572.1_pt1 | contig 10859 bp, 5 predicted proteins | sample 8958751 | NCBI WGS metagenome assembly JAEEGI01 (sample SAMN16246545, study PRJNA631951) | gut metagenome | biome: gut microbiome; feature: rumen; material: KS-attached | host: Bos | place: Iran: Karaj | collected 2018-10 | reverse complement strand
TCAAGAATGACCCTACACTTATGGTCACCAATGCCGGGATGAACCAGTTCAAGGACATCTTCCTGGGCAATTCCGCTCCCAAGTCAAAAAGGGCTACCGACACTCAGAAGTGCCTGAGGGTCAGTGGAAAGCATAATGACCTGGAGGCAGTTGGACATGACGGTCGTCACCACACCATGTTCGAGATGCTCGGAAACTGGAGTTTCGGGGATTATTTCAAGTCCGAGGCCATAGCCTGGGCCTGGGAACTTCTTACCGAGGTGTACAAAATCGACAAGTCCAAGCTCTACGCCACCGTTTTCGAAGGTTCTCCCGAAGATGGAACCTCCCTAGACGAAGAAGCCAGGGAGGCATGGATGAAAATAATGCCGGAAGACCATATCATCCTGGGAAACAAGCACGACAATTTCTGGGAGATGGGCGACACCGGGCCCTGCGGACCCTGCAGCGAAATCCACATCGACCTCAGGTCTGACGAAGAGATTGCCAGGATTCCTGGCAAGGATCTGGTCAACACCGACAACGACCAGGTCATAGAGATCTGGAACCTTGTGTTCATGCAGTACAACCGAAAGGCAGATGGCTCCCTCGAACCGCTTCCTGCAAAGAACATCGACACCGGAATGGGCTTTGAGAGGCTCTGCATGGTACTGCAGGGCAAGAGCAGCAACTACGACACCGATGTATTCTCAGGAATGATCGGCAGGATCGAGGAACTCTCAGGCCACAAGTACCACGAGAATGAAAAGACAGAGGTCGCAATGAGGGTCATTGCAGACCACATCAGGGCTATAGCGTTCTCGATCGCAGACGGTCAGCTCCCGTCCAATGTCAAGGCCGGTTACGTAATCAGGAGGATCCTACGCCGTGCTGTCCGCTACGGATACACTTTCCTCGGATTCGACGAGCCCTTCCTATGCTCACTCGTTCCACAGCTTGTGGCAGACATGGGAGAAGCCTATCCCGAACTCGGAAAGCAGCAGAAGCTTATCGAAAGCGTTATCCGCGAGGAGGAACTGTCCTTCCTCAGGACCCTGGACCGTGGAATCAGGATGATGGATGACTACATGGAGAAAAACGCCGGAAGCAAGACAATTCCCGGTACTGATGCCTTCATCCTTTATGATACTTATGGATTCCCTATCGACCTTACCGGGCTTATAGCTGCCGAGAACGGATTCACCGTTGACATGGACGGGTTCAATTCCGAACTTCTGAAGCAGAAGGAAAGGGCCCGCAATGCCACCGCCAATGAATTCGGCGACTGGACAGTATTCCTCGAAGGTGAAGAAGCCACTTTCATGGGCTATGACAGCCTTGAACTGGATGGCGTAAGGCTTCTCAAGCAGCGCACGGTCAAGCAGAAAAACAAGACAATGTTCCAGCTCGTCTTCGACAGGACTCCGTTCTATGCCGAAATGGGCGGACAGGTCGGTGACACCGGAACCATTATCTCTTCCAGCGGAGAGCAGGTCAGGATCCTCAACACAGTCAAGGAGAATAATCTTACGATCCACATAGCCGAGAGAATCCCTGAAGAGTGCGAAGGAGACTTTACGCTGAAGGTTGATGTCGCCCGCAGGCTCAAGATTGCAGCGAACCACACCGCCACTCACCTCCTGGACCATGCCCTGAGGGAGGTCCTCGGAACACATGTTGAGCAGAAGGGTTCATTTGTCGGACCGGATTATTTCCGCTTTGACTTCTCCCATTTTTCAAAGGTTACCGATGAGGAGATCCGTAAGGTAGAACACATGGTGAACTCCATGATCCGTTCAGACTACTCCCTCGAAGAAAAAAGGGACGCTACTATGGACGAGGCGATGGGAATGGGCGCCATAGCGCTTTTCGGTGAGAAATACGGAGACCGGGTAAGGGTTGTCAAGTTCGGGGATTCAATAGAACTCTGCGGAGGTACCCACGCCCTCTCGACCGGAAGGATCGGTTTTTTCAAGATAGTCTCTGAATCAGCTATCGCAGCCGGTGTCAGAAGGATTGAAGCCATCACCGGAGAGGCTGCCGAAAACCTTCTCGATTCTGTGGCCGACACCCTGAAGGGAATAAGGGAGATGTTCAACAACGTTCCCGATGTCGCATCTGCAGTACACAAGATGATTGCTGAGAATACTGATGCTCGCAAGAAGCTCGAGGAAATCGCCAAGGAAAAGGCCGCTGAATTCGCAAGGCGTATCAAGGAGAATGCAGAGGAAATCAATGGAATAAATATTGCAACATCCAACCACGACGTCGATCCAGCCATGTTCCGCGAAGCGGCTGCCATCCTTCAGAAAGAGGTGACTAATTTCGCCCTTGCGGCGGCATACACCCATGATGGCAAACCTCAGCTTCTGTTGATGTATTCTGCTGATCTGGTCGCATCCGGCCACAATGCCGCAGCCGACATCCGCGAGGCAGCCAAATTCATCCAGGGAGGAGGCGGAGGACAGCCCTTCCTTGCAACAGCCGGAGGACGTGACACAGCAGGTCTTCCTGCGGCACTGGACAAAATGGTGGAAAAGGCCACAAGCTAGGCAACATAGCCTCACCAGATGAAGAAACTTGACAGATTCATACTGACCTCGTTCATAGGACCATTCTTCATGATCCTCTTGGTCGTCATCTTCATCCTGGTGATGCAGTTCCTCTGGGTCTATATCGACGAACTTGTCGGAAAAGGCCTGGATTTCAAGATCATCGTCGAATTCCTCTTCTGGGGCAGTTGTACCGTCCTTCCGCTAGCTCTTCCCCTCGCCACCTTGCTTGCATCCATGATGACAGTGGGAAGCATGGGCGAAAACAATGAGTTGATCGCACTCAAGGCCGCCGGCGTTTCCGTCCTAAGGGTCATGGCCCCTCTGATGATCGCTTCCATGATCATCAGTATCGGTACATATTTCGTCATCAACAAACTGGTGCCGGTAGCTTACAACGAGATATTCACACTCAGGGATGACATCAAAAGGACCAAGAACGAGATAAAGATTCCCGACGGAGTATTCTACGACGGAGTCGATGGTTTTGTACTCAGGGTCGGTACCACGGATGAGAACGGCATGATGAACGATGTCATGCTCTACGACCACCATGGCAAGGGAAACACCAGGCTGACTCTGGCAGACTCGGCCGAAATGCGCCTTTCCAAGGACAAGTCCTACCTGACGATCAAGATGTACAACGGCACGAACTACCAGGAGACCAATGAAAAGGCCTATAAGGACACTTCTCTCCAGCTTCAAAAGATCGACTTCACGAAGCAGGAAATGGTTGTCCTTCTGGAAAACTATGCCTTCCAGAAATCAGACAGCGCCAGGTTCGGAGACCAGGTTAAGGCCCTGCCTCTCTGGAGGCTCAGGGAGGACAAGGATACCCTTCGTATTGAAAGGGACAGCACCAAGACATCCCAGTTCATGTACACCGCGGCGTCTTACCTGTTCGCCCTCAACAACCAGCTCGACACAGTTCCTTCGGGAATAAACAGAAACTTTGAAGATTCTGAATATCTTCAGTTTCCAGACGAAAGACATAAGGCAAATGCCCTTGGAAGGGCCTCCAATACTGCGAGACAACTCCAGGGCAACCTGCAGAACTATGAATTCGGTGCTTTTGACTACACCGTAAAGCTTCGCTGGACCGTCTTGGAATTCCTCCGGCGCTACGGCCAGGCGATTGCCTGCTTCATCATGTTCTTTATCGGGGCTCCAATCGGGGCTCTCATCCGTAAAGGTGGACTTGGAGTAAGTGCCATTGTGGCCCTTCTCTTCTTCCTCCTCTACTGGATAGTTGATATCACCGGTGTAAAACTGGCGAGGGACGGTAGTGTGAGCGCCTGGGTGGGAGCCTTCGGCTCGGCGATGGTCCTGATGCCGATAGGAGTCTATCTGACATTCAGGGCCGTCCATGACACAGACCTGTCCAACATGGACACCCTGAAGAACTGGTGGAAGAAGTTCCGCAGCCAGGTCGCAGGACTGTTCAAGAAGACCAGGATAGTCTTCATGGGTACTCCGGAATTCGCCGTAGCCTCCCTGAAGGCTTTGATTGACAAAGGATACAATGTCGTTGGAGTGGTCACAGTGGCCGACAAGCCAAGCGGACGCGGTCAGAAAGTGAATGAAAGCGCAGTCAAGAAATTTGCAGTGGAAAAGGGTATTCCCGTTCTTCAGCCGGTTAAGTTGAAGGATCCTGGATTTCTGGCTGAGTTGAAGGCATTCAAAGCAGACTTATTTGTAGTAGTAGCTTTCAGGATGCTGCCCGAAGAAGTCTGGACAATGCCAAAACTCGGCACATTCAACCTCCACGCAGCACTTCTGCCACAGTATCGCGGTGCCGCTCCTATAAACTGGGCAGTCATCAACGGTGAGACCAGGACCGGAGCCACCACATTCATGATCGACAAGAACATCGACACTGGAGGAATCATCCTTAGACAGAGCATCATCGTATCCGAGTCGGACAATGCAGGCGATGTACATGACAAACTGATGGAAATCGGTGCGGAAATGGTGGTACAGACAACCCAAGGTCTTATAGAGCACAATGTGGACACCCGCCTCCAAAGAAGCTTCATCCAGGGTTCCGAGGTCTTGAAGACTGCTCCGAAACTTACCCGTGAACTTTGTCACCTAGACTGGAACGACACTACCAAGCAGGTCTATAACCTGATCCGGGGTCTGAGTCCCTACCCTGCCGCCTTCACCGAACTGGTCAAGGACGGCTCCTCCCCTATTCAGCTCAAGGTCTACTCCGCCGAGAAGGTTGATCCTCGGTTCGAAGGGGACGGCAATTCGGACGCCTCGCTCCGCTCGGCCCCACCGCTCGCTTCACTTCGTTCCGCTCCGGTCCCCCCTCTAGTGCCGAGGGTGGCATTGTCCTCACCTGCCGTTCCCTTCGAACCTGGAAGAATAATCTCTGACGGGAAGACGTATCTATGGATAACGACTGCAGACGGAGCCATTTCACTGAAGGAGGTACAGCTGGCCGGGAAGAAACGGATGGACATCGGTGCTTTCCTCCTCGGTTTCCGCGATCCTGAATCTTATTCCACCACTCCCGGCACCTCCAAGGCCGAGATCGAAAAGACAAGGCAGTCATGAGCACGGTAGTAATCATAGGTGGTGGAGAATTCCCGAGAAAAGCATATCCCAGGGAACTTGTCCGCCAGGCTGACGTGATCGTCTGCTGTGACGGCAATGCACTCAGGGCATTTCTCCGAAACCGCGAGAAGATTTTCGGACATCCAAGAAGGGAGCCGGACGCGATAGTCGGTGACATGGACTCCATGAAGCCCGGACTCGCCAGAGAGTATTCCCATTTGCTCGTCAAAATTGAAGAGCAGGATGACAATGACATAACCAAAGCCCTTCATTTCATCCTTGACCACTATCCGGACGTAGACACAGTCCATTTAATCGCTGCGACCGGGAAAAGGGAGGACCACACAATCGGGAACCTCGGCCTGCTGATGGAATATGCTGCTGCCGAACCCGGCTTGAACATCGACATGGTCTCCGACTATTCCACCTCATTTGCAATAACCGACAGCTGTGAACTGTTTCTGGGAAAGGGACGCCGTATCTCACTTTTCAGCCCGGACAATTCCCTTGTCCTCAAATCCAAGGGACTGGAATGGGCTACCGACAATGTTGTCTTTGACAACTGGTGGAAAGCGACCCTGAACCGCACCACTGAAGATGCAGTCAAACTGGACTTTTCTCACAAATCATTGGTATTAATCATAATTGATTAATCATTTTTGGTTATATTTGTCTGAACGGACAAACCTATCATCAATATGCTTAAGAAAATAAGAGTCATCCTGGCGGCCCTCTGCTTCGTGGCCGTCACCCTGCTCTTCCTGGATTTTTCCGGAACATTGCACCATTGGCTCGGCTGGCTGGCCAAGATCCAGTTCCTGCCGGCAGTACTGGCGCTTAACCTGGTTGTCATTATCGCCCTGCTGGTATTGACTATCCTGTTTGGAAGGATATACTGCTCGGTAATATGCCCTCTCGGAGTTTTCCAGGACGGAGTGGCCAACCTGAGCAGGAAAGGGAAGAAAGGCAAGTATTCCTATTCAAAGGAAATCAAATGGCTGCGCTATGGAGTTTGGGTGATTTTCGTAGTCGCCTTCATTGCCGGAATCAATGCACTTGTCGCCCTCCTGGCACCCTACAGTTCATGGGGAAGGATCGTCCAGAATCTCCTGGCACCGGTCTGGCAGTGGGGCAACAACCTGCTTGCCGCAATTGCCGAGCGTAGAGACAGTTACGCCTTCTACACCAAGGAAGTCTGGCTCAAGAGCCTGCCGACATTCATAGTCGCCCTGGTCTCCCTGATAGTGGTTGTGATTCTTGCATGGAGGAACGGCAGGACTTACTGCAATGCAATCTGCCCTGTCGGTACGACATTGAGCTTCTTCTCGAGGTTCGCAATGTTCCGTCCTGTAATCGATGCTTCCAAGTGCAAGAGCTGCCATGTCTGTGAGAAAAAGTGCAAGGCGGCCTGTATCGACATCGACGGAGGCAAGAAGATCGACTATTCCCGATGCGTTGATTGTTTCAACTGCCTTGAAAACTGCAAGTTCGGAGCCCTCAAGTATCGTTTCGCATGGGGACAGAAATCAGAAGCCCAGGAGGCTGCTCCGGAGGACAAGACCCGCAGGGCTTTCATTGTGGGAAGTGCCATCGCCCTTGGTGGAGCAGCTATTCCCGCACGCGCACAGACTGATGAAGATGCCCCGGTCGAAATCCAGGGTGAAGGTGGCTTTGCGGACATCATTCCCAAGGTTGCCCCGAAACGCTCCGTGGAGATTACTCCTTTCGGATCGGAGAGCGTGGAGGCCTTCTACAAACACTGCACAGCCTGCCAGCTTTGCGTTTCAGTCTGCCCCAACGATGTACTCAGGCCTTCAAAGAAGCTCAGTCACCTGATGCAGCCTGAAATGTCCTTCGAGCGCGGCTACTGCCGTCCCGAGTGTGTCAAGTGCTCCGAGGTCTGCCCTGCCGGAGCGATTCTAAAGATCACTCCCGAAGAGAAGACCCAATGGAAGGTCGGAACTGCAAGCATACAGACCATGCTCTGCCTTGTCGAGAATGGTGAGGTTGAAGAGTGTGGCAACTGTTCACGTCACTGCCCTGTCGGAGCAATCCATATGGTCCGCAAGGAAAGGGAAGACGGCAAGAGGGTGATGGTCCCTTCAGTGGAAGAGGAACTTTGCATCGGATGCGGAGCCTGCGAGAACCTGTGCCCTGCCCGCCCGATCAGCGCTATTACTGTAAACGGATACCAGATTCACCATAAAGCCTGACAACGCCATGAACAAGAATATTGACAGAAGAGAATTTCTCAAGAAGACCGGTGAAGGCGCTGCCATAGCCGGAGCCGTTGCCATGGCAGGTGCATGCGCACCCAAGAAAACTGTGGAGACAGCTGTGGCAAATGCTGTCGCCAATGATGGCAAGGATCCCCTCGAAACCGGAAAGATGGAACTCCGTACCAATCCTGGCAACGGGGATCAGGTCTCCCTTCTCGGCTACGGTTGCATGAGGTTCACCATGAAGAAGGACAGCAACGGCAAGGACATTATCGACCAGGAGAATGTAAACAACCTGATTGACTATGCACTTGCTCACGGAGTCAATTATTTCGACACAGCCCCGGTATATCTTCAGGGCCAGTCGGAGAAGGCCGTAGGAATTGCACTGAAGAGACATCCAAGGAACAGCTATTTCATTGCCACAAAGATGTCCAATTTCCAGAGCAACGACCGAAAAGTCGCAATGCAGCTCTACGAAAATACCTTCAAGAACCTCCAGACTGACTACATCGACTATTATCTCCTCCACTCCCTTGGATCTGGAGGAGCAGCAGGTTTCACTGCCAGGTTCGAGGACAACGGAGTGATCGATTTCCTGCTCGGCGAAAGGGAGAAAGGAAAGATCCGCCAGTTGGGTATTTCATTCCACGGCAACAAGGAAGCTTTTGACGACATGATGAAGTTCCATGACAAATACCACTGGGACTTCGTTCAGATCCAGATGAACTATTTTGACTGGAAACATGCCGACGGAAGAAGGAATGTGAATGCCGAGTACCTTTACCAGGAACTTGACAAGCGCGGGATTCCAATTGTCATCATGGAGCCTCTTCAGGGTGGCCGTCTTGCAAAGCCTGCTGAGAACGTGGTGACCAGGCTTAAAGAGCGCGATCCCCAGGCATCGCTTGCATCATGGGCATTCAGATTCGTAGGGTCTTACCCCAGAGTCCTCACTGCATTGAGTGGAATGGTCTATATGGAGCACCTACAGGACAACCTTCGTACTTTCATGGACTTCAAACCCCTCACCGAGGATGAGAAGACATTCCTTGACACCGAGATTGCAGACATCATGGCCAACTATCCTACAATTGACTGTAATGACTGCAAGTACTGCATGCCATGTCCTTACGGTATTGACATACCCGGGATATTCATGCATTACAACAACAACGTGAACAAAGGAAACTTCCCTCGCAGCAAGGAACAGGAAGAGTACCAGAAACTACGCAGGGCCTATCTGGTCAGCTACGACAGGGCGATACCGACACTCCGTCAGGCCAGCCATTGCGTAGGTTGCCGCCAATGCATCCCCAAGTGTCCTCAAAGCATCCAGATCCCGCGTCAGTTGCGCAGGATAGATGACTATGTGGAGAAACTGAAACAGAACACCCTGACGTCAGAGTAGTCATTTGCCTTTAGGGCCTATTTCATTGAACGGAATAGGCTTCAGGCCGTATTTAGCAAGGACTTCAGGCGAAAGATAATACTCAAGAGATTCAGTCACGGGATCCTCGCCTATCGAGATCCCGTGATTGTTTTGTAGGTAATTCTGACCTTTGTCGTCGTAAAACATCCTCCTGCAACCGACAATCAGGTTGTTCCTGACGTTATTGCGGTCGACATTGGCATGGATGTCACCTTTCAGTTCGGGATAACGTTCCTTGTAGAGAGAAGAATCGATGTCCACCTCCCCATGGATCTTTTTCTGGACCTCCTCCCTTGTAAGCGCCTCATCCCACCTGGCCTGCCCCCATGGCGAAAAACTGACTCCGAAGTTGCAGTTGTAGATTACATTATTCTCCACCAGATTGTCTTTTCCTCCATGGATCTGAACAGCTCCGAAATGGACACCTCCGACATTATTGAATATATTCCCGTAAATAGACTGGCCTGAGATCATGTCATCCAGCCGGACTCCTGCAGCGCCGTGGAGCGAACCTCCACGGATGTTTTCCCAAAGATTGAATCGGATGACATTGCCACGGTAGCCATAATTATAGAATATGTCCAATGCTCCCTGATCGTCGCTCTCCTTGACGAGATCATGGAAATGACAATACTCGATCACTACATCATTCCCCTCGATACGCATCGCCGAAGATGAGGAGCCCGAGAATTCACAATGTGAGACAGAAAGGCCGCATCCGTGGAAAATCAAGGCGGGTTCATAGGTATGCCGGAACAGTGAGATGTCTTTTACTATTGTGTTGTTCACCACATAACCTGAATGCTTAAGGATGCGCCTGTCACCTCCCGAAAGATTCATCCCGGTATGGCCCAAGGTTTCGAAACAGCAGCTTTCGATAGTCACATTCTCCGAAGAAATTACATGAAGCGCGTCGCCACCGAAGCGGGAAACTTTGACCCCCTCCAGAAGGACATCTCTTGAGTCAATTACTGAAACCGCATTTGTCCGTCCTCCTACAAACGTCAGCTCCTTTATAGTAACCCCCTCGCAATCTGATACTTCTATCATAGCATCAGAATTAAACACTGACAGGCAGACCTCGTCTCCATTGACATATCCTTCAGGAGGGAGCCAGTACATCTTCCCTTTTTCACGGTCGATATAATACTCACCTGGGGAGTCCAGGGCGCAGAGAAGATTCACTCCGCGGAATTTGAAACCGGACCTGTATCCGTAGTTATGCCATGGTTCACTCAGAGTGATGGTCTTTTCTGAAGTGTCGATGGAAACTATTCTCCCATAATCATCCCTCCAGTCCCACCTGAAATAACCATAGATCCATGCGTCTTTCTCATCGGCCCATGACGAAATCACGTCATCTACATATTTGAAAACCCCCTCCTTATGTCCAATATCATCCAACCTGGTCTCTCCCAAGGCATCGGAAGCGATCAGGAAGCCTGAATCAGGATAACTCGCAATTGACTGGCGTATTCCTTTCCAGTACAAATCCACTAGGTTACCCTTCAGGCAGGCGCCTCCTAAATCCTGTACTCCCGAACGACTCAGATCTGCCTCAAGCAATTGCCCATTCTTCCTGAACCTGGTTATCTTCCTGTCTCCCCTGATGACCGGGGAGGCTCCTGGAGCAGCTTCGATTGATATGGAACGGCCTTTAATCCCTTGAAGGGAAAGGGTCTTCCCTGGATAATAATCTCCATCCATAAGCACCAGACGGACATCTCCCTCTCCCGCCAGGATTTGGCCTATAGCATACTCAAGCGTTTTCCACGGCCTTACCTGTGTACCCGGCCAACTGTCATTGCCTCGAGGTGAGACATAGCGCTCAGTTTCAAAGGAATTGGCGGGAAAGATAGGGACAAGGAACAGGATAAACAGGAAAAGAATCCGCAGGAATCTCATGACGGAAATCATTTTTTAGGTTTTATACCACAAGATAGGATTTTTTTCTTATATTTGCAGTCCCGTTTGACGGGACTTAGCCATGGAGAGATGCTCGAGTGGCTGAAGAGGCACGCCTGGAAAGCGTGTGTACCCCAAAAGGGTATCGCGAGTTCGAATCTCGCTCTCTCCGCTAAAACCCCTTACAGAACGTTCTGTAAGGGGTTTTTC
>JAEEGI010027571.1_pt1 | contig 10859 bp, 3 predicted proteins | sample 8958751 | NCBI WGS metagenome assembly JAEEGI01 (sample SAMN16246545, study PRJNA631951) | gut metagenome | biome: gut microbiome; feature: rumen; material: KS-attached | host: Bos | place: Iran: Karaj | collected 2018-10 | reverse complement strand
AATATCAATATCAAGTGAGAAATAAGTACGAGAATAATCAATGTGATACAATAAATAATTAATGTTCATGCAAAAGGATAATTATTATTATATAAAAGATGATAATAATTTTCTAACATCTTCAAAGATAAAAGTAGAAGAACTTGGATTATATTTGAAAAATAAAAATAAATATAATTTAAATATTATTATTAATAATGCCCATTATAATATTATCAAAACATTAATTTTAACTTCAAATGGAAATTTAATTTCTTGTTAAAGAGATTAAAAAAATAAAAATTATTGAAAAGAATATATCATAAATGAATTAAAATTTTAGAATATTCAGATTTTATAAGGATAATATTATTATTAGAAGAAAAAAATATTTTAGTATCATCTGGAAAAAATGAAAGTAATTTTTAATGTTTAAAAAATAATAATAATTATGAAAATATTAAAAATAAAAAACTAATTTTTGGAATGTTTTAAATAATATTGATAATGAATGAATAACTATTGGAGGAAAAAAATGGAATAATTAAAAGTATTTCTATTTCAAAATTAAAAACAATAAAAGAAATCAATAATAAATTTCAATTTGGAACATTTGTGTTATTCATGATAAAAATTGATTTTTAATTGGAGGATGGAGTAATAAAATGAATATTTATAATAGTTATAATTATGAATATTTAAATACTATTGATAATGCTAATTCAAGTGATATTATTGGAATTTTTGTTTAAAATTTTTGGAATTATTCTTTATAATTCTAAATGCTATAATTAAAATTTGGAAATTTTAAAATATTTTTTTCATATTTTTTTTGATTTATTTTATATACTTTTTAATTATTATTTATAAAGGAAACAATTTTTCTATTATAATTATCTATTTGATCCTATTAAAATTATATTATGAAATATTTTCAATTAAAAGACTCAATTTATATTCTATTAATAAATCATAGAACAAAAAAATATTTAATTTAATTTTTTGTAACTTTAAAAAAAAATTAATTGTTTATATTATTAAAAATAGATTTTATATATTAATAATTGATATATATATCCACTCGAAATGAAATAATAAATTTAAATGAGTGACAAGGAAGTTAAAATAGAAAATTCAGATGTTGGATTAACAACTAATGAGAATGTACTTCATTTTAATCAAGAAAAAAGTTTATTATCCAAAAAAAAAAGAATTATCCTATTTTCATTATTTGGAATATTTTTGGTGGCATTGTTAATTGTAAGTGGAACAATCATAATAAAAATAATAAAAGATAATAACAATACTCAAGCAGCAAACGACGAATATTATGAAGAAGAAGAAAATGATTCTGACATTGAAATTATTGATATAAATTATAAGAAAAAAGATATATTAATATACAATGAAATTCAATCAAAGAATTTAAGCTTGAAATTAAAGAATGATGATAAAAAAGAAAATAAAATAGACCCATATGAATCAACGACAACATTAAAATATTTAATAAATATATATGATAATAAGACAATTAATTCAATGATAATATATTATGCATATGCTGGAATAATTGATGTTAATTTAAAAATTAGAAATAAGGAATCAATATTAATTGGAGGAGAAGATATAAGAGAAAATATAAAGGTTAATGCTGAAACTCCAGTTGTTAAATTTAGTTTTAATAAAAAAGGAAAAATATTAACTTTTGAATATAATGAACATATGAATAATACTTTGATTAATTATTTATATGAATTTATTGAAAAAGTGATTCCTGAAGTTTCAAAATCTTCTTTTAATAATAATAGAAGATTATATGAGAGAAAATACGAAGGAGATAAAAATAATGGATTCATTTTTAATGAAAAAATTCCTAAAAAAAAAAATAAAAATGAAAAAGAAACAATAATTTGGAAATCAAAAATAGAATCAAATAAAGTTAAAGAAGTAATTGGTTCTAAACATTTATTTCTTTCTTTCATTAATGAAGATGTCTCTTTTTCAATTGATCAAATGATAAATAATGTTACTTCTACAATTTCTTTATCACAAAAAGATTCTTTAAATAATGAAGAAATTTCAGATAAAATATCAAATTTATTAAATGAACTTAATTTTATTAATTATTTTCAGAATGAAGAAAATCAAAATGAATTATTAAATAATAGAAATTTAGAATATATTAATACATATGCGTTACCAATTTATTTTTCTTATCCTATTTTTAATAAAAATATTTTAGGTTTTAATTATAGTTTAGCTGCTATTATTGATTTTGTTCCTATTTCAAATTCATTAGATATGAATTTAATTTTAGCAATTAATAAAAAGGAGTATATTATTTTTTCTGAAAAAAGAGAAATTAATTTCGGTGATATAATTAATAATATCAATGATATTAAAATAAAAATATATTCTATATTTTTAAAAGAAGAGAATATATTTCAATCAATTTTTAATGAATATGAAGAAAAAATTAAAGATTTGATAAATGAATTAAATAATGAAAAGGAATATTATCCTTTAATTGAAAATACTGCTTTTAATAATGAATTAAATAAAATTTTAAAAGCTATAAATGAATCAACTGTTACAATTTATAATAGAGTATATAATAGTAGTATAAAATCAAATCAAAATTTAAATTCTTTATTTGAAGATATTAAAAATAATAATGAAGAAAATGTAAATCAAATGATTCAAATTACAAATTCTAATATTGACTCTTTTATTAATTCAAATAAAAACAATTTAGATATATTATATGATTCTTGGAATGAATTTTATCAAAATATTATTCCAATACTTAATAATTTTCAAACACAAATTGAAAATGATCATTCTTTTAATTTTGATATAGGACTTTATTATAATATTAAAGATGAAATAAAATATATTTTATATATATTTGATAATTTTGTTGATAATTTAAAAAAGAGTTTAAATACTGAAGAAAATAAATTTAAAAAATATTCAAATGATATATTTGAAGAATTAATTGAACCTCAATTAAAACAAAGTGAAATTATAATAGAAAATATAAAAAATAATTCTTATGTTATTGATGCAATGAATATTATATTAGGAACAATAAATGGAGATAAAAAAAGAAATGATACAATAGATAATATTAATAATTTAAGAATTATTCTTAATTCAATTATGAATGAAATTTTTTCTCAAATATCAAAAACATATTCTAATAAAATTATATCTGAACAATTTATTTCTGTTCAAAATGATATTAAATTAAAATATGATGAAATGAATATTCAAAAAGAAGAAATTATCAATAAACTTAAATTATTAAATAAATATGATATTGATTATAATATTTATTTTGAAGATTTTAAAGTGTTATATAATTTAAGAGATGAAATAAAAAAAAAGAAAAATGAAAGTTTGAAACAGAATTTTTCAAATCAATTAAAAGATTTATCAGATTATTTTTTAGATAAAAATGAAACAGATGAAATAAATAATACAATTATTAATTATTTTAAAAATATTTCAAATTATCTTTCTAATGGAGATTTTAATAATTCAATTATTGAATCTGAAAAATTTATTAATATTGTTGATTCAATTTATGAAAAATATTTGGGAGAAGATTTTGTAAACAAAATTTCTAACTATTATTCAAATAAAAACTTAATTGAAAAAATGATAAATGATTATTATCAAGAATTAAATACATCTTATTCAAAAATAAATACTTCATTCATTGATATTAATTATAAAAATCATAAAGATAAATATATTTCTAAACCAAAAGAAATAATAAATCAAATAAGAAATATTTCATATACTATTTCTCCTGAAAATATTACTTTATATAAAGAAATTGAAGATTTAATTATTAACAAAATTAATTATTGTGTTTTTTATTCATCTGATTCAATTTTTGAAATTATTATGTATGAATTTAAATCATTTCTTCAAAAAAATTTAAGTGAAATTTGTGAAATTAACAACAACACAAAAAACTGTGAAAAAATTGAGGAGAATTTAAGAAAGGTTTACTTAAAATATAATAATTTTAATAATCCACATATTTATGTTCCAAAAGTAAAAGATGATCAATTTGGAATTAAAGATATTATTATTTCAAAAGAAAATGATATTAAAAATTCTTTTCAAGTAATAATAGATAAAATAAATCTTGATTTTGAAAATGATAATATATCATTATTTGATAATGATAATTATCAAATATCAAAATTAATTCTTTCTCAATCAACTCTTCAATCAATAATAAATATTTCTCAAAAAATTTTTGAAAATGATATTCTTTCAAACTTTAATCCAATTGAATATACAGAATTTTTTAAGAATAAATTAAAATCTCAAAATAATGAAACATTAAATTTTATTTATAAATTACTTGAAATGTTCAATAATGAAACTTCTAATTATATAAATAATTCATTAGAAAAATTTAAATCTGACATTCAATTATATTTATTTTATGGAATAAATATCGATGAAATTAATAAAAATATTGATGTTATTGCAAATAATACATTTATACTTCCTAATTATTTAAAAAATGAATTGATGGGTTATCTTTATTATTCGAGTGGTCCACTTGCTAAAATAGAAAACATATTTAATGAAGAAATTAATTTCCATTCTATTACTTCAGAGAATAAATACCATTTTAATGAAGATAATTATCGAAAAGATTTTATGGAAACATATGATTTAATACAAAATGAATATGAAAAAAGAAAAAAAGAATTATTTAAAGATTTTGATATTTCTAATTTAATTAATTCATTATCAAATAATATTAATAATTATATTGAAGAATATTATGAAAATACTCTTGAAAGTATTCATCATATAAGTGAAATAACTAAATTTGAATTTTTAAATATGACTATTTCAATTAAAGAACTTTATGAAAAAATATTGGAAAATAATAAAGATAAAATAATTGATAAAAAAAATAAAAGTATAAAAGAAATTTATGAATCATATTTTGAAAAATTAAAAAATGCAATATTTGAAGAGATTGATATAGAATTTAATATCATTTTACAAAGATTAAATTATGAATATATGTCAACTACAATGTTATATAATATACATTCTAATAATATTGATGAAATTATTTATGAAATTAAATTTGAAGAAATATCAAAAAAAGATTTGATTAATGCAATAAATTTATTCTTTGAAAAAATTAATCATATTTATAATTGTGAAAATATTAATGAAATTTTGAATAAATCACAAAATAATTTAATAAAAGAATATCCTTTTAAATTTGCTTTTGAAAATGAATTATCAAATTCAATTTATAATGATATAATAATGATATCTCAATTAAGTTATAATAGATTAATAGAAGAAAAAAAATCATTTCAATATTATATTCAAAAATTGTATTTAAATCAATTTGATAGGTTTGTTGCTGATTTTTTTGAAAATGATGGAAAAAATTATTTAATTCTTTCCTCTCAAAATGATTATATAAATAACATTTATCCTAATTTTCAATTAATAAGTTCAACAATTAATGAAAATTATAATTTTTTCATTAATCTAATTGAAACTGAGAAAATACAAACTCTTCAATTAAATGTTTGGAATAGTTTAAATGAAAAATTAGATATTATTGAAAATAAATTAACAATTATTCCAAATAAAATTAATGATGCTATTTTTACTAAAATTGAAGTTATTAAAGAAGTTATTCAAAATGAATTAATTAATTCATTTTATAAATATATTGAAGAAGAAAATAAAAAATTGAAAAATAAACTTAATTCAAAAGTATATGAATTAATTCCAATACAATTTGATTCTTCATATAAAGAATTTACAGAAATGGTTTTTAATGAATTTAATGAAAACATTATTAAACAGACAAAAGAAATGTATAATACAAAAATTACAAAAGACTTAAAAAACATAACAGATGATATTAATAATTATAAAAAATATATTTCTTCACTAAGAACATCAATTACAAATCAACAATTTTTAGTTTTAGAATCATATTATGAAAAATTAAATAAATCAACTTCTTCTTTTAAAAAAGAAAATTTAGAAAAACCAGAAAAAAATGAAAATATTTTATCTTTGTTTGAAAATAAAATATTTTCTTTTGTTAATAATATTATCCAAGAATATAATAATGGAAAAAAAGAAGGAGAAGAAGAAATAAATAAATTATTAAAATCTTTTGAAGTAGGAAATCTTGTTGATTCAACTCTAGTTAATTTTAAATCAAGCAATGTAAAGAATGATATTCTTACTCTTCAAAATAAATTCTCTTTAACTTATGAAAATTTCAAAACAGATATTAATAATAAAATGAAAGATTTCTTTTTGGGATTTAAAGATAAAATAAAAGATATTAATTTTAATGGTTTTAAAAAAAAATTACGTAATTTAGAAAAATATAATTGGATAGAAATAGAAGAACTATTAAATAAATTTGAAGCAATGTATCAAAATTTTAGTCAAAAAATTTTAAATTATGAAGGATATTATAATTTAACAAAAAAAAGAAATAAAAATTTTCAAATAACATATAGTACTATATCTTCATTAACAAATAATTTTTACATTAATAAACATCTTATTCTACAATATACTGATGATTCAACATTAGATGATTATTTAATGAAAATAGAAAGAGATTCAAATTCAATTCAGAATGATTCTTTATCTTTTATAATTGAATGTGAAATTCGAACAGATAATTTTCATAACACCATTTATTCTTCAATGAAATATTCTTGGAATAATATAAGTAAAGATATTTCTTCTTCTATTTATCAAATTTTAGACGATATTTATTCTGAGAAACTTAGTTATTTAAATGATATTTCTGAAAATAATACTATTTTTCAAGATTATTTATTAAATAATACTGTTCATTTTAATTCTGATGAAATTATAAATTCAATTGATATTAATATTAAAATTAAAGATCAAAAATATGGTTATTCATTAAAAAAAGTAAATAACTATGATTTTAATCTTGATGTGTATGTAGGAAGTAAAATAGATATAACAACAAATGTAAATATTAAAAATTTAATTATTCAAACAATTTCTGGAGAAGTTGGCTCAGGAAAAGTAGGAATAAATGCAAATTATACTTTACATGATTATACTGTTGGTATTGATGGTTATGCCTATTTAGATGAAGTGAATTATGAATCTTCTCTTTCAATTAAAGAAAGTTCTGAATGTGTTTTTAAAGAAAATAAATCTGAACCTGAAAGAAATGAGCACTTTAAAAGAAGTTTTTCAAATTATATAGAATAATATTTATTTTATTATATTTTTTAATAATTTTATTATAATTTAAGATAATTTTTTTTATATTTTTCTTAAAAAAATTATTACCCTTTTTTAAAGAATACCTTTTTTTTCTTATAAAACTAATTCAATCTTCTTATTATAAAAAATGGATGATGGGAAAATACCAAAAAATTTTATATTCTTAGGAATATTTCTTAGTCCTCTATTAGTTTCATTTATTATAGTATTTGTTTTATTAGGGATTAAAGAATATAATGATGGAAATTTTAATGATTTTTACAACAATTGGAAAGAAGGTCCAATAACAAACATTACATTAGTAGATGATGAAAATGTTAATGATAAGAATTATATATCTTTATCAGAATATAATGGGAAAAATCTTTATAAATGGAAAGGAAAAACATTTAAAATAGAAAGATCAAAAACTAATTACTTTAAATCTTTTCCCAAAAAAAAAACAAAAGAAATGGATAAAGAATGTGGAATTGATTCTTTTGGAAATAAATTATTTTATCCATCTGAAGAAGAATGTCCAATAAATTACATTGAATTTTCAAAAAACGAAAATCCTTATTTAAATAATATAAATATAAAAACTTTAAAATTTAATGATTCAAATTATCTTCATTTTTCTAATGAATTTGTTGAAGGAAAAATTTTAGTTGATTTTGTTGTTAGTGATCATTATGGACCTTGTAGTAATAGTAAATATAGTAAGAATATTAATTCTTTTTTTAATGAAAATCAATGCAATGATATAATTTTAGATTATTCTTATATTAATTTAGATAAGGAATCTTTTAATGATTTTAAAAAAGATAATAATATTAATGAAAATGGGAAAAATTTAGAAAATATGACTAATATTTATTTATATGGGAGAACTTATATTGCTAATAATAATCTTGATAAAGATTATTCTAGAAAAACTGATATAAAACTTATTGAAGGATTAAAAAGTTATACTTCCGGAAAAAATGTATTTTCAATATTTGCTTTTATTATTATCATAATTTATATAATTTCTCATTTTATAAATACTAAAAAAGATAATCATTATTTATTTTTATGGGGAATATTATCAATAATTTGTTGTTTAATTATGATTATTTTAAATGCTATAGATAATTCAAAATATCATAAACTTAAAAAAGATTTTTTGAAATTTATTATTCATCAAGTTAGTGAAAGTTATTGCAAAAAAAATAAATTTATGAAATTAAATGATTCAATTCTTTCTATAACTATTATAATATTTATGATTTTAATTTTCATTTTTCTTATTTTAGATAAAGATAACAAAAATTATGTTTTAAATAATATTTTTATATGTAAATCAGATGAAGTTACTCAAACAGAAAATGGTCATACTATTGATTGGTGTAGGTCAAAAGAATGTTGTTTATGGGATAAACAAATCAATATAAATCATGAAATAAAAAAGAAGATAAATGGATTTGATATAATGAAATATAACGAGAACGAATTATCAGAAAATTACAAAAATTATAGAGAAGAAATAAAACAGTTATTAAATTATTTCAACGATCCAAATTATAAAGAAGAAAGTAAGATTGAAGAAATTGAAAAGAAAATAAATAAAAACCCCCAATCAACCCGAAGTTCCTCCACAGATCATAATTTAAATAATTAATATTTTAATTATTTATAATAAATATATCATTTAAATTTAATCAAATTTATAGAATATAATTAAATAATGTGTTAATTTGATAATATTCAAATTAAATTAAATGATATAAAAAATAAAAAAACAAATAAAATTATATTAAACAATTAAACAAATTTAATTCATTATTTAGTTTATTTTATTTTATTTGTCAAGAAAATCCATGTGATATTTAATATCAAATTAAAGAAACACTATAACTCGTTTTTAATATCTTTGTTTTTCCATATTTATAATGTATAATTTTAATAAATGTTTTTTAATTTTTTTGATTTTTTTTTTTTTTCATTCTTCTTTTTTAATTAATTTAAAATTAAATTAATTGCTATGAGCTGGGAATGAATCAGTGACCATCAGATTTCATATCTGACACTCTAACAGGTGAGTTATCTCAGTTTTCTTTATATTTTTTTTTAATTGTGATGTTTTATTTTTTTTTTTATTAAATGAATCTATATCTAATCTTATCTACTCTGTTAATTAATTAAAAACATAATAATATTTAAGTTTATATATCATTATTGTTTTTTATTTTTATTAATATGAATATTTTCTTCATTATTTTGAAAATAGAGATAATTAAATAAATATCTATACCAGTGTATTATTATAATATTAATAATGAATAATTAATAAAAAATTAATTTGTTTGAAGAATAAAAAAATTAAGATTTATTGATTAGAAAAGTAAAATAAATATATAAAAATGAAAATAATCTATTTATTAATTCTAATAACTATATCATATGAAACAAAAAATTATGAGAGATTTGATTTATATGATGATACATTATTAACTTTGGCCGAACAAAACAAAAATTATCTTTTATCATTTGTTCTTTCAAATCATACAAAAGATGAAACAATAAATTTTTTTCTTAAAATTCCAAAATCGAAAGATTATTCATCAGAAAATATAACATTTTTTACTTTAGATGAAATAGTAACATTAGAAAAAATAGAAATTCCAGAAAACACTTTTAATATTTCTTTAAAAAAATATGTATCAAATGATTTGTTTTATACATTTTTTATTGAGCATAAAATAAACAATGAAAAACAAATTATTTTTTTAATTGATAGTATAACTTCAAACGAAAAAATATATGCAATGATAACAAAATTAGATGAATCAAATAGATATGAAATACAATTAAATGAAGAAAAAAAATTAGATCTTAATAATAAACCTTTATTCTTTGTTTCTGAAATTCAAAATATTCAAGAAGATATTATGACACTTTATTTTATATTTGAATGTGAATTTGATTTATTGAATAATTCCATTATTAAATTAAATAAATCGAATGATATTTATGAATCCTTTCCACCTATTCAATCTACTAATTTAGTTAATCCTCTTAATGATGTTAATAATATTATTTTTCAATTAAAAAATGGAGAAAACAATTATTCTTTATATTTACAAATTGAAGGAAAAAAAAAATCTGTTGGTGTTATATTAGAAACTGAGAAAAAAGGTTTTATTAATTTAAAAAAAGTAACTTATAATCTTTTAATAAATCAAACTGTAAATTATAATTTTATTCCTATTAATGTGGGAAATCAAAAAAAACTTTTAGTGATTGAATCAAGCTCATCAATTGATAATTCTTATTTTTATGTTATAAAACAAAATAATAATGATAATTTAGATTTTTATTATTCTTATTATAATGAGCCTTTGGATTCTTATGATAGAAATTATGATTTAAAAAAAATTGATTGTGAAACTAAATCATCAAATAATGAAAAATATAATTATTGTAATTATACTTATAATTTCCCAACAATGAAATCTCAATTATTTTTTTATTCAAATAGTGGAACTTTAAATATTAGAAATGGGAAATTAAAAGAAAATTTTATTCATGCTAATGATCAATTTAAAGATAATTTTATT